>Ga0315279_10009065_pt1 | contig 11941 bp, 10 predicted proteins | sample YL17G06_20_MG_FD_203694 | JGI IMG/M metagenome (GOLD analysis project Ga0315279, IMG submission 203694) | Sediment microbial communities from Yellowstone Lake, YNP, Wyoming, USA - YL17G06_20 | ecosystem: Environmental > Aquatic > Freshwater > Lake > Sediment | place: USA: Wyoming | collected...
AGCGTCGAAGCCGCAGCCGCCCCGCGCAACGTCGTCCTCTTCGTCGTCGACGATCAGGGCCGCGACGCCGGCTGCTACGGAAACCCCGTCGTCCGCACTCCGAATCTCGACCGCCTAGCCGCCGAGGGGACCCGCTTCGACTACGCCTTCTGCACCACCGCCAGTTGCAGCGCCAGCCGCTCGGTCATCCTCACCGGGCTGCACAACCACGCCAACGGCCAATACGGCCACCAGCACGCCTACCATCACTTCCGCAGCTTCGACGGCGTCAAGAGCCTGCCAATGCTTCTGAGCGCGGCGGGCTACCGCACCGCGCGGATCGGCAAGCTGCACGTCGATCCCCCGGAGGTCTACCGCTTCGACCGCGAGCTGCCCGCCAACGCGAGGAACTCCGTCGAGATGGCCGAGCGGTGCCGCGAGGTCATTGCCGCCAACGACCCTCGCCCGTTCTTCCTCTATTTCTGCCCCGCCGATCCGCACCGCAGCGGCCAAATCGCCGTGGAGCTGCCCGGCAAGCCCGACCGCTTCGGCAACCGGCCCAAAGGCTATCCCGGGGTCAAGGAGGTCGCCTATGACCCCAAAGAGGTGATCGTCCCGCCGTTCTTGCCCGACACGCCCGAGTGCCGGGCGGAATTGGCCCAATACTACCAGGCCGTCTCGCGGCTCGACCAGGGACTCGGGCGGCTCGTGCAGATCCTCAAGGAGTCCGGCAAGTACGACGACACGCTCATCGTCTATCTCTCCGACAACGGCATTCCCTTTCCCGGGGCCAAGACGACGCTCTACGAGCCGGGCATGCGACTGCCGTGCGTCGTGCGCAGCCCGGACCAGAAGCGCCGCGGCGTGGTCTCGAGCGCCATGATCACCTGGGCCGACCTCGCGCCCACGATCCTCGACTTTGCCGGGGCCCTTCCCAAGCCGCCCCAGAAGCCGGCCTTTCACGGCCGGTCCTTCCTCGGCGTGCTGGATCAGCCCGATCCCAAGGGCTGGGATGAAATCTACGCCTCGCACACCTTCCACGAGATCACGATGTACTATCCCATGCGCGTGGTGCGCGGCCGGCAGTACAAGCTGATATGGAACATCGCCCACGGCCTGCCCTACCCGTTTGCCTCGGACCTGTGGGCATCGGCCACGTGGCAGGGCGTGCGGCAGCGGGGCGAGCGGCTCTACGGCAAGCGCACGGTGGAAGCCTACGTCCGCCGCCCGGCCTTTGAGCTTTACGATCTGAAGGCCGATCCGCACGAGATCCACAACCTCGCGGGCGACCCGGACCATGCCGCGGTCCTTGAAGACCTCAAGGCGAAGCTCCGCGCCTTCCAGAAGCAGACCCGCGACCCGTGGATCCTCAAGTGGGAATATGAATGAGGCTTGGACGGCAGTATACTGTAGGCCGGTCACTCCGTGACCGGCATCTGTCTTGAAGACTTCCGAAGTCTTCAAGACTTCGGAAGTCTGTGTCGTCTGTGTCCGCCATTACCCTGGAGTTCATCGTGCGTCCCTGGAAGCTTGCTGAAACCAACTACGGCGCGGTCAAGGAGCGCCGCTACGAAGTGGCGGTCCTGCCGCTCGGGGCGGTCGAGCCGCACAACTTGCACCTGCCCTACGGCATGGATTTGTTCGAGGGCGATCTTGTAGGCGAGAAGATCTGCGAGGCCGCTTGGCAGCAGGGGGCCAAGGTGATCCTCCTGCCGACCATCCCTTACGGCACGCAGACCAATCAGGAGCGGTTCCCTTTCTCGATGAACCTCAACCCGTCCACGCTCGGGGCGGTCATCGCCGACCTGGTGGAGTCGCTCGTCCGCCACGGCATCCTCAAGATCGTGCTGCTGAACAGCCACGGCGGCAACGAGCTTAAGTCGGTCCTCCGCGAGCTCTATGGAAAGAGCCCGGCCAAGCTCTTCCTCTGCAACTGGTATCAGATCTACTCCGACGTCTACCACCAGATCTTCAAGGAGCCCGACGACCATGCCGGCGAGATGGAGACCTCGATAGCGCTGGCGTACTGGCCGGACCTGGTCGCGCGCCGGCCGGACGGCACCTTGACGGCCGACGAGGGACGCAAGGCCGAAACCCGCTTCGAGGCCGTCAACCGCGGCTGCGTCTCGATCACGCGCCCCTGGCACCTCTTGACGACCAACGCCGGCGCGGGCAACCCGCACTCGGCGACCGCCGAAAAGGGACGCCGCTTGATGGACCTTCTGGTCGAGCGCCTCGCCCCGTTCCTGGCGGAACTCTCCGCCGCGAAGTTGGACGAGCGGTTCCCATACTGACCCGGGGACTGTACAATGGATTCGGGTCTCGGTCAAGTCGCGTAAGAGGAGGAGCCGCGATGTCGGGTGTGCAATTCATTGTGGACGAGCACGGCAATAAGACGGCGGTCGTCATCGACCTGAAGAAGAACGCCGAGCTTTGGGAGGACTTCTACGACCGCGCGCTGGCCCGCAGCCGTCGGGGCGAACCGCGCGAGACACTGGAGTCGGTCAGGAAGAGGCTGAGCCGTCGAAAGCCCCGACCGCATGGGTGAGTACCAGATCGTTTTCGCACGATCCACCGGAGCGAAACAAAAATGCCTGCCTCGTTTCAGTGTCCCAACTGCGCTCAGCGCTATGCCCTCAAGGAGGGCATGGCGGGGAAGACGGTCAAGTGCGCCAAGTGCGGACAGGCGTTTCGCGTCCCCGCGGCGGATGCCCCGGCGCAGCAGCCAGGCCCGCCGGCCAAGAGTGCTCCGCCGGTGGCCAAACGCCTGACGGCCGCGAAAAGCGGGGGCGAGCCGGCCCCGCCCGCGCCACAAGTTGCCCTCGATGAACGGTTGGGCGGCGCCGCAAGTGAGGCCCAGGGGCCGGACGCCGCTTGGGAATCCCCCGTTGGGGCCCGGAGGCCCGCCGCCCCGCCACCGATCCCAGCGACCGGAGGAGCGAAGAAGCCCAAATCGTTCGATCGCGCGTACTTCAACATCGCCGTGGTTGTCATCTTCGCGGGGCTCATGACGGTTTGCTTCGCCATTCTCAGCGTCAATCTGAAATGGCTGGACGATAAGACCACGGCCATGGCATGGGCGATCGCGGGCACGTGCATCGCGGCCGTCGCCATTCCCTTAATGGTCTACGCCGTGCGGGGCAATCTCTTGGTTGGCATTCCGTCGGTCCTGGGCGTGGTCGCGATTCTGGCCGTGGCTTGGGTCTATCAGCCGTTCACCAAGAGCGAGACGGGGCCGGTGAAGCGGCGCGGCGTGCGGCCCCCGTCCCTCGACGCCCCCGCGCCGCCCAGCGCTCCGAAGGCCACGCCGCCCGATCCCGGCCCGGCCCCTCCGACTGCGGCCGACAAGAGGTTGGACGAGCTGGCCGATGAGGCCATAGCCAGACTGGCCGAGTTGAACGAGCTGTTGGCCTCGGCTCGCGATGCGGCCTCGTCGGCCGCGGCGTTTGCGAAGATCCCGCCGCTTCTGCGCCGCGTGGAGGAGTTGAACAACGAGCGACGCATCCTCGAGTCGCAGGGCGCCCGGCTGAGCCCCCAGAAGCAGCAGCAGTTGGACGCAAGCACGAAGGCGTTGGAATCGCAGCAACTGGAGCGGATGTCGCAGCAAGTACCACAGTACTTGGAACTTATGGAGGAGCTGACCAAAGAGGTTTCGCCCGGCGGTCCGCCGAAGAAGAAGCAACCGTAGGGTGGGACAGCGCAGCGCAGTCCCACCAGGAAAGTAGATGGTAGGTGGCATGAGGTAGGTGGGGCCCCATAGGCCACCTACCACATGCTCTCCTGTTACGGTGGGACTGCGCTGCGCTTGTCCCGCCCTACGCTCATGCTTCCACCGCCCACTCGCGGTAGAGCTTCTCTAAGCCGGCCTCCTTCGGGTCGCCGGCAAACAGCACGACCCGGTAGCGGAGGTGCATCGACTTGCCCGCCGGGAGTTGCCACGGCTTCTCGATGAAGTTGAAGGGCGTCGGCGAGATGAACCCGTAGTCGCGGGTGAACCAGGGCGTCGGGGCCCACGGGTTCTTGGGATGATCCAACAGGGCGATCCCTTCGACCACGTCGGCAGGGCCGGCCCGCTTGCCGAAGTAGCAGCACCAGGCGGCGGGCTTGCCGAAGGTGGCCTTCTCGCCGGTCTGGCCCTCGGAGTTCAAGAGCGTCCCGCCGGCCCACGGGGTGATGTCGGCCGCGGCGCGGACGCTAAAGAGCGAGTGGTTCGTCTTCTGGACCGCGACGTCCTGGACCGCGGTCCACTCGATCTCGGCATCGATCAGCCGCAGGCTGGGGTTGACCACTTGAACGAGGATCCGCCGCTGGTCGGTCATCACCGCCGGCTCGCCCGGCTTGCGCCACTCGCAGCGGTCGAGGATCTCCGCCGACTCGGGCGTCACGCGGCCGAGCTTCAGCCCCACGGAGACGATCTGGCCGCGCGGCACGGGGTCCTGCCAGTAATTGCCGCCGTTGACGCGGTCGCACGCAAAGAGCATCGAGCGGTGGTGCGGATACGGCACCGAGGTCTCCGAGGTGAGCGACAATCCGCTCTTCGGACCGGTCAACGGAAAAAGATACGGATACTTCTGCGTCGCGTGGGCCCGGTAGCTCGTCAGCAGCGCGTTGGCCCAGCGGACCCAGACCTGCGGGCCGTCCTGATAGGCGGTGAGCTTTTCGGCCCCCGGCACGGGCTTAATCTGGGCCCGGACCACCGATGGCAATGAAGCCACCCCAGCCGCACTTCCGGCTGCCATCAGCGAGTACTTCATGAATTCCCGCCGCCGCAGATTCGCACTCATAGCAGGCGCTCCCCAGCAATCATTCTGTCTACTGTCTACTTTGCCCGCGGACGCGCGGCACAAGTGCCGCGGCTAAACGAACTGCCGCATACCGGGCCGACACGGCCCGGCTCTGCCCACTGGCTACTGCCCGCTGCCCGCTTTCACCGCTGCCGCGTAGCCGTCGTACTCCTGCTTCAGCCGCTCCGGCCCCACGTCGCCGCGATGGATCCACACGCGATAGTCCAGGCGGATAGGCACTCCGGGCTCAAAGGTCTTGCCCTTCACCCCCGGCCAGCCGACGCAGAGGATGCCGTAGTGCCGGGTGAGCCAGGTGGGCGGAAAGTCGGGATGGGCCGGGCTGACGAAGATCGCCGCGCCGCTTGGGCCTGGGGCGCCTGCGAAGCGGGCGCTCAGATCGGCCCAGGGCAAGGGCGTATCGGGCAGGTCCTCCTTGGTGCGGCCGCTGGGAACGGTAATCACCGTCTCCTTCTCCTTGCGGGGCGCATAGCGGAGGTTCAGCCCCCCGTAGCTCTTCCCCTCCGCGCCGCGGAGCGCGATCGGCTTGTCCACGGGGATCCAGACTGACTCCAAGTCGATCGAGCGCGCCCCGTCCGTCGCCTTGAAGACCCGTAGCCAATGCCGCTCGATCATCACCTTCTTCTGGCCCACGAACCAGCCGTTCTCGACGGCCAGGACCGCGGCGACCGGGCCCGCTTCCCGGGCGATCCAGCGGACGAACCGCTGCTGGATATTGCCGTACATCCAGAGGTCATATTCCTTGCCGTCGATGCCCACGTGCGGCCAGGACCAGAAGATGCCGTGGTGATGATAGTGGTCCTTGGGGAAGATCTCGGTGAGCACCTCGCCGTCGAGCCCATAAACCGGATGAATGAAACACGCGCGCGTGCGGCGGGAGTCATTCGCGGGGACCTTGGGGTCGGTGATCGCGCCGTGGTTGTAGACCAGGACCGGCTGGTCGCCGTCCCAGAGGCCGAGCCGGTTGGAGTCGAGGTCCCTGAAGTGGAATCCGGCCTTGGAGGGGGGCGGAGTCTCCTTGCCTGCCGCGCGCTGGAACGACCGCACTCCCCTTGCGCCTTTCCGCGGCGGGACGCTGGCCAGCACGCGGAGCATGTCGCCGGCAGCGGAGCCGTCCTTGGCGATCGCCGGGACGAGCTGCGCCGGCACGGCCGGCGCCGGCTGTCCAAGCTCGACCAATTGCCACGCCTTGCTTCTGTCCGCCTCGGCGCCTTCGGGCATCGTGACCGCCACATCGAGCGTCCGCTCGTTTGTCGGCACTTGCAGCATCGGGCCCGAACCATCGGCCGCCATGGCGGCGCAAGCCGACAGAAGCAGAAACAGAGGAAGCTGTGACTCTCGCCGCATGATCTAGCTCCTTGGCGGTCTTTCCAAAGTGTCAGGGAACTTGTCCGGGACGCCCCGGTCCCTCGGCCGGCTTTCCGACCAACTGGTCGACCCACTCCTGGTCCGCGGGCCGGAGCGGCGGCCGGCAGGGTGTACGGTAGTCGATCCGCTGGTCGTACGCGCCGGACTCGCAGACCCTCGCCATCGCCGCTTGAACGTCCATCGCCACGTCGGGATCGCCGTCAGCCAGCGGGATGCGGACCCGAGGCAATCGCTCGCGGACTCCCCGCAAGTACAACTCATATCGGCTGCGCACGCCGTACGCGCGGTTAACGCACACCAGGTAGTCGTAGTATCCGATGCCGCGGGCCGACCATTCCGGTACCGCCACGACGTGCTCCCCGGCTCGCAAGAGATCGATCTCCACCAGGTGGGCCGTGCTCGCAAGCACCTCGCTCTGCTTGGCGAGATAGGAATCGCGGCCCGGGCCCCGAGCTTTGTTCGACGGACTGACCACCTCAATCACAGTGACGATCTCCTGGCCGGAGCGGAGATCGAGGATTCCGAGGTACGATTCGTGAACCTCCAAGGGATCGACCTGAACCAGGGCCGGCTCATCCCCCTCCGCAACGGCCACGGCGACGGCGACGCCGCCCTCGTGCTCGGGCTCCCTCGGCCGCCGGATGGACACGTCCGGAACGACCTGGCGGCGCCGCCCTTCGATATAAACCCGCTCTTCCACCGCCGCCACGTAGCGCGGTCGCAACTTCGGCTGCAACTGGTCGGCCAGGTACACGACTAGGCGGCTGTGGACCCCCGGCCAGATCTGGGGGTCTTCCAGATACGGGTCCATTCCCGGAAAGATCATCGACATGGCACACCCCCGAGTCGGTCCCAAGTTCGATTGCCTCTACGGCGCGTTGCCCCCACAACAAGTGTACTCGCACGAGCCCCTTGCCGGCAACCCGCGGCGCCGCCGTTTCCGCCGTATCTTTGCACCGAAGTCGGCGATTGCGAGTTTCGGAAGACTCTCCTCCTTTCGCGTCGATTCGACGCACCGATCGGAAGTCCTTGGAGCGACCGGTCAGGAAGCGGCCGGGCTGCTCGTCACGGTGAGAAAACCCGACTCGAGGAGCTTGCCAATCACGGCGGTCGCGGCGCGGGCGGCTTGCTCGGGGTCTGCGCGGACCTCGGCCGCAACCTGCGAAACCACGTCGCCGAGGGTGCGCCGGCCGTCGCACCGCACGAGAATCGTGCTCAGCAGCCGGTCCACTTCGCCGGAAAAGGCAAACCCTTGAGTCTGGCGCAACACCGCCTGGCGCACCGACCACCTGCCGCTCTCCGCGGCCATCGAGTATTGAAGCTCGTGGTCGGCGGCGAGCACGAAGGATTTCTCCAGCAACTCCCGCTCGTCGGAGAGGCTTTCCAAGAGGTCCTGGGCGGCAAAGACCCGCTGGATCTGGTCGCTGCACGGGCCGCTGGCGCCGCCCGGGGGGGCCTGCTCCGCGCGGATCCAGTTCGTGCCGCCCGAGCGACGGCGGAGGATAACCGCCCCCGTGCTGATCCTGCGGATGCCCAATTGCCCGTAGTAAGCCAGCCACTCGTCCAGCAGGCGCCCGTAATCCTTGGTGCCGCCGGCCCCTTCGTCGCGAAGCCAGTTGGACGCATAGCCGATGGGATCGGCGTGCTCGGACGAGAGGAGCCAGGCGTCGCAGCCGCTTGCAGCGACCCACTGCTTGGGGCGATCGGCCCAATCGTCCAGGTCCTGGTGGTGCCAGTTGAAGAGGACCGTGGCGAAGCCGCCTTCGCGCAAGAATCGCGGGGCGTTGCGGATGACCTGCTCGCTGATCGTGTCGCCGGGCAGGCCGCTGTCGCGGTAGCAGTACTCGGCCTTCGGCGAAATCACAAACGGCGGGTTCGAGACGATCAGGTCGAACTGGCAGTCTTGGACCGGCTCGTACAGGCTGCCGAGGCGGAACTCGACGTTCTCCACGCCGTTGAGCCGCGCGTTCAGGGCGGCCGCGTTCAAGGCGCGGGGGTTGATGTCGGTCGCGATGACCCGCTCTGCGTGGGGCGCGGCCAGAAACGCATGGAAGCCCGATCCGGTGCCCAGGTCGAGTGCCGCTTCGACGCGGCGGCGCACGGTCAAGTTGGCGACGGCGAGCGTGGCGGGGCCGACGCCGGGCACGTGATCCGGCCGGCTGGGGACCCCGGTGACCGTGCGCCAGAAATCGCAGGCCAAAACGAGATCGGCGAAGGGCAAGAGCGCCGTTGCGGCGCGGACCCCGTCGCCCTCGCGCCGGATCAGGCCGACCGACGCCATTTGCTCCAAGTCCACCGGGGCCAATGCCTCCCGGGCCGCTTGCTCCGGCACCGGCTGCGCCAAAACGAACAGGCGCGCCAACGTCTCCAGCGGCGAGAGGCCCGACGTGCGGCGGATTGCCACGGCGGCGTCGATCGCGGCCTCAAGGGGCCTGTCGGAATTGCCCGGGTTGAGCAGGTCGGCCAAGGCCGGGCGCGTGTAGCCCCTGTCTTCCAGCGCGCGGCGCAGGGGCGTCAGATCGGGACAACGGTCCAGGCGGAAGGGTTGGTTATCCACGAGCGCCTCCCTTGTCAAAAAGCCGCGACCGGCGGTCGCGCCGATGGGGACTGCGACCGGCGGTCGCGCCGATGGGGACTGCGACCGGCGGTCGCGGTGCTACAGGGCGCGACCGGCGGTCGCGGCTTTATGGCCTCCGGAACGCCAGTGCCGCGGCCGGATTGTATTCGGTGAACGTCGCCACCTGCTCGTTGCCCATCCCGGCCATGCGGAGTTTGCGCAAAAACGTGTTGGCCAGATAGGTCATGCCCGGGCCGCCGCCATAGGACCGCCACATCGAGCGCCGGCCCATGTCCATGCCCAGCAAGATCCGCCTTGCATGGCCTGCCTCGGTGAGGCGGCAGACGAGACTTACGATCGTCCAGTCGGGGTGGCAGCGGATTCGGGAAACGCCGTCGTAAACCAGGTACGCCCCGGCGTCGGCGATCTCTTCGTGCAGGGGAGGGTCCGGATTGCGGTCCAGATGGCTCAGCAGGAGCGCGGATGCCGGAACGCCGAGCTTCTTGAACAGCTTGATCTGCTCCAGCGCGCAGGTGCCGGACTCCGTGTGCGTGATAATGGGGGCGCCCGTCTGGTGATGTGCGATGGCCGCCGCCTCGGCTACCTTCTCGGCCTGGGCGTCGATGAGGTGGTAGTCGCTGGCCATCTTGAGCAGCCCGGCGCGGATGCCGGTCTGCGCCGCCGCTCCCGCATCGGAGTACTCGACCATTCCGGCCGTGACCTCGGCGATCATCCGCTCGGCGAGCTTCTGGGCCGACTCGTGAAAGCGGAAGTGCCCCGCGGGATAGTAGACGGCGCGATGGAAACCGGTGGCGGCCACGATGTGAACGCCGGACCGCTCCGAGGCGAGCTTCTGCAGGCGCGGCGAGCGCTCTTGACCGATGGGCTGGGCATCCACCACGGTGCGCCCGCCGGCCGCGTAGAAATCGGCCAGCTCCGCCGTGGTCTTCTCCAGGTCGTCCAGGAGAAGCTCAGGATTCACCTGGCAGCTCGGGCCCGGGAGGATGAACGTGTGCTCGTGGCAGTGGGTAAATCCGACGTCCTCGGGGCGGATGTCACCCCGGACGGTGCGGACCAGTCGGCCGTCGATCTCCCCCCCAACCGGCATGTCGGTATCTCTCCGGGAACCCAGGACTTGCGGAGTATAGCCCGGCCCGGAGGGATGGTCAATCAGGGGGTAGGGTTCGGGGTTCGGGGTTCAGGGTTCAGTAAGAAGAGCGCTCTCTTGCTACGCAATACCTGAACCTCGTTCCCTGAACCCTGAACCCTGAACCCTGAACCCTTCGCCGCCGCTACCGCTCGGGCCGCTGGGTGGCTTGCACCACGAAGATCGAGGTGACTTTTCCGACCGGCGCGACGCCCAGAACGACGTAGGAACCGTCGAAGCGCGGGGAGATCATCGTGTCGAGGTTGACCAGATTGACGGTGTCGCCTGCAAACCCTCCTGCCGCGTCTGGGGGAGCGGCCACGCCTACCGTAATCGGCCTCCGCTGCTTGGCGGCAATCCGCAGAGACAACTGCGGAGACTCCGTCTTCACGTCGAGTACCCCGTCGACACGCAGCTCCGCCGTGGCCCCCTCGAAAACCGGAGAACACTGCATTGTGAAAGGGCGCTCGGCCGGCGCGTTGACAACCATGACCATTTGTCCAACCTGTCGGACGTCCTTCACCCCGAGGCCAGCCAGTTGCTCCACCACCTGCTTGAGGTCGTCGGCGGGTGCGGGCGCGTCTTTGGAGGAGAGCCCGCTGGCCAGCCACACGATCCGGAACTGGCACGGGGCGCCCGGCCTAGCGCCCCTCCGGGCGGCCTCGGGAACGTCGAGCGTCTGGATCAGTTCCGCGGCGCTGTTCAAGACATCCTCCGGGGCTGCGATCACCACGGAGTTTGTCTTTTTGTCGACGGCCATCCGCGCGCGCTGGCCTGCGAGCATTGTCTCAAGGACCTGGAAAACCAACGAGACATCTGCGTGCTTGACCTGATAAACGCGGGTTCTCATTTCCGCATCGGGTTCTCTTGGGGCGGCGGGGCGATCCAACTCCGAAATCAGGTTTTTGGCAAGAGCGGCGGCCTCCGGCGTGCCATAGAGCACTACGCAGTTCCGCCGACCATCGACGCTCCAACGCGCATTCTTGGCCTCCAGCGTGCCGGTAAGCACCTTCGCCACCTCTTGGGCCTCCGCGTACTTGAGCTGGAACACGTGCAGCACGCGTTCCGGCTCGCTTTCCGCCCTGTCGAACTTCAGCAGCAGCGCCTCGACGAGCTTCGCAGCCTCCGGCGGGCCCTGGAATACCAGCGAGTTTGTCCGGGAGTCCACCCCGAGGCTAACGCGCGCGTTCTCGGTCGCCAACCTGCCGGCAAGGAGCTTCGCCATCTCCTCGGCCTTAAGGAGCTTCGCCATCTCCTCGGCCTTTGCGTGCTTGAGGTGGAAAATCACGGTGGAAGGAGCCGCTGGCGTCACCCATGGCTCGGTTGTCCCCGCGGCGGCCGGTGGGGTCACGGCGGGCCGGGCGGCCTTGGCCGGAGGAGCCGCTGGAGGCGACTTCTTCGGCTCTTGCGCGGCAGCCGCAGCCGTCCAAACCCATCCGCTGCACGCCGCGGCAATCAACACCAAGCACCATTGCGCCCGCAGCGAATTGTTGGCTCTCGCAGTCATCGTTTTTCTCCTTCTAGGGGAAACGGGGTTCTCTTGGCCATTTACTGCCCGGGCTTCACCGTCGGATACACCCAGACGATCGTGACCTCGGGATTCTTGCTCGGCATGGGAATCAGGATGGCCGCGCTCGGATCCACTAACCGGATGCGCGGCTGTTGGACTGCCACCGCGACGGGCGGCGGAAGTGGCACGCTGTGCGCGGCCAGCTCCGTGTCCGGCTGCAAATCGGAACGGTGGCCGGCAAACCAGGATCGGCCCGGCAAGACGGCCAGCAGCGCGGCAGCGGCCAAGGCGCAAGCGATCCGCACCAGCCGCCGGGTCTTCGCTGCCCGGACCCGGCGGTGGACCCGTTCGACGAGCAACTGGGCGGCCGGCTCCGGCTGGTTTCGCGCACCGTCGATGGCGCGGTCGAAGCGGCCTTGCAGTTCCTGGTGCTTGTGGCACTCGGCGCAGACGGCTAAGTGACTCTCAAACGCCGCCGCCTGCTCCTCCGAGAGCCAGCCGAGCAGGTAGTCGTCGAGGCGGTCACATTCGGGCTTGTTCATCGGTAGAACTCGCACAATCAGAAGCACTATGGGTTG
>Ga0315279_10009066_pt1 | contig 11940 bp, 9 predicted proteins | sample YL17G06_20_MG_FD_203694 | JGI IMG/M metagenome (GOLD analysis project Ga0315279, IMG submission 203694) | Sediment microbial communities from Yellowstone Lake, YNP, Wyoming, USA - YL17G06_20 | ecosystem: Environmental > Aquatic > Freshwater > Lake > Sediment | place: USA: Wyoming | collected...
GGCGACCAGGCCCATTACAGCGAAGCCTTTGCGCCCTACTTGCAAGGGCACGCCGGGCAGTATGTGTACCGTCTCAGGGTGGAAGAGAATGCTGCACACATACAACAGATTGGCGAGTTCATGCAGCGTTTGCTGGGTGAGTTGAAGGAAGGTTACAGCGAAGATCCCGTCTATCAGGTATTGGAGCGAGTGTTCAACGAGCATTTCCGGGTGGAAGGAGAAGCGGCAAAGGCCAAAGTCGGTCGTGAACTGAGCGCCACCAGCCTGCAATCCCCGGATGATCTCGAAGCCACCTTTCGGCAGAAGGGTGGCAAAGGATATCGAGGCTATGTCGCCAACTTGACGGAGACCTGCGACCCAAAGAATGCGTTGCAGCTGATCACCACATCGTCCCGATGTCCTTCGGGAAAGTGCAGGTGGCTTCCAACAACACCGATGACGGCTGCTTGCTGGTGGAAGCCCTACCCAACTTGAAGCAGCGCACTAACCTCGACACGTTGTATACGGATGGTGGCCATGGGGGACCGGGATCGGATGCTGTATTGGATGAGCAGCATGTCACTCATATCAAAACTGCCATTCGCGGCAGCAGTCCAAACCATAAGAAGTTCAGCCTATCTGACTTTGCCATCCAATTGGACGAGGACGGCAAGCCTGTGCAGGTCACCTGTCCCCAGAAACAGCAAGTGCCCTTATACCCGGGCCGCTTGAATAAGGGTCTGGTGGCTTACTTCGATCCGACCATTTGCCAAGCTTGTCCGTTCTGGCAGGCTAAAAAATGCCCATCCCTTCCAGGGAAACGAGATGGACGTCATCAGTTGTATTTCAGCTGGGTCAGGGCTCATTCTTCTCAACGCCGACGCCAAAGTTTGGCCCAGAATAAAGAAGCCCATAACTTGCGGGCTGCCATCGAAGCAACGGTACGATGTGTGAAGCATCCTTTCCCGGCTAGCAAGTTGCCAGTGCGAGGTTCTTTCCGTATGGCCTGCTTGTTGATCGGTTCGGCTGGTATGACCAACGTACGCCGCATCCAGCATTACCTGGAAGCGGAAAGCCAATCAGATCAGCTGGGAGATTCTTTTTTGGCTATTGGAAAAGCCTTCTGGATGAGCTGGATCAGCTTGTTCCATCCTTCGGAGCTATATCTGGGTTATTAAGGTACGAGTTTTTGCAGAGGAGTCAACGATATGATCAATAGTAAGATTTAACTTGAGGCAATGCGCGGGCCGATCCCGGTGGGAGTGTATGCTATAATCGGCGGGGATGAGATCGGGCAGGAGCTCGTCCGCTCGATTGGATCCAGTACAGCTATCCTGATGAAAAACCATGGTGTGTTCACCATCGGCAGGACGTCCGAGGCAGCAGTCAAGGTGGCCGTGATGGTCGAGGATGTGGCTCGCACGGTCTTCTATGCTCTGCTGCTCGGCCAACCGGACGAGATCCCGGCCGAAGAAGTCGCGCGTGCCCATCGCCGTTATCTCGAAGAATATGGACAGTCATAACAAAAGAAAACTGTATGCTATGGGATGATGTTTTCTTTGACCTATATTCAAACTCAATAAGGAGAAAAAGATATGCCTATTAGATTTGGAGTTCCCGAACTGTTGATTATCCTGGTGATCATCGTCATTCTATTTGGCGTTGGCCGGATCGGCAAAATTGCCGGTGAACTCGGAAAAGGTATTCGTTCGTTCAGGGATGGGCTGAAAACAAACGAAGAAGACAAAGATGATAAAAAGGATGATGTGCAAGAAAAGTCTAATGAAACTACAGAAGAGAAAAAATAGCAACGAATACCAATGATACAGAAAGGTGCTCTTTACCTACTTGGGGAGGACACTTTGTTATGAGTAAACAGAGAAGCACAGCGACTAAAATCCAACTTCCCTTCGTCTGCCGTTGTCGTAATTTGCAGAGTACATAGAAGGTTACCCCATGGAGATTCTTGGTATCGGTCCTCTTGAGTTACTTTTTATCATCCTGCTCGCATTAATTATTCTAGGCCCAAAAGATCTGGAAAAAACAGGAAAGAGCATCGGGCAGGGCCTAACCAAATTGGTCAAGTCGGATACCTGGATAACTGTCCGGCAAGCCTCTGATAAAGTTAGATCGCTCCCAAACGAACTAATGCGAGAAGCCGGGATAGAAGATATGAAACAGTCATTGGATTCGGAAATCATCCAACCTGCAAAAAACATCCAGAAATCACTTGATTCCTGGGCAAGTGAATCGTGGGTTGCTGAATCAGCAGACCCTGAAAAAGATCCGGCTGAAGTATCTTCAGGCGATCCCATTAAAATTGCGCCTCCCGCTCCCAACGAAGAACAATCAAAGTGAGACACATGCGCAAAATCATCCATAGACTCTGGCGAATCATCACCTTTCCCTTCCGCATCTTGGGGAAGGTGGCCGTATTCCCTTTCAAAGCAATCAAGCGTGCTTATATCTTCCTGACCGAAGAGCCCGAAGATCAGCCTCTGACTGAGGCTTTCGCCACCACCGTAAAACAACCGTCTGCTCTTCTCGAGCATCTGGGCGCTCTTCGCAAGCACTTGACCCGCATGCTCATCGCATTGGTGATTGGCATTGCAATATGCGCTACCTTTACAACCAACATCATTGATTTCTTATCCAAACCAATCGGGGGGATAAACACTCTACAAGCTATTGATGTCACCGAATCGGTCGGGGTTTTCATGCGCGTGGCACTGTTTGCCGGCTTTGCCCTGGCTCTACCTTACATTGCTTTTGAGCTCTGGCTGTTCGCCGCGCCTGGCCTGCATGCGCGCGCCCGCCAGATGGGCCTCGTGGGTATCCCGCTCACTTTGATCTTTTTCATGGGTGGGATCTTATTTTCCTACTACCTTCTTCTCCCGACTGCCCTGCCCTTTTTGCTAACCTTCATGGGCATTCACACCATCCCGCGTGTATCCTCTTATGTAAACTTCGTAACAAGCTTGCTCTTCTGGATCGGCATTGCCTTCGAATTCCCGCTCGTAATCTACGTATTGTCTTTAATGGGCTTTGTTAAACCCGCTTTTCTGGCAAAGCAATGGCGCATTGCTGTGGTGTTGATCGCTATCCTGGCAGCAGCCATCACACCGACCGTGGACCCTGTCAACATGGCATTGGTGATGGCCCCGATGATTCTGCTCTACTTCCTCAGCATTGGCCTGAGCCAGATGGCCGTTTTGGGACGAAGAAGAAAACAGTTCGAGTCTGCCTGAATCGATATTGAGATTAAACATGCCAATACTCCGGGTTGATTTTCGCGGCCCCCTTTTCAATCCCCTTTCTGTTTGACGAGAGCACAACAATATAAAGCGATCCACCTTTCTAGCACATGACCGCTTGGTTGCAGGTCCCCCGAAAGGGATGATGATATACCCTTTGGGCACGATGTCCGAATCATACCGGGCCCACAAATGCCTACATACTGCTCAAAGGCAGTATGTAGTTTTGTTTTCCTTCTACTTATTTCATGGCAGTCTGTCCAATATGCGCGTACGATGACTTTGTATTTTGTTGAGAGACATTCATATGTTCGAGTATGTACACTGCCGATTTAATCCACTCACCCGCGAATGGGTACTGGTCTCGCCCCATCGCGCCAAACGCCCCTGGCAGGGACAGGTCGAAAAGACCGCGCCCATCAATCTGCTGCAATATGACCCTGCCTGTTACCTGTGCCCCGGCAACGAGCGCGCCGGTGGCATTATAAACCCGGATTACACAGGCACCTTTGCCTTCGACAACGATTTCAACGCCCTGCTCCCGGAAATGCCAGGTGTCAAGTCTCAAGTGCCAGGCTCCCCACATTTGACACCTGACACGCTTTTTATAGCCAAGCCTGAAACCGGAGTCTGCCGTGTCATCTGCTTCTCACTGCGCCACGATCTGACCCTGCCACAGCTTTCGCTCGACGAAGTTGAAGCCGTCATCAACACCTGGAGCGAGGAGACTGACAATCATTACAAGCGTTCGGAAATCGCCTACGTTCAGGTCTTCGAGAACAAAGGTGCGGTCATGGGCTGTTCCAACCCACACCCCCACAGCCAGGTCTGGTCACAATCCCAAATTCCGAACGAAATCGAAAAAGAATTGACATCGCAAAAGGACTACTTCAGAACCAATAAGCGCCCGATGTTGCTCGATTATCTGGCCGAGGAGCAAAAACGCGCTGAACGGCAGCAGATCGTCCTTGCCACGCCAGACGCCTACCTGTTCCAGTTCGGCGAGCAGGTTCTCAGCAACCCGCTGGGCGATTCCGATCCCAAGTCGCCGCTGGCGCTCTCGTTGGCGTTACACAAAGACGGCGTGAAGCTCGACTGTCCAGAGCTCCACCAAAATAACCAAGGTTGAGTGCGACGGCCGATCACATCCTAACCCGCACAAGCCGGAACTGAAAAGAACACACTCCGCAGGGCACGAAGTACGTGAAGTCACAAAAAGAAACCCCTTGCTTCTCCCTTTGTGGCGCTTTGTTTCCTTCGTGGTAAATTTTTTATCTATCGGAGAATCAAAAATGACATCCAAACCTGTCCTCGCCCGTGAAGAAAAGCTCGTCCTGCCCACCTATCTCGTCCCCCCGGCGGAGCGCAACCCGATCTTCCTGGAAAAGCGCATCAACCAGGGCACTACCGGCCGGGTCTACCCGCAGCCGCTCACCGACCGCCTGTCCGACGAACGCGCCGACCGGTCCTACCAGGTTGTTCGCCTTGAGAACGAGTACCTGCAGATCCTGATCCTGCCGGAGATCGGTGGGCGCATCCTGGCCGGGCGGGATAAGACGAACCAGTACGACTTCTTCTACCGCCAGCACGTCATCAAACCGGCCCTGATCGGGCTGTACGGACCCTGGATCTCGGGCGGGGTGGAGTGGTGCTGGCCGCTGCACCACCGCCCTTCGACCTTCATGCCGGTCGAGTATACGATCGAGGCGGGCGACGACGGCAGCCGCACGGTCTGGCTCAGCGAGCACGACCCGGTCTGCCGAATGAAGGGCATGGTCGGCCTGTGCCTGCGTCCCGGCCAGGCAGTGCTCGAAGCCAAGGTCCGCCTGTACAACCGCACGCCGCTGGTCCAGTCGTTCCTGTGGTGGGCTAACGTGGCCGTCCATGTCAACCCCTCCTACCAGGTGGTCATGCCGCCGGATGTAACCTATGTCACCCACCACGCCCGCCAGTTCATGTCGACCTTCCCCTTCTCGCGCGGCTACGCCATGCAGGACTACGGCGACGGACTGGACCTGACCTGGTACAAGAATTGGCAGCAAGGCATGCTCTCTTACTTCGCGGCCGAATCGCGCTACGATTTCTTCGGGGGCTACGACCACAGCCGCCAGGCCGGGTTGATCCACGTATCCAATCACCACATCGCCCCGGGCAAGAAAATGTTCTCCTGGAGCAACGACCCTGCCGGCCGGACCTGGGAGCATAACCTGACCGACAGCGACGGGCCATACATCGAACTGATGGCGGGCGCCTACACCGACAACCAGCCGGACTTTTCCTGGCTGCAGCCCTTCGAGACCAAGACCTTCAGCCAGCTCTGGTACCCCGTCCAGCAGATCGGACCGGCCAAGAACGCCACCCGGGAGGCGGCCATCAACCTGGAAGTAGAAGGACACCAAGCCCGCCTGGGAGTGTGCACAACGCAGGCCGTCAAGGGGGCGTGTGTCCAACTGACAGCGGGGGGGCGCACCCTGTTCGAGCGCCGCGCCAACCTGGTTCCCGGTGCACCGCTCCTCGAGCAAGTTGCACTCCCACGCCGCGTTGACGAGGCTGATCTGACCCTGCAGGTCGTCAGTGCGGATGGGCGCGAGCTGATCCGCTACGTCCCCGAGCGGCGTGAGGAAAAACCCATCCCGCCGCCCGCTGCGGTGCCGCCTTCCCCGGCGACGATCCATTCCACCGAAGAGCTGTACCTGACCGGCCTGCACCTGGAGCAGTACTACCAGAGCATCTGGAACAGCGAGCCCTACTGGCAGGAAGCCCTGCGGCGAGAGCCGGGTGACGCCCGCACGCACAACTCCCTGGGCCTGCTGATGCTGCGCCAGGGCCAGTTTACCGAAGCCGAGGCGCATTTCCGACAGGCCATCCAGAGACTGGATCTGTGGAACTCGAACCCGCGCGACGGTGAGCCGCTCTACAACCTGGGCCTGGCGCTGCGCTACCAGGGCCTCTTCGACGAAGCCTACGCCGCCTTCTACAAGGCCATCTGGAGCTACGCCTGGCAGTCGGCCGGCTACTACGCCCTGGCGGAGATCGACTGCCAGCGCGGGAATCTCGAAACCGCCCTAGAGCATGTGGGGCGTTCACTTCAAGTCAACGTGCAAAACCTGAAGGCGCGCAACCTTAAGGCGGCTATCCTGCGCCGCCTGGACCGCCGGAGCGAGGCCGAGGCGCTGGCGCGCCAGACTTCTGCCCTCGACCAGCTCGACTTCTGGTCGCGCTACGAGCTAGCCCTGCTCGCTCCGGAGGAGTCGGCCCGCCGGAACTCCCGGCTGGAGGAGCTGGCCCGGCTGATGCGCGGCGAGGCGCAGACCTACCTCGACATCGCCTTCGACTACGCCGGAGCCGCCCTGTGGGAGGAGGCCAGCGGACTGCTGCAGCTCCTGGCGGACCGACCCGGCAAGTTCAAGACCGCGCATCCGATGGTCCTCTACGGACTGGGATATTTCGCCGGTCAGCAGGGGAGGGAAAAGGCCGCGCAGAAATATTTCCGGCGGGCGGCGGCCGCCTCCCCGGACTACTGCTTCCCCGAGCGGCTGGAGGAGATGCTGGTCCTGCAAGCCGCCCTGCAGGCGAATCCCCAGGATGCCAAAGCCCTCTATTATCTCGGCAACCTGCTGTACGATAAAAAACGATACGATGAAGCCATCCGATGCTGGAAAACATCCTGCGACCTGGGACCAGACTTCTCCATCTCCTGGCGCAACCTGGGCTTGGCCTACCACAACATCCGTCGGGATAGCCAGGAAGCCCGGGAATGTTACCTGCGAGCGTTTGCCGCCGCACCCCAGGATCCCCGTCTGCTGTACGAACTGGACCAGATCGATAAGCTGCGCGGTGTACCGCCCGCCGAGCGCCTGGCCCGGCTGGAAGCACACATGGACCTGGTCGAGCAGCGCGAGTACCTGCTCGGCGAGCGCATCCGGCTGTACAACCAGCTCGGGCAAGCCCAAAAAGCCCTGGACCTGGTCTTGTCGCGCCAGTTCCACGTCTGGGAGGGCGGCTGGGGCGTCCTGACCGGCCAGTACACGGCGGCGCACCTGCTCCTGGGCGAGGCGTCCCTGGCTTCCGGCCAGGCCGGGGAGGCCCTGGCGCACTTCAAGGCAGCCTTGCTCTACCCGCAGAGCCTGGGCGAATGGTGGTGGAGCCCGCCGGAAGCGCGCGTCCACTACCTCGAAGGGCTGGCCTACGAAAAGCTGGGCGATCTGGCCCGGGCGCCGGCCAGCTTCCGGCAGGCCGCCAGGGATGACGAGCGGATCTTTTTATTCGACCCGGCCATGGCCTATTACCAGGCGCTGGCCCTGCGCAAACTGGGCCAGGAGGCGGCTGCCGATAAGCGCCTGCACGAGCTGCTGGATTATGCCGTCAAGCTGGTCAACGCCGAGGTCAAGTTCAGCTACTTCACCACCTCGCTGGCAAACATCAACGTCCTGGACGACGACCTGGAGAAGCGCAACCGGGCCGCCTGCGCCTATCTGGGTGGCCTGGCGCGCCTGGGCCTGGGGCAGATCGCCGAAGCCCGCCAGGCCCTCGAGGTGGCCGTCGCGCTGGACATCAACCACCTGGAGGCGCAGGGAGGGCTGCGCAAATTGCGTCAGGCTTGAAGCCCTTGTGGGGAGAGACCTGATTGACCGACAGATTCTATCCTTCACCGCGGAGCACGCCGAGAGCGCAAAAATACGGGTAAAGTTACATTTATCTCTTTCCCGTTAAAAAAGCCGAGCCGCTGGGTGAGGGGGGCACCCAACGTCTCGATGGGGATAATTTATCATCAAATCACAATTCTTTCAAGGTAATCAGGTAAGATACTCAAACTGCTCCACTTTACCGAACAATTGCCGTAAGGCACCTGGCATTGAGACATGGGGATATATGGCGATTTTGCTTGTGGTATATGGGTGCAGGTCGCTTAATTAGTACATTGGTTCTATTAATCGCTTCAACTCTGGACGAAATAATATCTACTCCTGTAATTACCATGCTGTCTGGTGTCCCAAATACTGCGGAAACGTTCTGGTCGGACAGATTGCTAAAAGCCGCACACGGTATGGATCGTATGGTTATGGTCAAGCCCATACAATCATGTATGAGGCTGTCTAAAAAGTCAGGCTGAGGGAGGCAAAAAAAGCTGAGTAATAGCCCGAAAAAGGGCAGAGACAAAAAACTGGCGGTCAGATGGCTGCCAGTTTGCGCATATTATGGGCGATGCAGACCAAAGCCCACTCCGTCTCGACTTACGCATAGCCATATATGTAAAATCTCCGGAAGCCCATGTTATTCTTCACATCCCCGAAAGTACTTTCAGGCTCGATTTAGCGCTGTTTTCTCAAGGCAATGCCTTGCTCCGAGAGCAGGTTCTCTCTGGCCTGTCGGCGATATTCCCGGAGCCTGAAGCTGACCTGGATGCGACGGTTGCCTTTGGCGCGAGTGTTTTGGGGTTTGAGCGGACAGGTAGCACACTCGGAGCACTCATAGTAACGGCGTTCAGAGATGTAACCATTCTCGGTACGATAGGGACGGGTCTCTCGGTAGGTCATGGATCGGTGGGCTGGACAAATGAAAGTATCCTGGTGCGGGTCGTAGGGGAAATTCTCGGAGCGGAAACTGGCTTTCTGGACCCGTTCGGGTTTGCGGGGCGGGTGGGTCTCCTGGTAGAAGGTGTTGTTCTTGAGATAGTTCTGCATGGCATAGGCTTCGAGATAGGCATAATTCTCTTCGCTGCCATAGGCCGCATCGCCTGAAGCCCGTTTGGGTTTCCGCCCCTGTGGCCAGTGCTGTTGTTCCATGTGGGGAATGAAACAGCCCGGGTCGCCTGCGCGTTGGTGAAGCGAATATCCCACCACGAACTGCCCTTCCGTACCGATCTGCACGTTATAGGCCGGGTGCGGCCAGGGCTTTTCTGCCCCGCGATCTTCCTTCATGCGCATGCAACTGGCATCCGGGTCAATCGCCTCCAACAACCGGTTCACCACCCGTACCAGATGATCCTCCGGAATCAGCTCCCCCAAGTCCGGCGGCAGCAATCTCGGTTGTTCCATCATATACGCTTTGAAGGTCACGTTTCCATTGTTCATGACCCTATTGAATCACATTTTCCTCTTTTCGCGAAGGGGGCTGCCCCCTTTTGGGACAGCACCTTTACTTTTTTCAAGACCTAGTGCTTTGGCGTAGCTTACGGCGTCAGCGGGGCGACCAGCGTTTCGATGCCTCGAGCACTATCAATGGATGTCAGCACCGGCAAGCCGTTCTCGATCAGGACCGGGATGTAATCGTAGCTATGCACGCCCTGCCGCGTCAGGACCACGCGCAGGATGATGGTCGCGTTGGAGATGCCTCTGTAGTTGTCGAACACGAAGTTGCCCAGGCTGTAGGCGATCAACCCGCCGTGGTACATCTCGGTCTGCTGCAACAAATGGGAGTGCGCACCGATAACCAGTGAGGCGCCTGCGTCTATGGCCGCATGAGCTTCCGCACTCTGGTCAGGCGAAATGGGAGTTCGGTTTTCCCATCCGCCGTGCAGGAAAACGATCACCACATCGGCTTTTTGTTTAGCAGCGGTTACGTCACTAGTGATCTGGGCTGGATCGGCCCAGGCGATTCCCGGCCTCGACGCGGTTGCGATCCAGTCATGCGCGTCGAACCCATCCATCTCGACCGGTACATCCACGTAAGCCAGGAAAGCCAGGCGCAGCCCGTTCCGCTCGAGCAGGACGGGCATGTGCGCGGCTGCACTGTTCGCCCCGGCTCCAACGGTAGCGATGTTGTACTGGCTCAGGTAGCTCTGCGTATCTTGCAAGCCCACGTAACCATAGTCCATGGCGTGATTATTAGCCAGGCTGACCACGTCGAACTTACCCAGGGAGAGCGCCCGGGCAGCCTCCGGTGGGGCTTGCAAAGTATACGTCTTGTGTTCCGAGGTGCTCCGGTCGGTGAGGGTGCACTCCAGGTTGCCGACCCGCACGTCGGCTGAATCCAGGGCGGATTGTACTCCAGCGAAAACAATTCCCGCACCCTGCGCCAGCATCTGGTCGCCGACGGTGCGTCCAAGCATGATGTCTCCCACTGCATCCAGATTGACTTGTAAGCTGGGGGTGGGCGTGCTGGTCGGCACAGGAGTGACCCTCTCCGTCAGCGCGGACGGATAACTGGATGGAAGGAACAGCGTACGTGTAGCGCTGGCGTTCGGGATCGTAGGGCTGCTTGCTTCGTTTAAAACGGGGGATGCGCATCCAGTCAAAACTACGCTGATCACAAACGAGCAACCCAGTAAATGCTTAATTCTCATTTTGAATTTGATTCTCCAGTTGTATTTTCCAAATGGCCTTCAACAGCGGCCCGCGCTGCTCGAAGCCCGCTTCGCCCAGGTCGCTCAGGCCTAGATAGACGCGCCCCCGGCAGCGTCGCAGCAGACCGGTCACCAGCCGCGCCAGAGTCCGTTGGTTGGCAGTCAGGTCGTCGGCGTCGGTCCACTGCCGGTCACGCTCCCACGAACGACTGAGCACATACGGTTGGGTTAGCGGCTGGAACAGGCGCTCCCACCAGCCGACGGAACCCACGTCCAGCCAGAACTGGACGGTCGCCGGGCGGTTCATCATCAGGAAAGTATAGGCTGGCGCGAGCAGGACGGCCTCCTTTTCCTCTGTTTGCCATGCTTCCAGATATTGCGCCGAGATCACGCCATCCTGCAGCATTTGGATGTATTCTTTTCCTAGTTCCAGGCCTCCGAGGTCTTCCTTGGCCGGTTCCATCGCCTGGCGGAACTTCTGGATGGACTCGATCAGGCTGGCAGCCGTGCGCGCCGCGTCGAAGTTGCGGTGGAAGCCGAAGCCCTTTTGCGACAGGATTTCGCCGAAGAGCCGTCGGAGGAAATGGTCGAAGGGCTGTGTTGTCTCTTCCCGATAGGCCAGGAGCCAGTCGCGCAAGGTCGCGTAACGAGTTCCGAGTAAGAAGGTGATACGTTCCTGGACGTCTGGCTTGATTTGCTCAAATGTGGAAAGCGTGATGTCTTTAGCGCGGTAGACGATCTCGGTCAGCAGTTGGGCGCGCACCAGGTCCATGCCTTCGATGGCATATAGCAGAGCATACGTCACGTCGAATTTCGTCGGGCGGACGCCCCAACCCGGATGGGCCAACTCAGCCAGGGTCAGCAGGCAATGGCTGGCAGGCTCATCGCGCAACGACCGCGACGGGCGGTGTGAGTACCAGGGGATGCCTAATTCATCCAACCGGGTACTTATTGAAAACCTCAGGGCATCTGATAAATACGGAGCCAGGATGACGATATCGGAAGGTCGAAGGTCCGGCGAAGCGAGCAGTTGGCGGATTTCTTCGACCACCCAGTCCAGCATCTGAGGGTAAAAGCGCGTGGGAGTTTCAGACGGAGGGAGGGTCAAGGCTGCAAGCGTATTCCTTTTTCCTTCTCCCTTTTTCCTTTCATTGGCAAGAAGTGAGAAGGAAGCAGCAGGGGTAATTTTGTTAACCAGTGCATCTGACAGTTTGGCAATCTCACTGCTAATAACAAATGATTCGGCCAATTTGGCATGGCAATCGCACAATTCTCCCAGACGCAGGGCAGACTCCGGATCCGCGCCCAGGAAGCGCCGATAGCCTCCATCCGTATCATAAATCAGTAGCGCCGAGTCGAAATCCGGCAGCCACTCGCAGAACAAATCGTGCGCTACCGGGATGTCCTCCTCGACGTTGTCGT
>Ga0315279_10009067_pt1 | contig 11939 bp, 10 predicted proteins | sample YL17G06_20_MG_FD_203694 | JGI IMG/M metagenome (GOLD analysis project Ga0315279, IMG submission 203694) | Sediment microbial communities from Yellowstone Lake, YNP, Wyoming, USA - YL17G06_20 | ecosystem: Environmental > Aquatic > Freshwater > Lake > Sediment | place: USA: Wyoming | collected...
TTGAAGTATGGCAGCAATCGCTCCTTTTGTATACATGGGTACCGCGGTTATTTCTTCTTTGTTAAGAAGACTCATTCGTCTAAATAATTCATGCATCCCTTTTTTAAAATATAATAACGGCGTCTTAGTTGCTTGACATTTACAGATCCAATTTTCTCCAGCTTCTTTTATTGGAATAGCGTCCTTAATGTTGTGCGATGCGGTACTATCCTTAAGACTTAAATAGAAGCGTACTTTGTCATTACATTTCGTACAAGACAACACAATAATTAAGGTATCTCTTGCTCCTGGGCGACTCATAATAGCTTGCTTTTCTTCTTCGGATATTTCTGGAGTAGGACAAAAAACACAATCAAATCGCCCAATAATATACTCAATACCCTCAATTTTACACACAACATCTATTTCCGTTGGTTCGGTGACAAATAAAGGTGGACAAGGTATTGTTATCAGGGAATAACAATCTCTATTATCTATCAATAACCGCCTCCCCATTATTCCTTTTATTTCAGTACATTTATTCTCCCCGTATTCTTTAAAATACGGTTTTGAATAACCTCCTGCTTGAACAAAACCTTCTACAGATTCATATTGAAAAGTAATCCCGTTAATCCACGCCTTTTGTTCAGGTTTATTACGATTTATTATTATAATGTCCATATTCTTTGGAGTGTTGTTTAGAGGAAGTCCAATTAATAAAAAAATACCTTTTAGATTTTGTGGATAAAATGGCAGAAGTATTATTGAACCAACACCGTAAAAGTCTTGCGAGACACCATCACCTCTTACTAAAGCAGAGTTACATGTTCCCAAGAAAATCGGAATCTTAGAAATGTTCTCCATATTGAACCTTATTTTTTTATATTATATTTTCCTTTTCTACCTTGCAATAATTATACATTCTTTAAAAACGAAATTATTTTCCACACCACCTATTTTTTTATCGCGTCGTAGTTTTTAACGAAGACGGATGCCCAATTTTCTTCTTCTAAAAACCTTTCTCCGCCTCCGGCGGATTTCTTCTCCCTGTATCCTTGTATCCCTGCATACCTATATTCTGCCCTTGCTGTGCACCGATGATGAATTTCGCTGTTTCCTTTTGCCCCATTATATAACCTTTACCCGCATTTTACAATCTACAATTGTCAATATACAATTTTACACTTTTCCCCTCGAAAATCTCAACTCTATTTTCCCCCTTTTTCAAACCCCATTTTTTAATCCCCCAGCCCCACTTTCCCCTTCTTTTTCTACGAACTACGAACCACGAACTAAGAACTTTTCGCACTAATAGCGATAGCACTATCTTGCCCTCCTTAAAAATCCCATAATTTTTTAACCCCTTACAAGACAAAGATTTACAATTTTTCATCCGCCACAAAATCAGCAATTTTCGACACGAATATGCAAGTCGCTGGTAATTATAGAGGGCTGTTTTTGCGCCCCCGTGGACGCGGCATTGGCTGTACGCTAAACGCTGTCCGCTGAACGCTAAGAGCTAAAAACTAAAAGCTAAATGAGCCGAAAATGACGAAAAAACCCAATCTAAAGCCAATGAAACCCAAAATGAGCTTGCTTAAAGCCATTCCAAAGCCAAAAGTTGAGCGAAAATGAACGCAAAATACGCCCAAAAACCCAAAGCAAACCCAAACGAACCCGACTTGTCGCGACAACTCGTCCCGAATCCCTTTACGGGTGAGGGACCCGCTGATCCCAGCCGTCGGCTCTGCCGACTCCATATTTTTCCCATTCTTGTCCGCCATAGCTTTAGCGACGGCGGATACCTTTTTTACTTACATCTGTGCAATCTGCGAAATCTGTGGTTCCGTCTATTTTACAGAACGAACCCAATTTTTTCACGACCAAATATGCGTTATCAATATCAAAAACGAAGAAATGGAGGTCAAAAAGGTATGCAAAAAAACGAAACGAACCCATTTGTGGATAACTTTACCTGAAGGCACTACTCAAAGCGGATATCGGTCAGGACGAATTGCAGGGAGCTTGTGCCGTTGAAGGTATTGATTTGCGGCTCATAAGCGACGTCGAAGGAATCGGCCTCTAAAATTTTCTTTTCCAGATTTCCCATATCAAAGCCGATACATCGCACCGATGCCGTGCCGTCGGTAATCGCCACCTGTAAATGTTCGTTTTTGGCTCCGACGCGTCGCGGCGGGGCGATGCGTTTGACGCCGCGGGTCGCGAAAATCGGTCGCGGATTGCCCTGGCCGAATGGCTCCAGCAGTTGCAGTTCTCGCATTACACGGTCGCTGAAATCCCGGATGGAAACTTCCGCTTCAATATCGAGCGTGCTTTCGGTTAATCCTGCGGGCATTTGAGCGCGGGCATAGTCCTCGAACGCCTCGGCGAAAGCCGGGATTTTGTCCGTCTCAATGCGAAGTCCCGCCGCCATTTCATGCCCGCCAAAGCTGATAAGATGCTCCGCACAGGCGCACAGGCCGTTGTAGAGGTTAAATCCTTCAATCGACCTGGCCGACCCGTGCCCGATGCCGTTATAAAGGGTAATCATCACCGTTGGTCGGCAGAATTCGTCGATAATCCGCGACGCGACCACGCCGATAACGCCGCTATGCCAGGCCGCATCGCAAAGCACGATGGTTTTTCGGTCGGGATGGTGCAGATTATTCTGCACAATACGTTGCCTGGCCTGCTGAAAAATGTCGCGCTGACATTTCTGCCGCTGCCGGTTCTGGTCTTTCAGATACTGCGCGATTTGATGCGCCCGCATCTCGTTGTCCGTCGTCAGCAGTTCCACCGCCAGCCGCGCGTGTCCCATCCGGCCCGCCGCGTTCAGCATCGGCGCCAGTTTGAACGCCACGTCATAACTGTTGGCCCCGGTTTGCAATTGCGCCGATTCAACAAGAGCCTTGATGCCGTACAGTTTCGATTCGGTCAGCGCCCGCAGACCAAACCCCGCGATGACGCGATTTTCGCCGCGCAGGTCAACCACGTCCGCGATTGTCCCCATCCCCGCCAGCGTCGTCGCGCTGAGCAGATACTCCCGCAGCGGCTGGCTGATAGGGCCGTTGCCGTGGAATGCACTGGCAATCGCCCAGGCCAGCTTGAACGCCGCCATCGCCCCGCACGTATGCGGATTGCCATAACTACTGTCCAGCGTCGGATGCACAATCGCACACGCCCTCGGCAGACGTTCGACAATCTGGTGATGGTCGGTAATAATCACGTCCATTCCCAGACTCGCCGCGTATTCCGTTTCCGCAAACGCCGTGATGCCGCAATCGACCGTAATTAAAAGTTTAATCCCCACCTCCGCTAATTGCGTAATCGCCTCGGTATTCAGACCGTAGCCTTCCTCGATGCGGTGGGGGATGTAATAGGCCACCTGTGCGCCTAACATTTTTAACAGATGCCACAGGATGGCAACGCCCGTAATGCCGTCAACGTCATAATCGCCATAGACAGCGATTTTTTCATTGTTTTGGATAGCCTGCCGAATCCGCATCGCGGCCTGTTCCACGCCAGGTAAGACCTCCGGATTGATTAAGTCGGTTAGCTTCGGTGACAAAAACGCCTTCGCTGCTTGTTCTGTTTCGATTTGGCGGTTGATTAAAATTTGTGCAAGGACAGGCGTGATATTGAGTTTTTGGGATAGATTCTGCGTTCCGGGGCCTGATGGCCGAATCGACCAGACCTTTCTTTGCATCCGTGCCGCCATTCTCATCGCTTTTCATACTCTCCGTGTCGTCTATTGCCTTGTCAATTACCTGTAAAGTATATCCTCGCAGGGGGGGAAGGTCAAATTTTCTATAAAATCCAACTGCTTTTGTTATTTACGAACCACGAATTTTTTGGCCGTTCGCCAGTCTAATCCCGCGATGCGGGCGACATCCTGATAAGAGGAATGCTTATCGTATAACAACTTACAGTATTGTGACACAAGCTCATCGGCGCTGAGAATGCTTTTTTCCAATCCTTCTTTAATTTGTTCAGCCCGCGAGTGAGCCGGAATTTCCTGCGGCTGGTAATCGTCTTTCAGAATCACCCTGCGGATGCACTGTGCCAGTTCACGAACATTCCCCGGCCAGCCATATCCCTTCGGCAGCCGCGTCCGAATGACTTCCAGCACCTTATCGCGGAGTTTTGGATTGTAATCGCTTGTAATTTGCCGTGTAAAGTGTTCAACCAGTTCTGCAAGTTCCTGTGGGTTTTGTTCAATACGCTGTGCCAGGCTGGGCATCCGGATGCAATCGGCGCAAAGGCGATAATAAAAGTCCTCCCGAAACGCACCATCCCGCCGAAGTTCCGCCACAGGCCGATTAGTCGCGGCGATGACCCGGCCGTGGAAGCGTTTTGGTTTATGGCTTCCGACGGGCGTGTAAAGTCTTTCCTCAAGAACCTTGAGCAGTTTAACCTGTGCCTGCGGGCCGACTTCGCCGATTTCATCCAGAAATATCGTGCCGTGCGGTCGGCATAGTCCGAACAGCCCTTCGTGTTCGCTGACGGCGCCGGTAAAAGCCCCGCGTGTATGGCCGAACAATTCGCTTTCCAACAGGCTCGGCGCATATTGGCTAAGATTCGCCGGCACAAACAGTTCCATAAAGCTGGATTGAAAGGTGTTGTCCGCCGGGTTGAAGGGGATAAAGCAGCTTTTGCCGATAGCCGCAGCCGCGGCGCCTTTGCCCGAACCCGTCGGCCCTTCCAGAATCGTGGCGAAATCCTCCATCCGATCCCATAAATACTGTTCGTAGCCGCGGATATCGTAGGTGAAGATATTGTTCCATAAGTCCATGCGCAGTTGGCGCATACAGTCGCTTTGACCGATCAAGCCCTGCTGAATGAAGTAAAATGCCCGACGAATCTGATAAAACAAAGCCAGGGAGCGGACTGCCTCTTGGGGCGTAAAACCTCGCTGGGTCAATTGTTCCATCGCCTTTGGTGCAAACGATGCTGTGAGCAATTTGTCCGCGGTTTTTTCCTGTTTGCGAATCAACGCATCAAAATGCAGCGCAAAATGATGAAACACATCAAATAAAAAAACATACTTCATCAGTTCCTGATTGCCCTCGCCGTCAAAAGCTCTAATCGCAGCAACACCGCCGGCAACCTTGTCTAATTGCGCCAGTTTGGCGCGGACTTTTTCCATCATCACCGGCACCACCTGTGGCCATGCCAAACCGGTTTGTTTGTCTTTTCCCGCCAGGCCTGCAATCTGACTGTCCAGTTGCTGGCGTTTTTCACTGAACGGATTGGTAAAAGCCGCATCGGCCACAAGGCCGAAAAACGTTTGGTCGGATGAGGACAATGTGATTTTCTTCATACATAAATTGTATATATGATATGCAAAATATGCAACCATAAAATACTAAAAATAAAAACGAAAATCAGTGTGAAATTTATAAGTCTTTTTAATACAGCATCTTGTGGACAATCCAAAAAGCTGGCACAAGGTTTGTTGTATATCATAATGTGATTCAGAAAACGATTTAAAACAGAATAATTGAAAACGAGGTGATTTATGACAGCTTTTATGATTTTTCCAGTGATGGCACTTGTCGGGATTATCACGGCTCACGTATCCAGTTTTCTCGGGCAAAACAAACACAGCAAATAACCGGTGAACCATAAAGGAGTATCTGCAATGAAAATAGTACTTGTCTTACCCGCGGCCCGGCATTTAAGAGTGACACAGGAAAATCAAAACGTCCCCCGGCGCAAAATGCTGCGGTTCAGTCTCCTGTCACTGACGACGATAGCGGCGCTGACGCCCAAAGAACATGAAGTGGAAATCATAGATGAGAATGTCGAACCGCTGGATTTAGACGCTAAAGCAGATGTCGTCGGGATTACATTTATGACGGGGCTTGCACCGCGGGCTTATGAACTGGCGCAGCATTTCCGCAAACGGGGCATTATTACCGTTGCAGGCGGATTTCATCCGACTTTATGCACAACAGAGGCGGCAAGACATTTTGACATTGTTGTCGCCGGTCAGGCGGAAGGGGTATGGGGCAGGATTCTGAAGGATATTCAAAGGGGCGATTATCAAGCCGTTTATCTGGGCGATTGTAATCAGGATTTGTCCGCGGTTCCGGCGCCGCGGCGGGACCTGCTGAAAAAAACCGGCAAATACTATATGACCACCAACGCCGTGCAGACCGGTCGCGGATGTCAGCATAAATGCCGGTTCTGTTCGGTGACGGCCTTTTTCAACCATCAGCATCACAGTCGTCCGCTGGAAAATGTATTAGCTGAACTGCGGACGATTCCGCGGCATTTTATGTTCGTTGACGATAACATTATTGCCGACAAAGATTACGCCAAACAGCTTTTTGCCGCGATGATTCCAATGAAGAAAATCTGGATCAGTCAGTGTTCGATTGAGCTGGCCGACGATGATGAATTGATGGATTTGGCGTATCGGGCGGGCTGCCGCGGTGTCTTTATCGGGATCGAGTCGCTGGATGAGGCAAATCTGTCAGCGGTGGAAAAGGGCTTCAACGACAGCCGTAATTACTATATGCGAATCGCCAAAATCCGCAGCAAAGGCATCGGCATACAGGCGGGGATGATTGTCGGGCTGGACAGCGACGACGTAACGGTGTTTGAACGGAATCTGCGGTTTTTGCAGGAAGCTGGAATTGACGCGCTGCAACTGGCGATTCTGACACCGCAGCCGGGAACGCCGTTGCGGGATGAATTTGAAAAAGCAGGACGAATTATCGACAACAATTGGGCGCACTATGATTATCGGCACGTTGTAATCGAACCAAAGAAAATGAGCGTCCGGCAATTGCAGGCCGGTGCCGACTGGCTGTATGCTCAGTACTACCGATTAGACAGGATACTTCTGCGGGCGGTGCGGTCGATATTCACCATCGGGCCGGTGGCGGCGTATCTGAGTTTCAGACTGGGACTGAATTATCGTTATGACAATATCCGCGAGGGGATTGTTGGATACAACCCGGCCGAACAGACAAAAGAAAACAGAGTTTGGCAGTGGACTGTAAAAGCATTATCGCAAATGAAATCCGCCGCTATGTAAAATGACAGGAGTAAATAAAATGAAAAATGTTGTTCTGACAATATTCATTTTGATGATGTTGCCGTCAGTCGGGTGCGTCAGATCTTTAACACACATACAAAAAGCACGGAAAGGGCTTATGGACCATCCCAAAGGTGAGGTACGCTACCCGGCTCGAGTTGGAGATGCGGCAGGTTCAATGGTCGGCTTTCCGGCATGTTTCGTTCTTTTACCTGTAACGATTCCGCTTGGACATTGTCTCTATCCTGACAAATCCAGGGAGGATGCGGAACGCCGAATGTGGTTTCTGATTTATCCCGCGTTTTATTGTCAATGTACCGGTACGATGATAACCGGCGGGGTTCCATATCTGCTTTTCGGATGGTGGGGCGTTAACGAACCGGCTACAGTAACGGAAAATCAATTAAGTGATGGATGATTATTAAGAAAGGAAAAAAACAATGAAAAAGACAATGACAATCAGTTTAATGATGGTGGTAATGTTTGTGACAGCATGCCAGGTGACAAGCTGCGGTAAGGCAAATGCGGATTCCGCGGCAGCCAAGCCGCTGCGGGTTGGCGTCTATGATTCGCGGTGTATCGCCGCGGCGTGCCTTCGGAGCGAATGGTGGAATAAGCAGCTTCAGGAAAAAATGAAGGAGCGGGATAAGGCCAAAGCCGCGGGCGATACGCAGAAAGTTAAAGAACTTGAAGAATGGGGCCAATCGAGCCAGGCGAAAGCGCATCTTCAGGGTTTCGGTACGGCGCCGGTCAAAAACCTGCTTGAGCAGGTCAAAGACAAACTGCCCCAGGTCGCCCAGCAGGCCGGCGTGGATATCATCGTCAGCAAATGGCAGATCGATTACCAGGCCAAAGACGCCGAGGTTGTGGATATGACCGACGCCATCGTCGCGTTGTATAAGCCCAGCGAAGAGACGCTGAAAATCATCGAAGAAATGAAAAAGCAGCAGCCGATTTCGGAAGAAGAACTTTTAAAGATGAAAGACTGATACGATTGTAAATTATGAAATGCGGCAGGTAGGGTGGGTGGTTTCCACCCACCTTTTTTCTGACGAGTGGATATGATTGAAATGATGCAAAACAAAACAGACATTCAGGCTTAGATGTAGATTATTTATGTCAGGGATAAAAATGAAAAAACGATGGAAATTTCTGTTTATAGTTCTTCTGGTAATCGCCGGAGTTTTTAGCTTTATCTATTCAAATCCTTTGCGCCGTTCAGAGGAACATATTTACAATCGATTGTTACGTGAGATTCCACGCGGCACTCCACTTCCAGACGTGAAAAAATATATTGAAGCCAGGGGCTGGAAAGTCGATTATATCGATGAGAATTCTGGTTTTATCAATCGACGAAGAGAACCTGGCACATTGGTCGGAGAAAAGTCTATAAGAACATCGTTGGGCGATTATCAGGATATCCCTTTCGAGGCGAATGTAACGGTCTTTTGGGGATTTGATAAGGATTCGCGCCTAATTGACATTTGGGTTTGGAAAACTTGGGATGGACTTTGATTCAGAGACGGTGTGATGCGGTCTATCCTACGGGAATGTTAGCAATTGATGATCAGCGATTGGGGACTGTATGGTCACGATGATGGCAAATAAAACAGAAATTCAGGTCCAGATGGGCCTGCTGGCCGGGCAAAATGGCGGCGGATACGCCGAGGCGGTTCAATCCTATTTTGAGCATTATGGGTTGGATTATCCGAATGCTGCTCATCGGTTCGGCTGGTTTGAGAGCCGGGGTCTGAAACTGGCGGGGCATGTGTGGATGCCGGTGGGCCAAGGGCCCACCCTACGAGAAATAAAAGGTACAGTGATTGTCCTGCACGGGTATCTGAATCATACTGGGCAGATGAAGCATCTGATTGCGGGTTTGTTGGAAAGCGGATTTGCGGTCGGCTCATTTGACCTGCCCGGCCATGGCCTTAGCGAAGGACAATCGGCGGCAGTGGGAGCTTTTGAGGATTATACACAGGCCCTGCTGGATTATGTTTTGACAATAAGACCATTGTGTGCACAGCCTTTGCATTTTATCGGGTTCAGTACGGGGGCGGGAGTTGGCATAGAGTTGCTTTTGAATGATAAGGAAAAAAGAAAACTGGATTCCCGCCTTCGCGGGAATGACACTTCATTATACAGCGAACTATTTGACAAGGTTGTTCTGGCGTCGCCGCTGATTCACTGGCGCAGGTTTAATGCATCCAAAGCGATGTATGCTTTTTATCGCGCCTTTACGGAGAAGGCGCCGCGTGTGCCGCAAAGGAATTCATCCAACAAAGATTTTCTTTCTTTTAATCGCCACAGTGATTATCTTCATTGCCGGTACGTCTCGCTGGATTGGGTCAGGGCCTTATATGACTGGAACGACAGGCTTGAGTCGATGCCGGTTTGTGATAAAGAAGTCCTGATTTTGCAGGGCGACCGCGACACGACGGTTGACTGGCGGTATAATATCCGCCTGTTGCAGGGGAAATTCCCGGCAGCAAATGTGCAAATGATAAAAGGAGCGCGACACGAATTGTTCAACGAAACTGCGGCATTGCGGGACGAATGTCTGGCGAAAATATCCACCTATTTAGCGGGGAAAACCCCTGATCCAAAGATAACCGATTGACAGCAGGGAGTATTGGACAATAAAAGAATTGTTTTTTGAGAGGATGTATAAGAGATGCATCTTGAAAATAAAAAGTATTCTTTTAAGACGATTATATTAACGCTGGTTTTAACACATTTGGGTGCCGTGGTACTGACATGGATTCTGTTATGGCCGGGGATAGAATCTTTTCTGACGGTGCTGTATGTCTTTCCAGCAGTGCTTCTCTGCTTTCCCGCAGGATTGGAGTATTATATAATAAGACATACTGAGTTTCCTGAAGCTTTAGGCGATTGGTCCGTGCTAATCCTTTCCTACCTTGTATATATTACTCTTTTTATTCTTGCTTTGTGTTTTCGCGGAAAAAAAGTTTTTATAACTATTCTGATTATATGGGTTGCTTTATTAATCTTGAATATATATGGCTGTGTTAACGGAATAGATATGTAAATGAATCTTTCAAATGGAAAATGAAAAATTGAAAATTGACAATTCTTTCGGCTGGCTCAATGCGACGCAGTTTCTGGGCGCCGCCAACGACAACCTGTTCAAGGGGCTGATGATCTTTTTACTCATCGGCAAATTGGGGCAGGACAAGGCTTCATCGGTCAGCGCCATTGCGGGGATGGTGTTTGTTGTGCCGTTTCTTTTGCTGACGCCTTATGCGGGGACACTGGCCGACCGCTTCAGCAAACGGACGATTATTGTGCTGGCCAAGGTCGCGGAAATTATCGCTATGGGCCTCGGGTGTCTGGCGTTCTGGTGGGCCAATCCGGCGGGGTGTTATCTGATCCTGTTTTTGATGGCCGCCCAGAGCGCGTTTTTCGGCCCGAGTAAATATGGCATTGTGCCGGAACTGGTGGAACAGCGGCAGCTTTCACGAGCCAACAGTCTGCTGGAGGGGATGACTTATCTTGCGATTGTAATAGGTATCGCGGCGGCGCCGGCGCTGACGCAAGTTATGGATAAAAATTTCACACGCGCCCAAATTGCATGTGTTCTGATTGCTGCGGCAGGTACTATCACATCATTATTGATACGTAAAACGCCGGCCGGCGGGCAGACGAGTAAGTCTCATCCGATTTTTCTCGTCGATGTCTGGCGGACGATGCGGGTTATTAAAACGGATACAAACTTAGTCGCTGCGGTCTTTGCCGCGGCGGGCTTTATGTTTCTGGCCGGTTTTGCCCAGGTCAACCTGATTCCCTACGGCATCCAGGTCTGTCATTATTCCGAGATTCAGAGCGGCTATCTGTTTGTTGTTGCGGCGGTAGGAATCGGCATCGGTTCGTTCTGGGCCGGGAAACTGTCCGGCCGCGCGCTGGAGTCGGGCATTATTCCGGCAGGGGCGCTGATGCTGGGGATTGGTGCGTTGGGACTGGCGGGAAGTCAAACTAAAGGGTGGATTTATACAGAGATATTCCTGATGGGTGTCGGCGCCGGCCTGTACATTGTGCCGGTGCAGACATTTATTCAAATGCGGGCCGAGCGTCGAATGCTGGGGCGAATCATCGCCGCATCTAATTCGCTGGGCTGGATAGGTGTTGCACTGGCTGCGGGGGTTGTTGGGCGCTTTGGCGGCTGGCTGGGTGTGCCGGCGGCAAAGCTGTTTATTGTGCCGGGATGTATCGCGCTGATTATCTTCGTGGTGTCGCTATATTATCTGCGGGAATATGTGTTGCGGTTCGTGCTTTCCATTCCAATTCGGCTGGCCTATCGCATTGAAGTCTTTGGTGATGAAAATCTGCCGATAGACGGCGGGGCACTGCTGGTCGCCAATCATCTATCGTGGGTTGACGGTCTGGTATTAAGCGCCGTCCAGCATCGACGGATTCGGTTTTTGGTGGATCGGGAAATTTACCAGTGGCCGTTTCTGCGATGGTTTTTCCATTTTATCAAGGCCATTCCCATCAGCGCCGCTGACGGCCCGCGGCATATCGTGGAGTCTCTGCAGAAGGCCAGACACGCCATTGAGCAGGGGTATATGGTCTGTATCTTTGCCGAGGGAACGCTGTCGCGAACGGGACATACGGGGGCGTTTCACGGTGGGCTGGAAAAAATCGCCAGAACCACCAATTGTCCCATCATCCCGATATTTCTGGGTGGCCTGTGGGACAGCATATTCAGCTATCGCCGGGGAAAATTACTATCCCGATTTCCACGGTCTTTACCTTATCCGGTAACGGTACATTTCGGCAGAGCGATGTCCCCCGATTCGACCGCCCGGCAGATTCGACAGGCCGTGCTGGAATTGTCCTGCGACTGGATCGAGACGCGAAAATATCGGCGGCTTTCATTGGCGCAGACGTTTGTAAA
>Ga0315279_10009068_pt1 | contig 11938 bp, 12 predicted proteins | sample YL17G06_20_MG_FD_203694 | JGI IMG/M metagenome (GOLD analysis project Ga0315279, IMG submission 203694) | Sediment microbial communities from Yellowstone Lake, YNP, Wyoming, USA - YL17G06_20 | ecosystem: Environmental > Aquatic > Freshwater > Lake > Sediment | place: USA: Wyoming | collected...
CGGATCCGCGTGTTTGCCATGACCGCGACCAAGGGCGATTACGCCGGAACCGTCGCGGCGGGCGAATTGTACGCCCCGGACATTCCGCGCCGGGCTCCGGCGGCAGCCCGCTGAGCGTTTTACTAAGCCGGGCGGAATATAGTTGACCCCGGATATCTTTGCCGCCCGGCTAGTACTCGGGGAGCAATTCGGAGTGGGGGATTCGCTCCGGCGGCCCTATTCGAATTCGATCAGCAGCCGGCCTTTCGTCACCATCTGGCCGACGATCACGTGGACCTGCTTGACGATGCCGTCCTCGGGCGCGGCGATGTCGTTCTGCATCTTCATGGCTTCCAGGATCAGCAGATGCTCGCCCCGCACGATTTTTTGGCCGGGCTTGACCGAGATTTTCCGGATGGTCCCCGGAATGAAACAGAGCACTTTTTTCGGATCGCGGGCCGCATAGGGCTTGCGCTGGAGGAACTTGCGGGTGGGAAGGGTCTCGTAGACCGTCTCGTCGATTTCCAGCGAGGTCGTGAAAGGGGTCTTGGAGTCGCTCATGGCCGGCCTTAAAACGGCGGGAGGCCGTGTTTCCTGGGGGCCGCGGTTGTCAGCTTGTTGGCCGAAATCTGCAGGGAATGAATCAGGAAGTCCCGCGTTTCCCCGGGATTGATGACCGCGTCGATGTGTCCGGCGGCCGCGGCCACGTAGGGGTTGGCGAATTTTTCGGTGTATTCCTTAGCCTTCTGTCGGCGCGTTTCGTTGGGTTCGGCGGACGAGGCGATTTCGTTTTTGAAGATGATGTTGGCGGCGCCCTCCGGCCCCATGACGGCGATCTCGGCGGTGGGCCAGGCGAAAACGAAATCGGCGCCCAGGTGGCGCGAGCACATGGCGATGTACCCCCCGCCGTAGGCCTTGCGCAGGATGATCGTGATTTTGGGCACCGTTGCTTCGCTGTAAGCGTAGAGGAGCTTCGCTCCGTGGCGGATGACGCCGGCGTGTTCCTGGTCGACGCCCGGCAGGTACCCCGGAAGATCGACGAGCGTCACCAGGGGGATGTTGAAGGCGTCGCAAAAACGGACAAAGCGGGCGGCCTTGTCCGAGGAGTCGACGTCCAGGACGCCGGCCAGGACGGCGGGCTGGTTGCCGACGAGGCCGACGGTCTCGCCGTCCAGCCGGGCGAAGCCGATGACGATGTTGGCCGCCCAATGCTTTTGGACCTCGAAGAAGTCGGAATCGTCGCAGACCGCGGCCATGATGTCGCGGACGTCGTACGGCTTGCTCGGCTGTTCGGGAAGGATTTTCTCGATGCGGCAGGACGGCCGGGGCGGCTTGGACGGAAAACGATCGGCCTTCTTGCGGTTGTTCCAGGGGATGAACGTGGCCAGCTTCTTGACCTGCTCGAAGCATTCCAGCTCGTTGGCGGCGAAGAAATGGGCGTTGCCGGAGATCTCCGTGTGGATCCGGGCCCCGCCCAGGTCTTCCATGCTGATCTCCTCGCCGAGGACGGTCTTGATGACCTCGGGCCCGGTGATGAACATCTTGGAGATCTTGTCCACGACAAAGACGAAGTCGGTCAGGGCCGGGGAATAGACCGCGCCGCCGGCGCAGGGGCCGAGGATGACGGAAATCTGGGGGATGACCCCCGAGGCCTTGGTGTTGCGGTAGAAAATCTCGCCGTACCCGGCCAGCGAGTCCACGCCTTCCTGGATCCGGGCCCCGCCGGAATCGTTGATGCCGACGAGCGGGATGCCCAGCTTGACGGCGTGGTCCATGATCTTGGTGATCTTGCGGGCGTGCATCAGCCCGAGCGAGCCGCCGGCCACGGTGAAGTCCTGGGCGAAGATGGCCACCGGGTGGCCGGCTATCGTCCCCGTCCCGGTCACGACCCCGTCGCCCGGCAGGTGCTTCTTGTCCATGTCGAAATCCTTGCAGCGGTGCTCGACGAACAGGTCGTACTCGTGGAAGGAGGCCGGGTCGAGGATCTCTTTGATCCGGTCCCTGGCCCCGAGCTTGCCCATGGCGTACTGCTTCTCATAGGCCTTAACATCGGTGGCCCGGGTGATCTTTTCCGAACGCTTGAAAAGTTCGGAGATTTTTTTGAAGATGGACATGAAACGTTCCTGGATTCCGCGGCTAGCCCGAACATATTAAAGGAATTCCCGGCCGAGCGCAAGAGGGCTCAGGGGCGGCGGGTTCTGCCGAGAACGGGCTCGAGGCAAGCCGGGATAAAACACACGCGTTTTCCCCGGCGTGGAAAACGCGTTCCGACGCTCCTCCTCGCTCTTCCCGCAAGAGCGGGAATCCGTGCCCGCTACGTCGTCGCACGGGTTTTTCCCCGGCTCGCCACTCGCCCGTCCGCCATCCCCCTTGCACAAAAAAGTCCGTGGAGTTCCGGGCATGAGGGGGAAAAATACACATCGTTCTTCTGATCGAAAGAAGAACGGTCCCACTATTTTGGCGTGTAGCAACTTCGCTTGGGAAACCTATTATCTTGGCGGGTTTCGCGAGGAGGCAGCCATCCGCGTCTCCCGAATCGTCCGCAGAGCGAATAACGATAATACGCCGGAGCAGGCAGGACCCGCCGACCTTTCGGTGCGCGTAAGCGGCTTATTTTGACGTCCTCTTGGCTTTGAAGTCGGTCTCGCCGGCGTCGCCCATGGTCACCGTGCCGGCCATGGTCTCTCCGTCGATCTTGCCCTTGAAGGCCAGGACGATCTCGCCCATGGGGCCGTTGACGACGACGCTCCAGCTCGCTTCCGTGCCCTTGATCCGGCCCTCGCCCTTCATCTCCGTGCCCTGGGAACTCTTCATGGTCACCTTGAGAAGGTCTTTGTCCTGGACGAAGCCGGCGATATAAGTCCGCGCTCCCATGGGAGTTTCGAAGGTGACCTCCCAGATTCCGCCGATATCGGACTTGGCGTCCTGGGCCAGGCCGGCCGCCGCGGCCGCGGCGAACATCACGAGAAGGCCGAACGTCGTTTTGCGCATGCTCCATTCCTCCCTGGCGAATTCGAAACCGCTCTTTTATATCACGTCCCTGTCCGGCCGGGCAAATCGCCGGCCGGACAAAAGGCTTTAGACCCGCCTGGGTTTCGGCCGAATTTCGCCGGGGGAAGAACTGAATTTTTCGACGAGGGGCTTGCAATTCGCCCGAAAACCTCCTATATTGCTCACAATTGAGGCGGGGCCGAAAGGCCCGGCCCCGAAAATGTTTGTAAAGGAGTGCATCAATGGCAAAAGCGATGACGAAAGCACAGATCGTGGGCGGCGTAGCCGAGGCGGTCGGAATCACCAAGAAGCAGGCGGACGTGGCGCTCGAAGCTCTGGTGACGATGGCCTACAAGAACGCCAAGAACGGCTTCACCGTTCCCGGCCTGGGCAAGCTCGTCCTGGTGAACCGCCAGGCGCGGATGGGCCGCAATCCGGCCACCGGCGCGACCATCAAGATCCCGGCCAAGCGGGTCGTGAAATTCCGCGTGGCCAAGGCCTGCAAAGACGCCATTCTGGGCTGAGCGAAAACGGATTCGAATTCGCCAGGGGCCGCAACCTCAGGGTTGCGGCCTTTTTTTTTGATCGACGCCAAGAAAGGGACAACCGCCGCCTTGACTTCCCTTTGAGGCCGCAGGATTATCCTTATCCGGATCCGTAACCGGGAGGCATGCCCATGACCGATGAAAAAACGAACTTGAGCGAGACCGGCCGGTGGAGCCGGCGGCGGTTTCTGCAGGCCGGCCTGAGCGGCAGCGCGGCCGCCGCGGCGTTCGCCGCCCGCCCGACGCGTCCCCTCGACACCCCTTCTTTGGAGATCGCCGAGCTCGGCATCGACGAGCTTCAAGCCGGCCTGGACTCGGGACGCTTCACGGCCCGGGGCCTCGTTGAACAGTACTTGGACCGCGTTGAACGGCTTGACCGGCGCGGGCCGGCCTTGCGCGCGGTGATCGAAACGAATCCCGACTCTCTGGCCGAGGCCGATGCGCTCGACCGGGAACGGAAGGCCGGCGCGCTCCGCGGTCCGCTCCACGGCGTCCCGCTCCTGATCAAGGACAATATCGATACGGCCGACGGCATGGCCACGACGGCCGGTTCGCTGGCCCTGATCGGGGCCCGGCCTCCGCGGGACGCCTTCCTCGTCCAGAGGCTGCGCCGGGCCGGGGCGGTCCTGCTGGGCAAGACCAACCTGAGCGAGTGGGCCAATATCCGCTCTCCCCGGTCCACGAGCGGGTGGAGCGGGCGGGGCGGGCTGACCTTGAATCCCTACGCCCTGGACCGCAACACGTCCGGATCGAGCTCCGGCTCGGCCGCTGCCGTCGCCGCCGGGCTTTGCGCCGCGGCCGTGGGCACGGAAACGGACGGTTCGATCGTCAGTCCCGCCTCGCTGAACGGCATCGTCGGTCTCAAGCCGACCGTGGGCCTGATCAGCCGGGCGGGCGTGATTCCCATTTCGGCGACCCAGGACACGGCCGGCCCGATGGCCCGCACCGTGCGCGACGCCGCGATCCTGCTCGGGGCGTTGGCCGGGGTCGACCCCGAAGACCCGGCCACGGAGGAAAGCCGGGGCCGGGCCGCGGCCGATTATACGAAAACACTCGACCCTGCCGGCCTCCGCGGCGCCCGGATCGGCGTCGTGCGCCGGTTTTTCGGTCTCCACCGCGGGGTCGACGCGTTGATGGAGCAGGCCCTGGCCGTGTTGAAGGCCCGGGGCGCCGTGCTCGTCGATCCGGCGGAGATCGAGACCTGGGGCCGGTTCGATGAGGCGGAAACCACCGTCTTCCTCTTCGAGCTCAAGGCCGGGTTGAAGGCCTATCTGGCCCGCCTGGGCCCCGCCTCGCCCGTCCATTCGCTGGCCGAGATCATCGCTTTCAATGAGCGTCGGGCGGCGGAGGAAATGCCCTATTTCGGTCAGGAGACGTTCCTGAAAGCCGAGGCCAAGGGCCCCTTGACCGAAAAGGAATACCTCGATGCCTGGAAGCTCTGCCGGAGGATGTCGCGGCGGGAGGGAATCGACGCGGTGATGGAGGCGCATCGATTGGACGCGCTGGTGGCCCCCACCGACGGACCGGCCTGGGTCACGGATTTGGTTCTGGGCGATCATTTCCTGATCAGCAGCTCGACCGCCGCCGCCGTGGCCGGATATCCGAGCATCACCGTTCCGGCCGGCGCGGTGTTCGGCCTGCCGGTCGGGATCTCCTTCTTCGGCCGGGCCTGGAGCGAGCCGGCGCTCCTCCGGCTGGCCTATGCCTTCGAGCAGGCCACGCATCACCGCCGGCCGCCCCGTTTCCTGCCGACCGCGGATCTGCGCGCCTAGCGGGAAAAATCGATTCGTGCCGTCCGGCAGGCGATCCTCGGCCGGTTTGAGCTATAATGATTCCCTGGAAATCATGATCCGGATCCTGACCGTTCTTTGCAGCGTTTCTTTTTTCGCCGCCTGCGCGGCGCCCCGGCCCCTGTCCAGCCCCGGCGGACGCCCGCTCCATCACGCGGATCGCGGATTCCGGAACGTCTACGAATCTCCCCGCCGCCACGGCTTCAGCGATCTCCTGCGCTGGAGGTTCGGCCTTGGACCGCGGGAAACGCCCCCCATCCCCCCGGAGGAAATCCCGCCCTATCGGCCGGAACTCGTCGAGCCCGATCGGCGGGCCATCCGGACCCCGGATCCGGCCAAGATCCAGATCACCTGGATCGGACATTCCTCCTTTCTCATCCAAGCCGACGGCCTGGCTATTTTGACCGATCCCGTTTTCAGCGAGCGGGTGTCGCCGGTCTCCTTCATCGGCCCCCGGCGGCTGGCGCCGCCGGGACTGAAGTTCGAAGATTTGCCGCCCATCGACGCCGTGCTCATCAGCCACGATCATTACGATCACCTGGATGCCGCGACCATTGCCCGGCTGGGCCCCGAGATCCGCTATTTCGTCCCCCTGGGACTGGCCGCCTGGTTCGGAAAATTGAAGGATCGCCGGATTTCGGAAATGGACTGGGGCGACGAGTCCACGCTCGGACCGGTGACCATCCATATGGTGCCTGCCCAGCATTTTTCCGGGCGCGCCCCATTTGCTTTCAATCGGACGCTTTGGGCCGGCTATATCATCGAAACGCGCCATAGACGGATTTATTTCGCCGGTGACACAGGCTATTCGCCGCATTTCAAAGAGATCGCCGCCCGCTTCAGTCCCATCGCCGTGGCCCTTCTGCCTATCGGGGCGTACAGGCCCTGGTGGTTCATGCAGCCGATGCACATGGATCCGGCCGACGCCGTGCGGGCTTCCCTGGATCTGGGCGCGGCCGTCTCGGTCCCCATGCATTGGGGAACGTTTCCGCAGAACACCGAACCGATGGGGGAGCCGCCGTTGTATCTGAAGAAAGCCCTCCGCGATGCCGGAGTCCCGGAAGATCGGTTTCGCATTCTCAAGTTCGGCCAGACGCTTTTTTGGGAGTGAAACGGAATGGGCGATCGACAAGCCGGGCGCGAATGGGGCCGCTGGTCGGCCGTCGTCCTGTTCGCGGCGGCCATGGCCTGGATGGAGGCGGCGGCCGTGGTGTATTTGAGGCTCCTGGTCGGCCGCGTCGATCCGTATCAGGCCGATCCGCTGCCCATGCCTGGTTTTTTGGGCCGGACCGAACTCCTCCGCGAGGCGGCTACGATCATCATGCTGGCGGCGGTCGGATGGCTGGCCGGCCGCGGCTGGCGGCGCAAGCTGGGTTATTTCCTGATCGCTTTCGGGGTTTGGGACATTCTTTATTATGTGTTCCTGGCCGCGATCGGCGGCTGGCCCCGCTCCGTCCTGGATTGGGACGTCCTCTTCCTTCTACCCCTGCCCTGGTGGGGACCGGTGATCGCTCCGGCGTCGATCGCCGTCCTGATGATCGCCGGGGGGACGCTGGCCACCCAGTTCAACGGGATCGGATGTCCGATCTGGCCCCGGTCCTGGGCCTGGCTCGCCAATGGCGTCGGAAACGGCCTGGCCCTCTACGCCTTCATGTCCGATGCGATTAAAGCGCTGCCCCGCGGCGCCGCCGCCGTCCGCGCGGTCCTGCCCGTTACGTTCCGCTGGCCCCTTTTCGCCGTCGGGCTCGTCCTCATCGCCGTCCCGATTTTCGACATGGCCGGCCAGATCAGGCGGGCGCGGCGGCCCGATCCGATCATAAGCGAGGTTTCATGATTTTGCGCACGTTGACCCGACGCGTTCTCCCCGCCGGGCTGGCTTTCCTGTTTTGGGCGGCCGGTGCCCCGGCCGCCCAGGACGCCGCACCAGCGGAAAAACTGATCGAAGCCGAGCATTGGTCGAGGGCCAAGGCCTTTCTCGATCCGCTGCTGTTCGCCCATCCCGACAATCCCCGGGTTCTGTTCCTCTCGGCCCGCTGCCGCGAGGCGGCCGGCGATTACAGCGGAGCGCGGGACTTGGCCGAAAAGTCCGTCTCCCTCGATCCGAAGAACGCCGACTACCGTTGCCTCCTGGCCTATATCGACGGCCGCGAAGGCATCCGCGCGGGGTTGATCCGGAAAATCATCCTGGCCCGGCGCGTCAAAAGGGAAGCCGAAGCCGCCCTGGCGCTCGATCCGCGCCATGAGGAAGCCCATCAGATCCTGATCGAATTCTACCGTCAGGCGCCCGGGATTGTCGGAGGCGACAAGGCCCGATCGCGGCGGCTGGCCGAAAAGACGGCCGCCGCCGCCCTCCGCGTCGACCCCGGCCGCGTCTCCGCGTACGGGCTGCTGGCTCAGGTTTATGCCCGCGGAGAACGGTGGCCCGAACTCGAGTCCCTGCTCCAGAATGCCGAGAAAAACGTCCCGGACAATCGGGCCCCCTATCTCTCGGCCGGGCGCGTCCTCCTTCAGCAAGGCCGGGATTTCGCCCGCGCGGAGCGTTTTTTCCGCAGGTACCTGGAACAGCCGCCCGAGATCGGCGCGCCCTCCCAGGCCCAAGCTTATTGGCGACTCGGTTTGGCCCTGGAAAAACTCAATCGCAAGCCCGAGGCGGTGGACGCCATCGCCGCGGCCTTGAAGCTCGACCCCAAGCTGGACGCGGCCAAAAAAGACCTCAAGCGCCTGCGCTGATGGGTGCCGCGGCGGCCATTTGACATCGATCCGCCGAACCGGATATAAAAAGGTCAATTCATGGTAAGGAGGGCGAAGGGTGAATCGCCAAGAATTCTTCAGAACCACGGCCGCCATGGTCGGAGGGTTGGCGCTGGCCCGCGACGGGCGCCCGTCCGCGATCGGGGAAGGGCTGGAATCCGCCGCGGCGCAGGATGAAGACGCGTTCTGGAAGCTCATCCGGGACCAGTTCGCCCTCGATCCGGACTGGACTTATTTGAATTTCGGCGGTCTCGGCTCCCCCCCGCTTCCCGTCCTCAACAGTTTCCAGGAATGGACCCGCAGCGAAAACCGGGCCCCCAGCGCCGGCCACGATGAAAAGGAATGGGCCGGCACCAAGACCCGGCTGGCGGCCGTTTTGGGGAAATCCTGCCGGATGAAGGACCTCGCCCTGATCGGATGCGCGACCGAGGGCGTCAACATGATCGTGAACGGCCTGCCCTTGAAGAAAGGGGATGAGGTCATAACCTCGACCCATGAGCATATCTGTCTCCACTCCGCTTTGCTCAACCGCAGGCAGAGGGACGGCATCGTCATTCGCGTCTTCGATCCCGACCGGGAGAGCGGCCTGGGCAATGTCGACCGCATCGGCCGCCTGATCGGGCCGCGGACCCGCCTGATCTTCGTCAGCCACGTCACCTGTACGACCGGACAGCGCTTCCCGGCCGAGGAAATCGCGGCCCTGGCCCGGAGCAAGGGGATCTGGTTTGCCCTGGACGGCGCCCAGGCCCCGGTCTGCGTCCCCTTCGACATCGTCGATTGCGGGGCCGACTTCTACACCTGCAGCACGCACAAATGGATCATGGGCCCGCTCCGGACCGGTTTCCTTTATGTTCGGCCGGGGCTTCTCGATGTCCTCCGCCCGCTGACCGTCGGCGCTTATTCCTCGCAGCGCTATGATGTCCGCAAAAACGAGTTCGTCTTTCAACCCACGGCCCAGCGCTTCGAATACGGCACCCAGAACGACGCCCTGTTCTTCGCCCTCGGCAAAGCTCTCGATTTCGTGCGGATGATCGGCCTGGACCGCATCTGGCGGCATAACCACGCCCTGGCCGAACGGTTCTACCTGGCCCTCCGGGATCGACCCGGGGTCGAGATCCTGTCACCGGCCGAGGAGGCCTACCGAACGGCCATGATCAGCTTCCGCCTGAAGGCCGTTGAATTCGGCAAGATCAACGAGCACCTGGCCAAGGATAAGATCCGCGTCCGCGCGGTGGCCGAGGGCGGCGTCAACGGCATCCGCGTCTCGTTCCATATCTGCAACCGGGATGCCGACGTGGACACGATCCTGGCCTCTCTGAAGACGCTGGCCACCTGAACTTTTTTCCGGGCGGCTTCGTATAGAACGTAGGAGGAGGTGGCCATGAATCCCATCCGCAAAATCATCGGGCTTTTCCTGATCGTCTTTATCGGACTGCCCGTCCTGTTCGCCATAATCTGGGCGGCGGGCCTGACCCGGGCGGTCGTTTCGCCCGCTTTCGTTTCGGATGTGCCCCAGAAAATCATCGCCGCCGTTCCCGACATCGCCGACGAAATCATGGCCGCGGGCCGCAACCCCGATGTCGTCCGCGATCCGCGGGCTCGGGTCTGGTTCGAGGCCGCGGCCAAGGTCGGGACGACTCCGCGGGAGCTTTTGATCAAGACCGGGCTCCTCGGCTGGATGCAGGGCGAACTGGTCCGGGCCCTGACGGATGTGGGCGACATTCTGCGCGGGAAACGCGAACCGGGGCCGGTCTCCATCGATATGCGCCCGTTGAAGAAAGCCCTGCTCAGCCCGGACCTGGATGAATACCTTCTGGCCGTCTTGAAGAACCTTCCGCCCTGCGACCAGGCCGGCCTGCAGGAATGGGCGCGGGCGGCCGAAGAGGGCCTCGAGCGGGTCGATCTGCCGGCCTGCCAACCCGACTTAGGCCAGGCCCAAGCCGCCCTCCGGGCCCGCCAGGCCCGGATCGCGAACGACGTGCGCGACGAGATCCCGATCTTCGAAGACGTCCATTTTCCCCGGTTCGGCGTCACCCGAACCGCGACGATGATCGTGTACTCCCTCTTTCTGATCCCGGCCTTCTTCCTGCTGGGCGGGTCGGCCATCGCCGCCCGCACCCGCGAGGGATTCTTCAAGTGGAGCGGAGTTTCCGTCCTCACCGGCGGGCTGTTGTCCCTGGGGGCGGCCTGGTTTGTCCGGAATTCGGTTTCATTCCTGATGCGCTACGCCCATTGGAGCCAGGGCCGGGAATGGTCCTCGGGCCTGGGCCCCCTGGTCCTGGAAAAAACCCGCTGGGCCGCGTCGCTGATGCTGAATCAGCTGTTGAATCCGGTTCTCTCCGTGGCCGGAGCGGTCTGCGCGGTCGGCCTGATCCTGTTCGCTCTGTCCTTCGCGGCGCGCCCGACCCGCTGAACGGATGCCGTTCGCGCCGGCCCGGCCGGAGGAAGATCAGAAACTGATCTTGACTCCCACCCCGAGGGCCAATCCGGACAAGCTGATGGTTGCTCTTTGAGCCCCGGTCGCGGACGCCTCGGTCGGGCCGTTTTTGTCGAAGAAGCCGATCCGCGAATTCCCTCCGCTCTGGTAAGCCCAGAGATAGTATTCCGAACTGCTTCCCGTGATCGTCCCCGCATCGGAGGTGCCGCTCTGGGCCCAGTTTCCCTGCAGTTGGGTGACCCGGCCAAGGCGGTAGAACCCGTCGGCGATGAGGGCGATTCCCGAAGCCAGCCGATAGGACAAGCCTAAGCCGAACCGGCCACCCAGGGAGGTTTGGCTGGCTGTGAACGTGACCAGTTGGTCGACATTGGCGATCGTCGAGGTCGTCGGGTTGGCGACGTTGAACTGGACGATGGCGAAGACCGGTCCGGCGAACGCGTCGAGGGTGAGCCGGGGGCCCAGGGGAATAAAATAATGAAAATTGACATGGAAAGGGAGGACGGAAACCCGGGCGTTATAGCCGGCCGTGGCGTCATACGCGGTCCCGTCTCCGGCCAGGCCGTGGCTCGAGATCCGGCTGACCTTCGAGACGCGATAGTAGCCCCCGCCGAGGCCGATGCCCAGGCGGTCGCTGATCAGAGTGATGATTTCGAGCTGGCCGCCCAGCCCGTTGTTGAGCGTCTCGAATCCCCCGCTGACCGATTGGGATGCGGCCCGGACGGCCGCGGATTCGCCCAACAAGCCGGCGTTGAGATCGCCGCCGTTCAACCAGGACAGGCCGCCGGTCAGCTTGAAAACGACGTTCTGGGGGTAGGCCAGGGCCGCCGCGATCAGCAGAACGGACAGGCTGAGGATGGCTTTTTTCATAAGGACCTCGCTTGGAAAGTTCTATTTTTAGCTTCTTGCTCCCGGAATGTCAATGTCCATCGCGCCTCCGCCCCAGGCGTCTTGCGCCGCCCATGGATCTTGATTATAGTCCCCTCGATCGTGCCAAGGAGCCGCGGCCATGACCATTCTCCAATCCCTTCTCCTCGGCGTCGTCCAGGGCCTGACCGAATTCATCCCCGTCTCGTCCACCGCCCATCTCCTGATCGGCCAACGTCTGCTGGGGATCGGCGCGAACGAGGCGGTCTTTGCCTTCCTCGTCCTCGTCCAGCTGGGGACGCTTGCGGCGCTCATCGTCTATTTTTGGAAGGACCTCTGGGCGATCGCGCGGGCTTTCCCGGCCCGGCCGTTTTCTACGCCGAGGAACCGCCTGGGCTGGCTTATCCTTATCGCCACCCTGCCCGCCCTTCTGGCGGGCCTTCTGCTCAAGCCTCTGGTCCAATCGCTCTTTCGGGTCCCTTTGATCGAAGCGGCCATCCGGCTGGCCACGGCGGCCGTCCTGATGGCCCTGGCCGAACGCTTCGGCCGGCGGACGCGCCGCCTGGAGACCATGACCGGAT
>Ga0315279_10009072_pt1 | contig 11931 bp, 11 predicted proteins | sample YL17G06_20_MG_FD_203694 | JGI IMG/M metagenome (GOLD analysis project Ga0315279, IMG submission 203694) | Sediment microbial communities from Yellowstone Lake, YNP, Wyoming, USA - YL17G06_20 | ecosystem: Environmental > Aquatic > Freshwater > Lake > Sediment | place: USA: Wyoming | collected...
CAAAGGTTTTGTCAAATGTGCTCATGGAATTTTACCGCTCCCCGCTCCAGCTACTTTGGAATTATTAAAGAATATACCTACTTATAGCGGAGGAATGGAAAGTGAAATGGTTACTCCCACTGGTGCCGCAATTATTAGTACTTTAACTAAAGACTTTGGGGAAAGACCTTTAATGAAAATAGAAAAGATAGGATATGGAGCAGGAGAAAGAGAATTTTCTATTCCTAATCTTTTGAGAGTGAGTATAGGTGAGAAAATATTAAGTGATAGGGACTTAATGGATGGTTATATTCACGATGAAGCTTTATTAATAGAAACTAATATTGATGATATGAACCCAGAATTCTATGATTATATTATGGATAAATTATTTTCTCAAGGAGCATTAGATGTATTTTTAACCCCCATCCAGATGAAAAAGAATCGACCTGCCCAGATGTTTAGTATTATTGTTTATGAACAAAATCTTAAAGAAATACTGAAAGTATTATTTTCCGAATCTACTACTTTGGGAGTAAGAATAAAAGAAGTAAAAAGGTTGAAATTGACTCAGCAGAATTTTATAGCTGAGACCAAGTATGGTAAAATTAAAGTTAAAGTCGGTATTTTTAAAGAAGACATTAAAACTATTGCCCCCGAATACCAAGATTGTCAGAAGATAGCCCAGCAGTATCAAGTCCCTCTTAAAGAGGTATATGAAGAAGCTAAAAAAGTTGCTTATGATAAATTTATTAGTCATTAGTGAAGGTTGTATGACAAATAGAAGACAGAAGTCAGAATGAAAAAACAAAAATATCATTGAGGAGGAGGAAATATATTGGCTGAATATTTTAAAAAAGAAGACCAGGATTTAAAAATGGTTGAACTCGTTCGGGTTCCCCGCGAAGACGAAGCTCTTACTATTAAGAGTTTATTAAGTAGTTATGGCATTGAATGTATTTTGCAATCAGATATAACCCATTCAGTTTATCCTCTTACGGTAGATGGTTTGGGAGAAGTAATCATTCTGGTATCCAATAGAGATCTAGAAAAGAGTAAAAAAATTATTAGTAAAACTTATGATTAATCTTATATTTATGTTTTCCCTTGGTGAGTTAATTGAGTTAATATTGAATAAATAACTAATAAACCAGCTAACCAAGTAACTAACTAACCAAAAGAGGAGGTTGTTATGCTAAAAGAAATAGCCGTCCAGACTAATACCCAAACCCAGATTATAGATATTACCGCTCAGATTCAGAAGGTAGTTAGAGAGAGTGGAATATCTGAAGGATTATGTTGCGTTTTTATCCCTCATACTACTGCCGGAGTTACTATAAATGAAAATGCTGACCCCAGTGTTAAACATGATATAATTATGGAATTAAATAAAGTGATCCCTTTAAATGATCATTACCGTCATTTAGAAGGGAATTCTGCTGCGCATATCAAAGCGAGTATCATTGGTTCTTCGGTAAATGTACCTGTGGAAAATAATAATCTCCTCCTGGGAACCTGGCAGGGAATTTGTTTTTGTGAATTTGATGGTCCTCGACAAAGAAATGTATATGTGAAAATAGTATAAGATTAGGTATGTATCTCGTATCTCGTGAATCGTATCTCGTACATTAGGATAGAGCGTAGAGCGTTTAGCGGATAGTATACAACGAAAAACGAAAAGCGTAAAGCGCAAAACGATAATTCAAAATTAAAAACTTAATACCATTATTTATTCGCTAACGATTAATTAACTAATAGAAAGGCGAGACGCCTGTCCTACAAAGGATTATAAACTATTTCTAATGATTAAATTAACTGGCTAACTGGAAAACCAGTTAACTGGGTAACTAACATAATGGGCAAATTTTTCCGAAGGAGAACCATGGAAAGTTTAAAAGGGATTATAGAAAAAATTGTATATAGAAATAATGAAAATGGTTATATAATTGCGAAGATAAGCTTGGAAAAGAATGAAGATAAATTAACTACCATCGTTGGAAATATGGCCTCGGTAAACATTGGCGAGGATTATGAGTTAAAGGGAGAATGGGTCAATAATTCCAAGTATGGTTGGCAATTTAATTTTAAAGATTATCAATTAATTTTACCTACTTCTTTACTTGGTTTAAAAAGATATTTAAGCTCCGGGTTAATTAAGGGAGTTGGTCCCTCCACCGCAGATAGGATAGTAAAGTATTTTGGTAATAAAACTTTAGAGGTTCTGGAGAACGATATTCAAAGACTAACTGAAGTAGAAGGCATTGCCGAAAAACGGATAAAAGTGATCAGTAAATCCTGGGAACAACAAAAAGAAATTAAAAGAGTGATGATATTTTTGCAATCCTACCAAATTACCACTGGATACGCAGTTAAAATTTATAAGACTTATGGGAATACTGCCATTGAAAAACTAAAAGAAAATCCGTACCAATTAGTTGATGATGTTTTCGGCATCGGATTTAAAATTGCTGATCGTATCGCTCAGAATTTAGGCATTGAACCTGCTTCTCCCGCGAGAATAAAGGCTGGGATTAAATACATTTTAAATGAATTGACCAATCAAGGTCATTGTTATGGGATTATTAATGAAATAATTGATCAGAGTAGCGAATTATTAGAGGTTGAAAAATTATTAGTTGAAAAAACTTTAGATGTTTTAAAAAATAACCAGGAGATTATTTTACAAGAAGATAGGATATGGTTGCCCTTTTATTATTTTGCAGAATTAGGAGTAAGTAAGAAATTAATTGAATTAGTCAGATTTCCTCAACAACTGATTAATCTAGATGTACCAAAAAAAATAAAATATTTAGAAAAAAAATATGATATTTCTTTTGCAGAAGAGCAAAAAGAGGCGATTGAAAAAGTCCTCTTAAATCGGGTATTGGTGTTAACTGGTGGTCCTGGAACGGGAAAAACTACTACTGTTTTAGGACTTATTGAACTTTTTGAGGAATTAAAATTAAAAATAATCTTAGCCGCACCTACTGGTAGAGCGGCAAAAAAATTGAGTGAAACTACCGGTCGGAAAGCAAAGACTATTCATAGATTATTAGAATATAGTCCTAAGAGGGGAATCTTTACCAAAAATTCAGAAAACCCTATTCAGGCCGAGGTAATAATTTTGGATGAAGTCTCTATGATAGATATTTTATTAATGAATAATCTTTTAAAAGCAGTTCTTCCCGGTACCTTATTAATTTTGATTGGTGATGTAGATCAGCTACCTTCTGTAGGACCAGGCAATCTTTTAAAAGATATTATCGATTCTGAAACTATTCCGGTGGTGAGATTGACTAAAATATTTAGACAAGACAGGAGAAGCCTAATTATTGTAAATGCTCACCGAGTTAATGAGGGGAAATATCCGATTATTAAAGGAGAGAGAGAAAGAGATTTTTATTTTATAGAAGAAGAGGACCCTCAGATTGCTGCTCAAAAGATAATCAACCTTTGTACTGTTCGTCTTCCCTCCAAATATAAAATAGACCCGGTAGATGATATTCAAGTTCTCTCTCCTATGTATAAAGGGGAAGTAGGGGCAGATAATTTAAATTATAGCCTAAGGGAGGCATTAAATCTTAAGGGGAAAGAGATTAAATATGGAAACCATTCTTTTAGAGTAAATGATAAAGTTATGCAAATTAAAAATAATTACGATAAAGAGGTTTTTAATGGAGACATAGGTAGGATTGAAAATATAGAGGAGGAGGAGCATATTTTAGAAGTAAATTTTTATGGGAGAAGGGTTGGTTATGACTTTTCCGAATTAAGTGAATTAGTGTTAGCCTATGCTATTACTGTTCATAAAAGTCAAGGCAGCGAATATCGAATAGTGGTTATTCCGGTAATGACCCAGCACTATTTGCTCCTGCAAAGGAATTTATTATATACTGGAATTACCCGAGCGAAAGATATGGTAATATTAATTGGTACTAAAAAAGCTTTATGGATTGCTATTAAAAATAATAAAACCTTTCATCGAAACACTTCATTAAAGGAAAGATTGATAGAAGTTAGCCAGAAAAATAAAAACTAAGGAGAGATAAAGATTATGGTAAACGAAGAAATTATGAAATCATTAGCTATTCAAAATGAATCAAAGATTGTTCTTTTAGTTGCTGACGGGATTGGTGATCTTCCCTCAAAGAATAATAAGACAGCGTTGCAGACGGCTTTAATTCCTAATTTAGATAGATTAGCTTCTAAATCTGCTTGTGGTTTAACCGATCCCATATCTTGTGGTATCACCCCAGGGAGTGGTCCAGCTCATCTTTCTCTATTTGGCTACGACCCTATTAAGTATCAGATTGGAAGAGGGGTTTTAGAAGCTTTGGGAGTGGGAATGGAACTCACTCCTTACGATTTAGCCTGTAGAGGTAATTTTGCGACCTTAAGTGAGAAGGGGATAATAGTAGACCGTAGAGCAGGTAGAATTTCTACGGCTATAAATGAAAAAATTTGTGAAATTATGCAAGATAAGATTAAACAGATAGGGGAAGTTAAGGTAATAGTTGCCCCAGGTAAGGAACACCGATTTGTAGTGGTATTTCGAGGAAAAAATTTAGAAGAAGGTCTTTCTGATGCTGACCCTCAGATAGTTGGAGAAAAAATGAAATTTGCCCAACCTTTAAAGGCCAGGGCAAAAAAGACTGCTGAAGTAGTAAATGAGTTTATTAAGATAGCTACTGAAGTATTAAAAGAACATTACCCCGCCAATACGGTTTTATTGAGAGGATTTGCCAAGCATCCCGGTTTACCCACTATGAATGAATTATTTAAGCTAAACCCGGCCGCTATAGCTACTTATCCTATGTATAAGGGATTAGCTAAATTAGTGGGTATGGAAATATTAAAGACCGGAGAATCAATAAAAGAAGAGTTTGAAACCTTGAGAGAAAATTTTGAAAAATATGATTTCTTTTTCCTTCATATAAAAAAGACGGATAGTTACGGAGAGGATGGTAATTTTGAAGAAAAGGTTAAAATAATTGAAGAAGTGGATAAATTTATTCCTGAAGTGCTAAAATTAAAACCAGATGTTCTGGTAGTTACCGGAGATCATTCTACCCCCGCTATAATGAAGGGACATAGTTGGCATCCGAATCCGTTTATCTTATTTTCTCCCTATATTAGAATTGATGAAGTGGATAGATTCAATGAAAAAGCTTGTGCCCAGGGAGAGTTGGGAAGATTTGCAGCAGTAGAGGCCCTTCCTTTAATGATGGCTAATGCCTTAAAATTAAAGAAATTCGGAGCTTAATTTAGGAGAATTTATGCCTAACCAGATGAATAATTTAGAAGTCGTGTTTACTCCAGAAGAGATAAAGAATAGAAGATTATCAGATAAATTAATAGTAGTTATAGATGTTTTAAGGGCATCCAGCACCATAATAACTGCTTTAGCTTATGGATGTCGTGGTTTAGTTCCGATTTTGTCTCCCGAGCAGGCTAAAGAAAAGGCTCAGCAGTTTAAAAAAGAAGAAGTTTTATTAGGAGGAGAAAGAGAAGGAAGAAAGATAAAGGGTTTTGATCTAGGTAATTCACCTCGAGAATACCAGAAAGAAATAGTGGAAGATAGAATTATTATTTTTTCCACCACTAATGGGGTAAAGACTTTGGAAAGAATTAGGGGTGCTTTTAGGATAATTATAGCCAGTTTTTTAAATTTACAGGCAACTTTTAATTATTGTTCTAAATTTCAAGGAGATATTTTATTGGCTTGCGCAGGAAAAGAAGGTTACTTTTCTTTAGAAGATACTGTTTGTGCCGGAATGTTGATTAATTCTTTAAGAGATATTTACTCTGATACCTGCCAGGGTGTAGATGCTAATTTAACTGCCCAAGTACTTTATAAAAAGTTTGGAAATAATATTTTAGAGATGTTGCGAAAATCTCAGCATGGTCAATATTTGGAAAGTATTGGCTTAAGAAAAGATTTGGAGTTTTGTTCTCAGTTAGATATTTTTAATATTGTTCCCATATTTAGAGATAGCCTAATATCCCTTAATGAGGAAGGAGTTTGATTTTTAGAACTGGTAAGATAAAATTAAAAAGAGAAAAGGAATAAGAATTTTTAATTTTTATAAAATTTATAAAAAAATAAAAAGAAAGGAAGAAATAATTTTGAAAAAGAAATTAATGATGATTCCCGGACCTACTCCGGTTGAGCAGTCTATATTAGATGCTTTAAGTAAAGAAACTGTTTCGCACTTAGACCCCGAATTGGTAAAGACTTTAAAAGAAACTCTCGAAGATTTAAAAACTGTAGTTATGACCGAACAAGGTCAACCTTTTATTATCCCTGGCACTGGGACTTTAGCAATGGAGACCGCCTTGGTTAATACTTTGAAAAAGGGTGATCGTTTATTAGTAATCTCACATGGTTTTTTTGGAGATCGGTTTGTAGAAATTGCCCGAGCTTATGATTTTGAAGTAGAAGTTTTAGCTTCCCAGTGGGGCAAGATTGTCGAAGTAGAAAAAATTACTCAGAAACTAAAAGAGAAAAAATTTTCTGCGGTAACTTTAACTCATGTGGATACTTCTACAGGTGTTTGTGCTCCGGTAATTGAAGTAGGAGAAATTTTAAAAAAATATCCTGAAACGCTGTTTATTGTAGATGGAGTTTGCGCTATGGGAGGTATCGAGGAACGGATGGATGATTGGGGGATTGATATTCTTTTTGCCGGTAACCAGAAAGCAATTGGCGTTCCTCCAGGATTAGCTAATTTAGTATTTAGCCAAAGGGCTTTAGAGAGAAGGAATAGCTTAGGAAAAATTTCTGCTTATTATATGGATATTAATCAATGGTTACCTATTATGCGTAAACCAGGAGAAAGATATTTTGCTACTCATGCCGTAAATATGGTCAATGCCCTGCATCAAGGTCTGAAAATAATATTAAACGAAGGTTTGGAAGAAAGATTTAGAAGACATCAGAAGTTTGCTTTAGCCTTTCAAAGAGGATTGGAAGAATTGGGATTTAGTATACTTCCTTCAAAGGAAATTAGAGCCAATACTGTATCAACAGTAGTATATCCTTCTGGAATTGAAGATTTACCTTTTAGAGAAAAATTATATCAGAACGGTGTCTTAGTGTCAGAGGGAAAAGGAGTATTGGCAGGCAAAGTATTTCGTTTAGGACATATGGGCAATATAACCGAGAATGAAATAGTAGCCACTCTAAGCATTATGGAAAGAACTTTATCTGAATTTAATTACGATTTTAAAATGGGGGCAGGAGTAGGAGCAGCAGAGAAGATTTTGTTCGCTAAATGATAAAAAATTTAGAAATAGGTGTTATTTTGGGAAGAAAAATATTTCTGTGGATATTACTGATTATTTATTCTATAGTAATTTTTATTTTTTCTTCTAAACCAGAAGTTGGAGTGCAGCAATATTTTTATGGTCAAGACAAAGTTATACATTTCTTCGCTTATAGTATTTATGCCTTTCTTTGTTTAATAGCTTTAAATGATAAAATATGGTTATTAAAATTTATTCATTATTTTTCAGCCTTATTCTTTTCTGTTTCTTACGGTATATTTAATGAGATTTATCAATATTTTATCCCGGAAAGGGAATTTTCCATAGGAGATATTGTAGCTAATAGTTTAGGGGTAATCACTTGTCTTATTCTGGTATATATTTTACAAAATAAAAAACGGAAAAATGTAAAAAAAGGTGCCTGGCACTAAATTTTACATTAGTAAAGGATTATGAGGAAGAATATATTTGTCCCCTCAAAAGGAGAATATGTTAGAGGTAAAAGACCTATAGTAGACTGTATTTTGTGTGCTATTATACAAAATAAGCCGAAGATAATTAATTTAGAAGTATTTAGAAGTAAAAGTTTTATCATAGCAGTTAATCTGTATCCTTATAATCCTGGCCACCTGATGATTTTTCCCAATAGACACATAGAAAAAATTGAAAAATTATCTCTTTCTGAGGTTAAAGAATTACATAAATTAACTATAATTTCTTTAAAAGTTTTAAAGAATCTCTATAAACCTCATGGTTTTAATATCGGCTATAATTTGGGGAAAGGAAGTGGAGCCAGTATCGAACATCTACATCTTCATATTGTACCTCGATATGAAAATGAATTAAGTTTTATAGATGTATTAAGTGATTCCAAGATAATTGTAGAAGAACCTAAAGATACTGTACAAAAACTTAAAAGCGAATATAAAAAATATATCAGAGAATTATTAGATTCATAAACAATTAATTTATTCTAATTTAGTAAATAAAGAAAGGAGAAAGAAATTGAATTTATTAAAGAAATTGTGTGAGACACCAGGAATTTCTGGTTATGAGGAGAGAATTCAGAAAGTTATTAAGGAAGAATTGGAAAAAGTAACTGATGAGGTGAAAATAGATAAATTAGGGAATATCATTGGGATTAAAAGAACTAAAAAGATTACGGGCAATTCTCTTCCTAAAAAAGTAATGCTCGCTGCGCATATGGACGAAATTGGTTTTATGATAAGTTTTATTGATAAAGATGGTTTTTTGAGATTTGCTCCAGTGGGTGGATTTGACCCCAGGACTTTAATTGCCCAAAGAGTAGTAGTTCATGGAGTAAAAGATATTGGAGGAGTGATTGGTTCCAAACCTATTCATATTTTAGAAGAAGAAGAAAAGAAAAAAGCGACAAAGATTAAAGATCTTTTTATAGATGTAGGTCTGAAAAAAGATGAAGTTTCAAAGATAGTGAAACCAGGAGATTTTGTTACCTTGGATAGGGATTTTAAAGAACTCAATGATAAGATAATAACCGCTAAGGCCTTTGATGACAGAGTTGGAGTATATGTTATGATTGAGGCACTAAAAAGAATCAAAGATTGTTATGTAGATATATATGCCGTGGCAACTGTTCAGGAAGAAGTAGGAGTTAGAGGAGCGACCGTTTCTTCGTTTTTTGTGGAGCCTGATGTGGGCATTGCTCTTGATGTTACCATTGCTTCAGATTTTCCGGGAACTAAGGAAGAAGAAATGGTTACTATTTTAGGAGGAGGGACAGCTATATCTTTAATGGATTCTCATACTATTTCTAATAAAAAGTTAGTTGATTTTTTAAGGAAGATAGCGAAAGAAAATAAAATTAAATACCAGACTGATATATTATTAGGAGGAGGAACTGATGCAGGAGCCATACAAAGGAGTAAATCCGGTGTACCGGTTTGTACTGTTTCTATTCCTACCAGATATGTTCATTCAGTAGTAGAGATGTGCCATAAGGAAGATATTGAGAGTTCGATTAAATTAATCTGTAAATTTTTAGAAAACGCCCACCAGGGAGAGTTTTAATTTAGTATTTAGTGAATAGTGAATAGTATATAGTTAAGAAGAAAGAAGTCAGGAGCCAGAATCCAGGAGCCAGAAGATTAGATAGCGTATAGCGTTGAGCGGGTAGGATAAAGTGATGAGTAATGTATAATATGTAGAGGCAGACCTTGTGTCTGCCCATAGGAAGCTATAACTGTAAAATTTACAGAGAAAGTTTTGCATTTTGAATTATGGTTTTTAGTTTATAAAAAGAATGAAAACACAGGATATTTTATTAAAAATCTACCAGAGTTTATATAATTATTTTGGACCATTAAACTGGTGGCCGGGAGGTTCCCCTTTTGAGGTAATGGTAGGTGCTATTCTTACTCAAAATACTTCTTGGAATAATGTTGAAAAAGCGATTAAGAATTTAAAAAAAAGAAATTTATTGAACCCTGAAGCATTTTATTATCTAAACCAAGAAGAATTAAGTAAATTGATAAAACCTTCGGGTTATTATAATATTAAAGCACAAAGATTAAAAAATTTTGTAACTTTCTTTTTTGAGGAGTTTGAAGGTTCTACTGAAAAAATGTTTTCAGGTGACAGTGAGGAGTTGAGAAAAAAGTTATTAAATATAAAAGGGATTGGACCTGAAACTGCAGATAGTATATTATTATATGCGGGAGAAAAACCGTTTTTCGTGATTGATACTTATACAAAAAGAATATTTTCTCGTCATAAGTTAATTTCGAAAGAGGCTGCTTACCATCATATTCAGGAATTCTTTTACCGAAATCTTCCGAAAGAGGTCAAGTTATTTAATGAATTCCACGCTCAAATTGTGATGCTCGGAAAAACTAGATGTACCAGTAAAAATCCTGATTGTCCTAAATGTCCAATTGTATATTTAAAACGTAAAGCTAAAAGCGCAAAATGCAAAACTATAACTCAAAGTTAAAAACTGAGAAAAAAGTTTTGAGTTTTGAATTATAGTTTTTCGCTTTTCGTTTTAAGGTTTTAATTTTAATGGGGTTCTATTTATCGAACTCGCTAAAATAAATTAGAACGTAATACACGCAATATATCACGTGATACGAAACATGAATCAATTTTTAAGCAAAGGAGTCAAAAGATTATGTTAGAAGTTGTTGAAACTGAAAAAAAATTACTTGATGATTATATAAATATTGTAGGAAAAAAAGAAATTGAAGAAATTAAAAGATTAGCTTTACCTTTAATGGAGAAAAAGGTAATTCATATAAATGCTACCTCATATGGTGGAGGAGTAGCAGAGATTTTATCAACTTTAGTTCCCTTAATGAAAGATGTTGGTCTAGAAGCTGAATGGCAGGTGATAAAGGGTTCAGATGATTTTTTTAGTGTAACTAAGGCCATCCATAATGGCTTACAAGGTATGGATGTTTCTTTTACTGAAGAGATGGAAAAAATATTTTTAAAAAATAATCAACTTAATGAAAAATTATTCGAAGATGAATATGACTTTGTAGTAATCCACGATCCGCAGCCAGTAGCAATATTAAATTATCGCCGAGAAAAAATAGGGAAATGGATTTGGAGGCTTCATATTGACCCCACCCAGGCTCAAGAAAATATATGGCAATTTATTAAACCCTTGGTAGAAAAATATGATGCTGCTGTCTTTACCTTAAAAGAGTATGTAAAAGAAGATCTTAAAATGAAAAATGTTGCCATAATCCCTCCGGCCATTGACCCTTTAAGTCCTAAGAATATTGAAATGGATCAAAAAATGATTGAAGATATAGTGAGAAAGTTTAAAGTAGACCCAGATAGACCTATTATAACCCAGGTTTCCAGATTCGATCCCTGGAAAGATCCTCTAGGGGTTATCGATATGTACAGAATAGTAAAGAAAGAAATTAAGAATGTTCAATTAATACTCATTGCTTCTATGGCTCATGATGATCCGGAGGGATGGGAATATTACGAAAAAACTTCTCGCCATGCGGGTGAAGATTATGATATACATCTTCTATCCAATTTAAATGGAGTAGAAAACTTGGAAGTCAATGCCTTTCAGAGGGCTTCTAATGTGATCATCCAGAAATCTTTAAGAGAAGGATTTGGATTGGTGATTACTGAGGCATTATGGAAAGGAAAACCGGTAGTAGCAGGTAATGTAGGTGGAATCCCCTTACAAGTAGATAATCGTCGTACAGGATATTTAATTGGTGGCATTTCTGAATGTGCTGAAAGGGTTATATATCTTCTAAGGAATTCAGAGATTGCAGATAAGATGGGTATTTCAGGGAAAGAATATGTTAGAAAGAATTTCTTAATTACTCGTCTTTTAAAGGATTATTTGAGTTTATTTAATAGTCTAAAATAGAGAAGAGAAACAAACTTATATAATAGACACTACCAGTCTATTATAAAAAAGTTAAATATTTTTTCTCGCTATTGTTTCTTATTTTATTTGGGAGAAAAAATTATGAATGAAGAGGATTTTAAAAAAGAAATCCTTGATTTTGAAGATAATTATCTTTCTCCTTATGCTGCAAAAAATGGTCAAGCTAGAAGAGAAAGGGAAACAGCTCATCCATTTAGAGGTCCTTATTCCAGAGATCGGGATCATATATTATACAGCGGATCATTTCGTAGATATGTGGGGAAAACTCAAGTTATATATTTTTC
>Ga0315279_10009074_pt1 | contig 11929 bp, 8 predicted proteins | sample YL17G06_20_MG_FD_203694 | JGI IMG/M metagenome (GOLD analysis project Ga0315279, IMG submission 203694) | Sediment microbial communities from Yellowstone Lake, YNP, Wyoming, USA - YL17G06_20 | ecosystem: Environmental > Aquatic > Freshwater > Lake > Sediment | place: USA: Wyoming | collected...
TTTTTACAGAGGTTATATCCGGAGTATCTTCCAAATCATTTGGCCGTTGCGTACTCGCGGTAACGTTCAGCAACCTGGCCCTGGATTTGGTCGCCTTTATGAAAATAGAACCGATACTTAAATGTCAGATTCTGTCCTGCTGGAATCACGATATTGCCTGTCCCCGCGGGCTTACCCTCAAAGTCGTGCACCCCGAACGGATTGGCCGCGAACAAGCCATAAGTTCTAACGTGCCACCACACGGGATGCTTCGGATTCTGCGGATGGTCAAAAATGGCTACCCCCACAACCTGACCATTTACAGGCCCGTAGCAATCGCACCAGACGGCGCGCTTGCCCCACGCATCCTTATCGCGCTGACCTTCGCTATTGACGATATGTCCCTGTGCAACTTTCCCTTCGACCTGCATCGTCGGCGCTAATCGGATGGCCATCGAACCTTCTTTGGTATCACCTAAGGTTACGTCGCCATTTGATGCGTGGAGCGTAATCTCAAAATCAATCATCTGCCCATCCGGGCGATTGTAAAATTTATGCGTGCGAGTGTCCGTGCAGATGACTTTGCCGTCAGCCGCCACCCAGTTATTCTGTGACTGGATGACGCCGACATCGGGGCCGGAACCAATCTGCAGAAACTTGTCGTGTACAATCTTGCCGGACTTGTCGCCCTCGCCCCAGAAATCTATCCCGTTCACGTTTCCGTGAGCAAACCACAAGGAGCGGTGATGAATATGGTCATGGTCTTCGTTTTCGCCTTCCTTCATCGGCCAGTGACGGGTGATATTGACGCCTGTCGGCCCGATTACAGGATAAAAATAGGGACGCGGAACATCTTTGAAGTTGTATTCCGTAAATAGTTTTCCGTTGACCTCAACTTTTATCTTATCTGTAAGGTCTGTGATTTTGACCCCTGCGCCGTCACCTTTTCGCTGGGTTGCTGCGGAAGATTGCGCCTTTGCTAACATTTCCTCCCAGACTTTGTGCTGCTCGACCATCGCCTTGAGGCGGTCCTGCGGTTCGGTGCGGGCTTCGAGAAGAATCCACCCGCCGTAGCCCATCTCCGCCAGCAGGTTTATAAGCTCCTGGTAGGGGTAGTCGCCGATGTTCAATTCGCGAACATGAACGGTATCACCGAAGCGTCCCTTGACCAGATTAAAGTTGAACTTTAGCCCCTCGCCAGCGAGGTCTTCCGAGTTGCAGTTCCAGCAGACGCCGACGTTCGGATGGCTGGCGACGTCCATAATTTGCTTTATCACCGGAAGCGGCGAGCAGGAGCCGTGGACCTCCAGGCGGATTTGCTGGCCGTAGTCGGAACCGAATTTGCCTAATTCGTTTAGCGATTTGCCGATTTGCTCTATTGTCTTTTCACGCGGCACATCATTAGGCAAATCGTTCGGCTTGACCTTCACGCCCGAGCCGCCCACATCGTGACAGAGCTTGATATACTCTTTGGCGCCTTCGATATCCTGCTTTAGTTTCGCGGGTTCAACGTGATGAAAGCAAAAGTTGGTCCCCAGACCCACCAGCTTAACAGGACTATCGTCAAAACGCTTCTTAACTTCCTGGCGTTGCTGGGCGGTGAGGTTGGATTCAACCTTGTGTGCGTGCTCGGTTCGTAGTTCAACGCCGAGCACACCGGTTTTTTCGCAGTTGGTGATTAGTGTCGCAAGGTCCCAATCTCTGCCCCACTGGTAGGTAACAAACCCGAATCTCATTCCAGAGATACCCTTGGGCGAACTCTGGGCAAATATCTTGCCTATGTGCTTCCCTGTAATCGCAGTGGCGCCGAGATACATCGACCGCCTGAGGAAATCCCGGCGTGAATCAAGGAACTCCTTCATTTTTCTTCTCTCAATTTCTGTATCTGGCGACCACCTAAAATGAACTTTTTTAGACGAGATTAACAGGATTTCTTTTAATTGTGTTTTATCCTGTAAATCCTGTCCGAAAAATACAACATTTCCTACACGACGAACATCCACACGCCTGACACATAGTCAAATCTCCTAAAACACAAATCATTGTAGCTTTTCATTATGGGTTTCCCCTGCTGCTTGTCAAGAACAAACTCATCTTTTCTCGTCTTGTCGTCTTGTGTGTCTGAATGCTCCGACTAACGACTATCAACTATCGCCTAACGACTATCGACTATTCCCAGCCGTTCAGCGATTTTTGCTGCGGCATCCGGTCTGGCAATCTTTCGGCAGTTCTGTTTCATTTCCTGCCGTCTGTTTTCATTCTTCATCAGCTCCTCCAGCTCCCGCCACAACCGTTCCGCCCGGCCAGTTGCGTCCGGCAAATCCTCTGCTATGACCGCCGCCCCTGCATCAACTAACTTGCGGGCGTTGAGATACTGGTGCTTGTCTTTATGGTACGGATAGGGTATGCAGATACTCGGCACAGCCGCCGCAGCGTATTCAGCCATGCTGACCGCTCCGCTTCTGCCTACCACCAGCTCCGCAGCAGCCAGCAGATCCGGCATATCATCAAAATATCCCAGGACCTTATGGCGGATTTTGGCATTACTGTACCTGCTGTTGACCTTTTCAAAATTATTGACACCTGTTAGGTGGACTATTTGCCAGTTGTCGGCGAAAACGTCTAACTTTTCTAATAGCGCACACATTGCTGCGTTTATATTTTCCGCCCCGCTCGATGCGCCGGTTATAAGCAAAACTTTCTTATTTTTATCAAGACCAAGTTGCTCTATTGCCTTCTGTGGCTGCGGGTTGGCGAAACCATTTCGCAAAGGACAGCCGACAACACTGACCTCTGCTTTGGCGCCGGCAAAGTATCCAGTGGTGTCCTCAAACTGCACAAAAATCTCACTTGCCCAGCGGGCTATCATCTTATTTGCCCTGCCGGGCACAATATCAACATTCAAAAGCGCGATTGGAACTCTTCCTCTATGCGCAGCCAGACAAACCGGCGCTGCGACAAACCCGCCGACACCTATCACCACGGGGTCCTTACTTTCAGAGAGCACTTTCCCTGCAATCTTGTAACTTTTTAGAAACGAAGTGCAAAAGCTAACCAGCTTGCCCGGCATAATAGAAAATCCTTTAGCCGGCAAAGCCGTATAATCGAATCCGGTTTTCGCAAGGATTTGTGTATCGATACTTCGGCTGCTGCAGAGGAATCGTATTTTTGCTGTCGGCTCCAGTTTTACTATTTGCTCTGCCACCGCGATGGCAGGGTATATGTGTCCCCCCGTTCCGCCGCCGGCAAAGATAAAGCTTCTACCAGTCATTTCATAGTTTTGAATTTTTATCCGTCATCCATCGTAGACGGATTAAGTTTTGAGTTTGTTCCGTAGAAACGATTTCAGAATGTCATTTCGAGCGAGCCGTAGGCGAGTCGAGAAATCTGTTTTTTAATAGATTTCTCCACTTCGTCCCGACAAGTCGGGACTTCGGTCGAAATGACAGTGGCCCTTTTCTACAGAGCATTTTGAGTTTTTATCCGTCATACGTCTGGCGGATTAAGTTTCATATCCCGCTCTCGGCGGGCTAACCCTATCTGCCATAATCATAAGGTTTTTTACCCTGTTTTGTGCGGCACTCGTTTTGCATCCGGCGCATCGTATCGGCCAGCGCATCCGCAAACTCATCATCACTCATATTCTCCACCTGCTCTCTGGCTACAGCTTTGCCGTAGCAGACTGTAACCTGGCCGAACGAAAAGATTTTCTTATGTCTCGGCCAACATTCAAAGGCGCCATCAATCACCATCGGCACAACTACCGCGTCCCCTCGCCTGCATAACAGACTAAAGCCGCCCTTAAAAGGTGCGATCTTACCATCGCCTGTCCGCGTCCCTTCCGGGTAGAGGCAAACCCCCATACCTTCTTTGAGCCGGCGGATAACAGTCTTTACGGCGGACAGGTCTGCCTGCTCCTGCCTGAGCGGTATTGCGTTCAGCGAAAAAGTCAGCCACCTGAAAAACCAGTTCCCAAAAAGCGATTCGCGGGCGAGGAAACACAACTGCCTTTTCAAGGCGACCCCGCAAAGCACCGGGTCAAGGTAGCTCTGGTGGTTGCTGACCAATATAAAAGCCCCTCTGTCGGGGACATTCTCTCTGCCGTAAGCGCGGAAACGAAAAAACAAGATACAGAAAAGCCGACAGGCCCAGCGGCAGACCCAGTACCATCCAGCCCTTAGTTTTTTTTCGAGCATTTGGTTTTTACAAAGCCCAGAACTTTTTCCACAACTTCTTCTATACTCAAATCGGTAGTATCGATAATGATGGCGTCTTTGGCAATCTTTAGAGGTCCGACTGTTCTACTTTGGTCGCTTCTATCACGTTTTTCAAGAGAGGCCTGTATCTCTTCGATGCCGTAATCGATGCCTTTTGCGCGAAGCTCGGCCTGTCTTCGCCTTGCGCGCTCGGCTATGCGGGCGGTCAGGTAAAACTTTATGCCGGCGTCGGGGAAGGCAACCGTCCCCTGGTCTCTTCCTTCGGTAACTATCTTTTTCTCTCCTGCGGCGAATTGTCTTTGCATCTGGACAAGTTTCTCTCGAACCATTGCTGCCGATGCGATATACCGTGCTTTTTCGGTAACCTCAGGACGGCGTATCTGGTCGCTGACATCGACTCCGTCGATGGAAACCCTCATCGTTTCATCTTTGACCGAAAATTGAAATTTGCTTGCTCCCATAACGTCTAGGAGCTTCTTTTCATCACTCATATCTACGCCGGCCTTCATTGCAGCCAACGTTACTGCCCGATACATCGCACCTGTATCGAGAAAGCTTGCTCCCAGCTTTTGTGCCACCAGCCGGGCCACAGTGCTTTTACCGCTGGCCGCAGGTCCATCAATTGTAATAACCAGCTCCGCCATTGAAATACTCGTCGTTCGTATATCGTATATCGTATATCGTAGAACCCGCCGTGAAACGGCGGGCTAAATACTAACGACTTGTCCAACCATCCAATCGTTACGCCGTCCAACCGTTCCTTTACTTTTAATTCTTACCGATTTTGACCGCAACAATACTGGTATCGTCAATCTGCTCGGCGAGTCCCACGAACCGCCTTCTATATACTAATATGTTTTTGACCATTTGCTCCGCGGTGCCGGAAGTGAATTTCCTTGCCGCCTCTAACATACTTTCCCTGCCCCACAACTGGCCGTCGAAGTTCGCTGCATCAATCAGCCCATCGGTGTAGAACACAAGACCGTCACCGTCTCTTAACTTGACGGTCTCAATCTGGTATTCTGCCTCCGCCTCGACCCCGAGCACAAGCCCGCCTTTATCCAGGTCTCTTGTTTTCCCATCCCTTATCAAAACGGTCGGCTCGTGTCCGCAATTGCAATATGTGATGGCCTTGCTTTTAGCATCAATGATTGCATAAAAAAGCGTGATAAACTCGCCGTCTCTACATTCGGCACAGGCCATTTTGTTGAAGTGCTTAATCGCATTCATTGTGCGGATAGCGGTCCCCGATGTATCAGGGCTGTTCCTCTCACGCTCCACGGATGCATCCGTCCGCAAAACCTTACGAAAATCGTCCGTATAAGCGTGTATCGCGCCGCGAAACCAGCTCATCATAAGGGCTGCAGGAACGCCTTTGCCTATCACGTCGGCGATTACCACGATAATCCGGTTATCACCTGCCTTAAGAAAATCGTAAAAGTCGCCTCCAACCTCAAAAGACGGGATATAAGTTGCCGCTATATCCAGTCCCGATATCAGCGGCGCTTTTGCCGGAATCATTCTGCGCTGGATAAGTCCTGCCAGCCGGACCTGCTCTGCTATCCGTGCCCCTTCAATCGCCCTTGCGTAGAGCTTGGCGTTGGTTATCGCCGCTGCACACTGCGATGCAACTGCTCTGGCAAGCCCGATGTCATCTTCATAGAATTGCCTGGGCCTGGGACTATACAGCCGAAGCGCTCCAATCGGCTTACCCCGAAACTGCATCGCAACGGTAAGCTGGCTGACAAGGCCTTCTTTGATAGTGGCCTCTTTATACCTGACCCTGCCGTCAACCCGCATATCATCCAGCACCACCGCCTCGCCGGCAAAGGCGGCCTTAATCACCGGGTCGTCTTTTGTAACTGCTCCCTTGTTGCGGTATTTCTCGCTGAGTCCGTATGTGCTTCGCATTTTCAAATCGCCGGATTGCTCGTCCAGCAGGCGAATCGAGCAGGCCTTTACGCCGGTAATCTTCACCGCCGCCTCGGCCAGCTTATCCAGCGCCTCCTGGAGCGAGAATTCTCCCGCCACCAGCGTGGTCAACTGGTAAATCTGCTCATCTCTTTCTATCTGCTTTTTTGTCTTTTTTGCCATAATCAACCGCCGTTATAAGCCAAAGATTATACGCTAATTTGCTTTTTGGTGAAACTTTATTTTACCATTGCCTGCCGTTCTATTATGATAGATAGCATGAAAGGCCTTTACAAATGACAGACCCTCTTTCACAAAATGATAATAAACAGAATTATGCCCGGTGGCTTGGCTTCGGCATAGAATTCGCCGGCGTGGTGGGACTTTTCTGCTATATCGGCTATAAGCTCGATGAGGTCCTCAATACGAGTCCGTGGTTTTTGTTAGGAGGTTTTTTTGTCGGCTTTATCGGGATGTTCTACCTCCTTATTAAAGAGGCGCGTAACATACGGGATAAATAAAAGGATGCTCTGTTGAAAAGCCCCACCGTCATTTCTCGACTCGCTTACGGCTCGCTCTCCACAGGACACCTATCGGCGGAAATGACATTCTGAATTCTTTTCAACAGAGCATAAAAAGGGCTGAAAAATAAAATCAGTTTGGATGCAAAATAAATTTGACAAGCTGTCCTCGAAGTAGTAAAATACTACTCAGCTTGACAAGTTCTAATGGAGCGGTTAAACTTCCTGGCTGTGGGCAATGCCAGGAGAAAACCCGTAATAGGTATTTTGGGCGGTATTGGTTCAGGCAAGAGCGCCGTTGCCGCTGAGTTTGCCAAACTGGGCTGCGAGGTCATTGACGCCGATAAAATTGCCCACGAGCTACTCGACCAGCCCGAGGTTCGGCAACAAATAGTCGGTCTTTTCGGGGAAGGGATTTTAGATTCCGCAGAAAAAATCGACCGTAAAAAACTGGCCGATATTGTCTTTGCCGATGCCCAGCGGCTCGCGTCACTGAACAATATAATCCATCCTCTTGTCCTCAAAAGGGCTGAGGAGCTTATAGACCTATATAAACACCGAGCCGAGGTTAAGGCAATTGTGCTGGATATACCCCTTTTGGTAGAAGTCGGCTGGGCTAAGCGGTGTGATAAGCTTATTTTTGTGGACTGCCAGCGGCAAATAAGGATAGATAGAGTGAAAAAAATGGGCGTTTTTGACGAGAATCAAATAAAAATCAGAGAAAATTTTCAGATTTCTCTGGACAAAAAGGCCCGGCTCGCCGATAATATCGTTGATAACAATTCAGACTTCTCGGCGTTAGTTAGGCAAGTCGCTAATATCTTCTCTCATATAAATTGTGAGTAGGTGGGGTTTAGCGCAATACACATATACGCGGTAGTAGATTCTGACATCGTAAGTTTTGCCATTACTACGTAGAAATCCGAATCCTGCTGACCCCATTAGAGAAGAAAGCCGTTTTTCTAACGGGGCTGAATTGCTACCGGAAGTTTGTTTAGAGGAGTTATAGCCCTCGTAGGTTGCAAGGGTAAGAGTATATTTTGCAGAAAGAAGAAAAAGAGGTAAGGAGTAATTATGGCCAAGGCCGCGAAAACTGAAAAAGCCGCGAGTAAAAAACGACAGACCGCAAAGAAAAAGGGTGTTGAAGAAGAACAACTCGCTGTTGAGCAAACGGAGCAGACGCCGCAGAAAACCGGCTCTGCCGCTACCCCAGTAGAGCAATCCACCCCACCTGAAGCCCAGAGCGAAGTGAAGGCAGAGGAAGAACTAACTGAAGAGGAATCCACTCATGCTAAATACGAGCGGATAAAAAAGGGCAACCTGTATTTGACGGACCTGCAAAAGCTGACGGTGGCGGAGCTGCATGATATTGCCAAGAAGGAAAACATTCAAGAATACAGCGCTCTTAAAAAGCAGGATTTGATTTTCAGAATTCTCAAGGAGCGTATTCAGCAGAACGGCTTAATGTATGGCGAAGGCGTCCTGGAAGTGCTGCCGGATGGCTACGGATTTTTGCGAAACCCGGATTATAACTACCTCTCATCGTCGGACGACATCTATGTGTCGCCCTCTCAAATCAGGCGGTTTGGCCTGCGGACCGGCAACATCGTATCGGGTCAAATCAGGCCGCCGAAAGATTCGGAAAAGTATTTCGCCCTTCTGCGTGTTGAAGCGATTAACTATGAAAACCCCGACCTGCTCGCGGACAAGGTGGTATTCAGCGATTTGACGCCGCTGCATCCGGAGAGACGTCTTATACTCGAGACCATCCCGGAAGAGCTGAATATGCGGATATTCGACCTGGTAACGCCGGTCGGGATGGGTCAGCGCGGGCTGATTGTTGCCGCTCCGCGAACCGGCAAGACAATCCTGCTGCAAAAAATGGCGAACGCCATCAGCACAAATCACCCTGATGTGAAATTGATAGTGCTGCTGATTGACGAAAGGCCGGAAGAGGTTACGGAAATGGAGCGGAAAACCGCTGAGGGCGTTGAGGTTATAAGCTCAACTTTTGACGAGCCGGCCGCACGTCACTGCCAGGTGGCGGAAGTCGTCATTGAAAAGGCCAAGCGTATGGTTGAGTACGGCCACGATGTGGTAATCCTGCTTGACTCGATAACACGCCTTGCCCGCGCCTATAACAGCGAGATGCCGCACTCAGGCCGAATCCTGACGGGCGGTGTGGACGCCTCTGCGATGCAGATGCCCAAGAAGTTTTTCGGCGCAGCCAGAAATGTGGAAGGCGGCGGCTCGTTGAGCATTTTGGCCACAGCGCTGATTGATACCGGCTCAAAAATGGACGAGGTGATTTTCGAAGAGTTTAAGGCGACCGGAAATATGGAATTACATCTCGACAGGCGCCTCGTTGATAGAAGGATCTGGCCGGCCATAGACATCAGCCGAAGCGGAACCAGACGAGAGGAATTGCTGCTCGACCCCAAAGAGCTTGAGCTTGTGTATCGGCTCCGCAGAGTCTTAAGCGAGCTAAACCCTGTGGAAGCAGTTGAGCTGCTCAAAAGCCGTCTCACCAAGTGCCGAACCAACGCAGAATTCCTTATGACAATGAACCTCGATTAGACAAAGCAGAGGCACAAAGCTGCTTGTCGTAAGAGGGAGCAGAATAATTGATTTGTGCTTAAGCGTTTGCTTTACAGTGCTGTTTGATTTTATTAAGATAAAATTCCGGCTATCTTGTTTTGCCGGAATTTTTTATAGGGAATTGATATAACCACAGATTACACGGATTACACAGATAAAAAAGAAAAGTTAGCCACGAATTAACACGAATTGGCGCAAATAAAAGGGAAATTAGAGGGAATTGGTGAAAATTCGTGGTTGAAAAGAAATTAAAAATGAGTGAAGAGCTTTCAAAAGTCTATGAGCCAAAGACGGTAGAGCAGCAGGTGAACCAGATATGGTTTTCGCACTCATATTTTCACGCCGAGCCGCCAACGGATGGCAAGGGTGAAAAGACCTATACTATCGTAATTCCGCCGCCCAATGTTACAGCCCCGCTGCACATCGGCCACGCATTGAATAACACCCTGCAGGATATCCTGATTCGCTTCCGCCGTATGCAGGGATACAATACGCTGTGGATGCCCGGCACCGACCATGCCGGCATCGCCACACAGACCGTAGTCGAGAAACGGATACTGTCGGAAGAAGGAAAAAGACGCACCGACTTTAAGCGGGAAGAATTTGTCGCACGCCTTCAGGCCTGGAAGGATGAATACGAGGCCCAGATTATTAACCAATTAAAAGCGATGGGCTGCTCCTGTGACTGGCAGCGAACTCGCTTCACAATGGACGAGGTTTGCGCCAAGGCGGTTCGTGCCGCGTTTTTCAAGCTCTTCAAAGATGGACTAATCTACCGAGGCAAACGGTTAGTCAACTGGGACCCCGCCACGCAGACGGTGCTGGCCGACGACGAAGTCGAGTACGAGACGGTGCAGGGACATTTCTGGTATTTGAGGTATCCGCTTGTTGAGCCGGTTGAGATTCCCCGTGGCACGGCCTTCCAGGCCGTGGACGACCAAGTCTATAAACGAAATGGTGCATACCTACCCCACTGGATCCGGACCGGTGCGATGTACGCTGTAACATTCCATCTGGCTGACTCACTGCCCGCTGATGTGCTTGAGCGATGGCGCGCGGAGCGAGACAGGATTGTTCACCAGGCCGAAGCACAAGGTCGCGAATTAACTTCGCATGAACGACGAGAGCTTGCCCGTCTATATTGTGACCACGTTGAGTCATATCTGAACGCAGGGCACGGGCAATGCTGCCTGCGGGAGCCAAAGGTTGCTGAACTGGTTGCGAATGCCCTGAAGCGCTTCGACGGCGAACGATATGACCTGATTGCCTGGGCCGTTATGCCCAATCATGTCCACGCAGTTCTTAAACCCTATGAGGGTATCGAACTGCCCGACATCCTGCATTCCTGGAAATCCTACACGGCAAGCAGAGCCAACGAGTTGTTGGGGCACACCGGAGCGTTCTGGCAAAGCGAGTATTACGACCACCTGATTCGTGACCAAGAAGATTTCATTCATCAGGTGAACTATATTCTCTCGAATCCGACAAAGGCCGGGCTGGGGGACTGGCCCTGGGTAGGCGCAAGGATGGAGCACGGGCAAGATGCCCGTGCCATGGCCGAAGACGAAGACACGGCCAAGATGGCCGTGCCACCCATGATTGAGTATGTTACCGTTGCCACGACCCGGCCTGAGACAATGCTCGGCGATACAGCCGTTGCGATGAATCCGCGTGACGCACGTGCTAAATATCTTATTGGTAAAAAAGTGCGACTTCCCATCGTTGGCCGCATCATTCCCATTATTGCCGATGAGCACGTTGTTTTGCCCAATCCTGAAAGTGAGGATGAAAAGGCAAGGTTCTCCACCGGCTTTCTGAAGGTTACGCCAGCCCACGACCCTGACGACTGGGCAATCGGCCAAAGGCACGGACTTGAGGTTATCAATGTGATGGCGCCGGATGGCTCCATCAGCGACAGATTCGGCTGGCCTGATGCCAACTCTCCTGAGGCACAGGCCTTGCTTGGTATGGACCGCTTCGAGGCCAGAGAAGCCGTTGTGGAATGGTTCCGCCAGGAGAATCTTCTTGAGGGTGTCCGGGAATATTCTCATGAGATTGGCCATAGTTACCGCAGTCACGTGCCGATTGAGCCGTATCTGTCCGACCAATGGTATATCGCTGTCAAAAAACCGATTGGGCATTTGGCCGAAAAGTTTGGCGAAGGTTTAATTGAAGGCACCGATGTTCCGGTAAATTCTCTTGCCGGTCTGGCGTTGAAACCATTACTCGATGGCCGATTGCGTTTTATACCCGACCGTTACGCAAAAACTTACCAAACCTGGCTGGAGAATCTCCGCGACTGGCCAATCAGCCGACAACTCTGGTGGGGACACCAGATTCCGATATGGTCATCCGCGAATAAGCCCAAAAGTATTCCACAGATAGCTATACAGAAGAGCACAGATGAAAACGGCGAGATGGTATATTATGTCTGCGCAGGACTCGAGGGCGAGATAATTGAGAAGCGGCTTGAAGCGGATGGCTGGACGCGAGACGAAGATGTGCTCGATACATGGTTTAGTTCTGCCTTGTGGCCGTTTAGCACGATGGGTTGGCCGGATGATACAGCGGAGCTGAAGGCGTTTTATCCGGGTGATGTCCTCTGCACCGCCCGCGAAATTATCACATTGTGGGTCTCGCGTATGGTGATGATGGGCCAATACTGCGCCAGCGATATTCCGTTCAAAGATGTGTATATTCACG
>Ga0315279_10009076_pt1 | contig 11929 bp, 10 predicted proteins | sample YL17G06_20_MG_FD_203694 | JGI IMG/M metagenome (GOLD analysis project Ga0315279, IMG submission 203694) | Sediment microbial communities from Yellowstone Lake, YNP, Wyoming, USA - YL17G06_20 | ecosystem: Environmental > Aquatic > Freshwater > Lake > Sediment | place: USA: Wyoming | collected...
TGATCCCTCTTCGGGTAAATGAAAGCTCTCCGACCCCCTGAACCTCATCACAGATTCGAGCACAGCGACCACAGAGGATACATTTATTTGGATCCCTCTGAAGAAGAGGAGAAAAATCATCCACTGGAAAACTGATTTGCTTCCAGGGATAGAGTGTTTCTAAAACTCCGTATTCGTAAACGATTGCCTGGAGATCACAATCGCCCTCTTTCTTACACCTGGGGCAGATCATGGGATGGTTGAGCAGGATGAATTGGAGCTGAAGCTTTCTCGATTCCAAAATTTCTGGGGAATGGGTGATGATTTCCATTCCTTCCTTGGCAGGGGTGAAACAGGCTGGCAGGAGTTCTGATTTTCCTTTCTGCTGGACAACACAGAGACGGCAAGCGCCGAAGGGGATGAGCCTACGGTCATGGCAGAGAGTGGGGATTCGAATCCCAGCTACTTGGGTGGCCTCAAGAATGGTCCTCCCTCTCCCCACCTCTACTTCGATTCCATCAATTTTCAATTTGATGGTCTGGTTTTTCATTCGATACTATCCGAGAAAATGTCATGCTGAATTTATTTCAGCATCTCAGAATTTAAAAGTCTTCACTCAAATCCTTCCACATTGGATTAAAGCTGTTTATCAAATTTATTTTCCAGTCCCCATGCCAGTTTTTCAATTGCTTTTCTCTTTCTATCGCACTTCGAATATCATCGGTTGCTTCAAAATAGATAAATTTGGTAAGGTTATATTTTTTTTGTAAACCCCTCTACCAATTTATTCTTATGCTCAAATATTCTGTGTTCAAGATTGTTTGTCACTCCTATATATAAAACCCTGTTGGTTTTATTTGTAAGAATATATACATAGTATTGCCATGGGTCCATTCCCATTAAATTTCATTCTGATGGCTATAGACCCTGAAACAAGTTCAGGGTGGCGAGAGAAAGATAATTTATTCAATGGCCTTAAATTTACAGGCCTGGATACAAGATCGGCAACGGATGCACTTTTCCAAGTTAATGGCGGCCGGTGTTTTTTTCTCCCAAGTGATTGCTTCCGTTGGGCATGCCTTCTTACAGAGGCCGCACATCTTACATTTTTCTGAATCAACACGAAATTGAACCAGATCCACACAGACCAGAGCAGGACATCGTTTTTCCTGAATATGCGCTTCATATTCCTCTCTGAAATAACGAATCGTGGAGAGAACCGGATTGGGTGCGGTCTTTCCTAGCCCGCAGTGGGAGCTTTCTTTGATATGGTGGCCTAGTCGTTCCAGTCTTTCGATATCCTCCGTCTCCCCTTTACCCTCGACGATCCGATTCAAGATATTGAGCATCACCTTCATTCCCACTCGACAGGGAACGCATTTGCCACAGGATTCATCCACAGAAAAGTCAGTGAAGAATCGGGCCGTATCCACCATGCAGGTGGAGTCATCCATCACGACCAGACCACCGGAACCCATCATGGCTCCAGCAGCGTCAAGAGAATCAAAATCTACCTCGGTATCCAAGAGGGGAGCAGGGAGGCAGGCTCCTGAAGGGCCACCGATCTGAACCGCTTTAAACTCTCTCTTATCATGGATTCCGCCTCCGATATCGTAGACAATTGTTCGGAGCGTGGTACCCATGGGAACTTCCACCAGGCCCACATTTTTTACCATGCCCGCCAAGGCGAAGACCTTTGTTCCTTTAGAACCCTTTGTCCCAATTGATGCGAACCATTTACCTCCATTTCGAATGATTGCTGGGATATTGGCGAAGCTCTCCACATTATTAAGAACGGTTGGCTGTCCCCATAAACCAGCCTCCGTGGATCGCGGAGGTTTAATTCGAGGCATTCCTCTCTTCCCCTCCAGGGAGTACATCAGAGCGGTCGATTCACCACAGACAAAGGCCCCTGCTCCAGGATAGATACCGATATCAAAATCGAAACCGGACCCTAAAATGTTTTCTCCCAAAAGCCCATAGTTCCGTGCTTTCTCAATGGCCATGTTGAGTCGTTGAATTGCCAGAGGATACTCAGCCCTGACGTAGACATAACCCTGATGGGCATCAATGGCATAACCGCAGATGATCATCCCCTCCAGAACCGCATGAGGATCGGATTCCAAGAGGGAACGGTCCATGAAAGCACCTGGGTCTCCCTCGTCTCCGTTGCAGATGACATATTTCGGGGAGGAGGAATAACGCCTTCCTTCTTCCCACTTTAAGCCTGTTGGGAATCCTGCTCCTCCGCGGCCTCGCAGACCAGAGGTCTTCACATCCTCGATCACACTCTCAGGGGTCATGGACGTGAGAACCTTGGCTAATCCAAAATAGGCCTCTCTTGCAATGGACTCATCGATATCCTCTGTGTCGATGAGTCCTCTATTTCGCAAGGCCCAAAGGATTTGGTGTTTAAAGAAAGGGATATCCTGCAATTTCGGGACTTTTTCAAAAGGGAAAGCCTCTCCTCCATCTTCAATGGCTAAGGCATACGAGTCAACGATCTCTCCATTCAAAATGTGCCGGTCAAAAATTTCTCCGATCTTTTCCTCATTCAGATCACAGTATTTCACAGGTGGTAACCCTGGTGATTCGATGGTCACCATGGGTTCCCGACTGCAAAGGCCCGCGCAACCAGAGTGAATCACTTTGATATCCTGAATTCCATTCTCATCCATCTTTTTGAGGACCAGGGCATTAAGTTTTTTTGCTCCAGCAGCAATCCCGCAAGTCCCCATATGGAAATTGATCTTGGCCCGATATTTTTCCTTTTGAAGAACAAGAGCCACTCTTTCCTTGATTCCTTGTAAATCCTCAATTTTCAATATCTGCATCAATCACTCATACAATCTGACGATTCGGATGGCTTCAGAGGGATCGACCAGCGCATGGGTATCTGCATCGACAACGATTGCCGGGGCCAGGCTGCAACACCCGAGACATCGAACTGCTTCCAAAGAATATTTCCGATCTCGTGTGATCCCTCCGACTTCAACATTGAGTTCCCTCTGAAGATTGTCCAGGATCTGTTTTGAACCCTTCACATAACAGGCCGTCCCCAGACAAACCCGGATGATGTGCTTGCCCCTCGGGACGGTTGTGAAAAAGGCATAAAATGAAACCACCCCATAGATTTGTGAAGAGGAGAGATGAAGACCCCCTGCAATACGATGCTGGACATTTTTAGGAAGGTACCCACAAATGTCCTGAGTTTCTTTCAACACGGGGATGAGGGCCCCATGTTTTCCTTTATATTTGGCGATCACTTGATCAATCTTTTCCCATTCGTCTTTTTTGATCGGTTCAGCCCATCTCATCTCATTCTATAGCCTCCGCCAATAATTCCATCACATCCATGACCTTAATTTTTTCCTCATGGCCAGAGGTTTTGACCGCATCCTCTAAGGTGAGAACACAAAATGGACAGGCCGTGGTGATGATCTCAGCCCCCAGCTCTGCAGCATCCTGGACTCGAACTTCAGCAAGACGCTGACCCGTCTCGGAGGAGGACTCCACCCACATCCTTCCACCTCCCCCTTCACAGCACAGGCTCCTTTCCCGTGAGCGGTCTAATTCTTTGAAGGTGAGACCAGGGATGGCGTTGAGTAACATGCGGGGTTCGTCAAAAATATTATTCTGTTTGCCCAAAAAACAGGGGTCGTGGTAGGTGACCACTTTTTTGATCTCTTTCGTGAGAGAGAGTTTTCCTTCCTCCAAGCGTTTGGCTAAGAGTTGGGTCGTATGAAGGACCTCGAACTTTCCTTGAGGATATTCATTCTTCAAGGCATTGAAACCATGGGGACACATGGTGATGATGTGTTCAATCTGACAGGCATCGAAGCGCTGCATGTTTCCATCGACCAGTTCCTCAAAAAGACCCGATTCTCCCATCCTGCGGATTTCATTCCCACAACATTGTTCCTCATTTCCCAAAATTCCAAAATCGACCTCTGCGCGTTGAAGGCCAAAGACCAATGCCTTGGCGACCTCTTGAATTCGCGGATCGAAAGAAGCGGTGCATCCGGCAAAATAGAGATATTCAGCGCGCTCCCCCTGGGAGAAATCTTTAATCTTGATTCCTTCGGGGAGGGTTTTTATCCATTCCGTCCTTTTGTTCTTCTGTTTTCCCCAGGGGTTTCCGTGTTTGTAAACACTCTCCATGGCTTCGATGATCGTCTTGGGGATATGACCCTCTTCAACGAGAGTCCCTCTCATCCCAATGACGAGATCCATCGGTTTCAATCCACGAGGGCACCGAATGGTACAGGTTTTACAAGTAGTGCAGTCCCAGAGTTCCAATCTCTCATTGATATGTTCAAGGTGCTTTCCCAAAATGCCTTCGATCATCAGCCTTCGGATGTTCAACTTCGATTTCAGGGAGACAGGGCATCCTCCTGTACACTTTCCGCATTGATAGCAACCATAGAGATCAAATTTTTTGGCAAACGTCTGTTCTGATGACTCCATGGCTTCCATCCTCTTCGATGTTAGGGATTCAATATCTCTCTTGAAATCACGATCCGTTGAACCTCAGAGGTCCCCTCGTAGAGGGTCGTTCCAATGATATCCCTGAGGTAACGTTCGACTGGATATTCTTTTGTATAACCATACCCGCCCAGCATCTGAACGGCACGAATCGCCACATTCCTTGCCGTCTCCGTAGCAAAAAGTTTTGCCATAGAGGCCTCTTTTGTGAAACGTTGACGGTTTTCTTTCAAATATGCGGCACGTAAGACCAGGAGTTGGGCGGCTTCCAACTCGGTATAAGAATCGGCGATCATCCATTGAATGGCCTCGAAAGTGGAAAGGGGTTTTCCAAAGGCCTCCCGTTCCTTAACATATTCTATTGCAAAGTCAATAGCGGCAAATCCCACCCCGAGTGCCAAAGAGGCGATGCCAATCCTTCCACCGTCAAGTTCCATCATGGCGATCTTGAAGCCCTCTCCCTCTTTCCCTAAGAGGCAGTTTGCCGGAATGGTACAATTGTCAAAGACCAATTCATTGGTCTGGGAGGCTCGATGGCCCATCTTTTCCTCTGCCTTGCCCACAATGAATCCGGGCGCCCCCTTCCCAATGACGAAAGCACTGATTCCTTTTCCTTTCTTAGCGTTTCGGTCGGTAATGGCCCAGGTGACGGTCGCACCAGAAGCTTCTCCACTGGTAATCAGGGTTTTGGATCCATTAAGAATATAGGTGTCGTTCCGACAGACAGCCGTCGTTTGAATATTGGCAGCATCTGATCCTGTATGTGGCTCGGTGATAGCAAAAGAGCCTGCAGGATATTCACCGTTACACAACTTGGGGACATGCTTCCTTTTGATCTCCTCTTGTCCAAACTCATAAATGACCTCTGCGACCATATTGGTCACAGAGGTCGTGACGGCATGGGATGCACAGCCCTTTGCTATCTCTGTGATGGCAAGGCTATAGGCGACCACCCCCACTTCCGATCCGCCGAATTCAACGGGGATATTCATTCCCATCAGACCCAACTCGGCCATTCTTTTCAGATTTTTATAAGGGAACTGCTTCTCTTCATCGTATAAACCAGCCACGGGTTTGATGTTCTTCTCTGTAAAATCCCTCACCATATCTCTGATCATCTCTTGTTCTGAAGTCAGTTTGAAGTCCATAAAAACCCTAAGTTTTTAGTTCGCAGTTAGGAGTTCGGCTTCTGTTCAAATAATAACATTTATTTACTCAGAACTCATCTCTCCGAACTCCGAACTTTCTAATAGGGATAGAACCCTCTCCCAGTTTTTCTGCCCAGATAGCCTGCATCGACATATTTTTTGAGGAGAGGGCAGGGGCGATATTTAGAATCTCCCAAACCCTTATAAAGCACTTCCATAATGGACAGGCAAGTGTCCAAACCAATCAGGTCAGCCAATGCCAGAGGCCCCATGGGATGATTCATCCCCAATTTCATGACGGTGTCAATGGCCTCCGGTGTCCCGACTCCTTCGAATAGGGTGTAAATTGCCTCATTGATCATTGGCATTAAGATTCGATTGGAGATGAATCCCGGGAAATCATTTGCTTCAACAGGGGTCTTGCCCATCTTCTCGGAAAGAGACTTCACCGTATCGAAAGTTTCCTGGGAGGTTTGAAGCCCGCGGATAATCTCTACCAGTTGCATGACAGGGACAGGGTTCATAAAGTGCATTCCGATGACTTGTGAAGGCCTTTGTGTCGCCGAGGCAATTTTAGTGATGGAGATGGAAGAGGTATTGCTTGAAAGGATGGCCTCTTTTCGACAAGCCTGATCCAATTCTTTGAAGATGTTTAGTTTAAGAGATTCGTTCTCTGTGGCTGCCTCGACGACAAAATCGGCATCTGCCATCTCTCCAATTTTAATCGTTCCTTTTATCCTCCCCAGGATTTCATCTCTCTTCTGGGAAGGAATTTTCCCCTTTTCCACCATTCGATCCAAATTTTTGGAAATGGTCGCTAGTCCTTTTTGAACAAAAGAGTCTGCAATATCACTCATCACCACCCGGAATCCTGCGTGGGCTGCCACCTGAGCAATCCCATTCCCCATCTGTCCAGCTCCCACCACACCGATTGTTTTGATATCCATAGTACCTCCTCCTAAAGGCTCAGTGCAAAATTAACATTGCAAAATTAGCAGTTAGCAATGAAAGGAAAAGAATTGTTTCATTGATAACTTTGCAATGCTAACTTTGTATTTTACAATGATTTCCTAAAAAAGCTCCTCTTTCCAAAAAATCATTGCAAAATTATCATTTAGCAATTATCAATTAGCAATGATAAATATCTTTAAACACATTGCTAATTTTGCATTGTTAATTTTGCAATTTGCAATGATCTTTTATATTTGCTCTACAATTAAACTGACAGCCTCCGCACCACCCAAGCAGAGAGAGGCCATCCCTCTTTTCGCCCCCCTGTCTTTCATTGCGTAAAGCAGGGTGGTCAGAACTCTTGCCCCACTAGCACCAATCGGATGGCCCAAGGCAACAGCACCGCCGCGGACATTGACCTTATTCTTGTCGATTCCTAAGGTTTTGATAATGGCCACCGTCGTTGCAGAAAAGGCCTCATTGATTTCGAAGAGGTCAATATCTTGGAGAGAAAGACTTGCTTTTTTGAGAGCCTTCGGAATCGATTGAATCGGGGCAACGAGGACGTCCTCCAATTCTACGCCCGCTGCTGCCTGGGCTCCCACTTTAACCATGGGCTCCACCCCTAAGGCCAGGGCCTTCTCCTTTGACATGACCACAAGAGCACTTGCCCCATCGCTGATCTTAGAGGAGTTTCCCGCCGTGACGACCCCGCCTTCCTTAAAGACAGATTTCAATTTAGCCATGCCTTGGAGATCGGTATCACGAGGCCCTTCATCGGTTTCAAAAATTGTCGGTTCTCCTTTCTTCGAGGGGATCGGAAGAGGAAGAATCTCCTCTTTGAATTTTCCGTCTCGTATCGCCTTCATCGCTTTGAGATTTGATTCGTAAGCAAATTGATCTTGTTCTTCGCGGCTAATATTAAATTTTTTTGATTGGATCTCAGCGGTGAATCCCATATGGTAATCATTCACCAAATCCCAGAGGCCATCGTGAACCATTCCATCCACGAGTTTGCCATCCCAGAGCCGGTAGCCTGTTCTTGCATTTTCTAAATAAAAGGGGGTTCGGCTCATATTCTCCATCCCACCCGCGACGATCACCTCCGCATCCCCTGCCATGATCACCTGGGCGGACAACATCACAGCCTTCAATCCGGAGCCACAGACCTTGTTCACTGTGATCGCTCCTCCAGACATTGGAAGCCCTGCCTTGATCATTGCCTGACGAGCCGGGTTCTGACCAAGTCCGAAGGGAAGGACATTACCCATAATCACTTCATCGACATCCTCTTTTCGGATTTTTGATCGCTTCACCGCCTCCTCAATCACTCTTCCTCCCAACTCCGTTGCGCTGAAAGGACTTAACGCTCCGAGAAAATTACCGATGGCTGTTCGGACGGCGCTGGTGATCACCACTTCTCTCATCGAAGTCCTCTCCTTTCTGAAGGTCATCTTCAAGATTTAACTTTTCACGGATTTTTTCCTGGTAATTCAAAATATCTTCCTTCAACCTGTTCAGATGGTGGATCCGTTGGTCAATTTTCCCGACGTGGTTGTCAAGCAACTCTAAGAGCCGGGATAAAACCTTTCTATTCGTCCGATGAATTTGATAAATATCTTCCAACTCATGCATTTCTGAAAGAGTGAGACCAAGGTGTTTGAGCCTTTGGATAAATTTAAGGCGCTGAAAATCCTTATCCGTATAGATTCTTTTACCCCCGTCGATTCGCTTGACAGAATTGAGAAGGCCGATCTCCTCATAGTACCGGATTGTCCGAGGGCTCAGTTCCAATAGATTGGCCAACTCACCGATTTGATAATATTTTGAGCCATCGATTTCCATAAAAGCGCCTCGGTAATACCACTTAACGTAAACTGTTAAAACCGATGAAAAAAATAATAGTCCACTACATGGATGGCCATTTGCCTATGGATAGAACTTGATAGCCCGCCTTTTCCAAATCCTGAATCACATCCTTGTAATCTTCTGTTTTGATCCGAATCGCAGCAATCCTTTTGCCTTCCACCATAAAAGAGGGGGATACGATACTTATAACATTCACATTATGTTTCTTAATCACTTCAAGTATCCCGAGCATCGTTCCGGGTTTATCTTCTAAGGCCACGGTCAAGCGCGTCCCCTTCTCCTTGTAACCAAATATGTCAACCAGATGGCTTAAGGCATCCGTTTCTGTAAAGATTCCGTATAGCTTGTCCCCTTCTACAACTGGAAGGCATCCGATCTTGTGATCATGCATCAGTTGGATCGCTTCCTCGATGAGTGCGTCAGGAGAAATCGTCATGAGCTTATCCTTTGGTGTCATAAAGGCCGAAACCTTCAGCTTTCCTAAGAGGTAATTGAGTTCTTGGACGCTCAGGAGGGTTGCATCGGAAGGGGCGGCTTCCCGAATATCACGGTCTGTAACAATTCCAACCAGTTTTCCGTTCTTATCGACCACCGGAAGATGCCGGATACCTTTCTCATGGATAAGGTTCCGAGCTTCAAAAAAGGATGCTTCTGGACTGATGGTCACCGGATTTCTTTGTATCTTTTCCCTCATAAATCCCTTATAATGAATTTTCATAATTTACTCCTCCTTTCCGTGTCTTTCCGTTTTCAGAATTTATACCACATTTGGCAAAGGGTCGTCAAAAGTTTATTCGAGAATTCCGCAATCCGCATTCTGCATTCAGCAATAGTTTTTAATCCCAGGTACGTTGGTCTTCAATTTTCCTGGCCCCATCCGGGATTGTCCCCTTCGGGACAAATTTAACATCACCCCTTATCTTCATCACATCTCGGATGGACCTTTCGATCTCTTCCTTTAACTTTTCAGGTTCCGAAACTTCTCCCTTGAGTTCAATCTGGAAAATCATCTCATCTTTGTGTTCTTTTCTTGTAATCACTATCTGATAGTTGCCGATCTGTGAATGCTTCGAGGCAACTTCACCTACTTGGCCGGGATGGACGAAAAGACCCCTGACTTTGGTTGCTTGATCAACTCTTCCCAAGATCTTCAACAATCTGGGCGAAGTCCTACCACAAGGGCAGGGAGTCTCGGTCAGAATAGAGAGGTCTCCTGTTCCAAACCGAATGAGGGGGTAGACCTTATTGAAAGTGGTGGCTACAATTTCTCCCATCTTCCCCGGGCCTAATTGTTTGCCTGTATCCGGGTCCACAATCTCTACGATTTTATCATCCGGGACATGCATCCCATTTTTCTTCATGCATTCATAGCCCAGGCAGCGAACATCAGCGGTCCCATAAGTTTGTCGGATGATCATTCCAAATTTCTCTTCTAATTTCGAGCGTAAGGATTCTGGGAGCATCTCCGCGGCCACAAACCCAACGCGGAGGTTTATGTCTTTTTTAAAATCTAATCCCATCTCCTCTGCCTTTTCAGCGATATTGAGAAGAAAACTGGGGGTCCCACAGTATGCATTGGCCTTTAAATTCTTTAGCGTATTGACCTGTTGTTCAGTATTGCCGACACCCATAGGAATAGAAATACATCCGATCATATGAAGGGAATTGTCCACCATTTGGAGCGCAAAGGGGACCATATGGTAACTGAAGGTATTGATGACAATGTCTCCAGGGCGGAATCCTCCGGCATACATCCCCTGCGCCCAACCCAACTCATCGAACTCGATCTCGCCAGGTTCATAGATGGGCCCCGGCGAGATAAAAATCCTTCTCATTTCAGTAATCGGAACCCCTTCAAATCCACCAAAGGGGGGATTTTTCTGCTGGAGTTCCATTAATTCCGTCTTTTTGGTGATAGGAATTTTTTCGAGATCCTTAATCGTCTGGATATCCTTTGGTTTCAATCCAACAGAATCAAATTTATTTTTAATCGCAATGGAATTTTTACAAGCATATTGGACGATTCCTCGTAATTTTCGATTGAGGTATTCGATCCTTTTCTTGTGAGGTAGGGTTTCAAGATTTTTCTTAAGGAAACCAGTGGTTCGGTCTATCAATTCCTGGTCGGGCATATGACTTCTCCTTAAAAGACTTCCTCACCCTTCCCCTCTCCCATTAGGGGAGAGGGATGGGGTGAAAGGTGATTATAATCTTCCCCCCCTTTGGTAAAGGGGGGTTGGGGGGATTAGGGATTCAGCCAAGTTCATTTAGGAAACTTGCCGGTGAAAGGAACCACTTTTTGTACGCCATCGGCAATAAAAGTAGCTGCTCCTTTTTTAACTTCGATTGGGACAGTCATATTCGGAATCTCCGTCCACCATTTTTCAAGAAGATCCCACGCATTTGTATTCTTGGCCTTAACGAGTTCATAATTAGGAATCAAAAGACTCAAAAGTACCTGCTGTACATCGACTATTGACATCACAGAAAGTTGATTGGTTTTGCCTGCTGGAATCCACTGTGTCTCAAAGGCATTAACCAAATTTACCTCACACTCCTCAAAGGCAACTGTAAATGCGAAACCATCTAACTTAACTGGATATTCATTGGGATTAGTGATATTAAAGAGGAAAGCCAGAGGGAGCATTGCGCCATTGGCTCCTGCTTTACCCTTTAGGGGGGTAATCTTCCCATCATAGTACCAAAACCCGTTATATTGGGTGACTTGGACTGATTCAAGGGCAACCACAGGGGCCTTAAAGTTAGCTTCGGTGGGCTTTTTCTGCATACCACAGCAAGACGTCATCATCAATGCCACACCCATAATACAGGCGATCAATAATATCGTTTTTTTATTCATCATCAAACCTCCTTCCGTTATTGAGAAATAACGTGACCGTGTTGCGTGTCACGTGTCCGCAAGATGTCCATTTTTCTTCGCGGTCACGGTTCACCATATTATGTAAGCCATCTCTTTCTTCTTTTATAATGCTTTACATGACGAAAACTCTTTCGCTCACCGAGGTCAGAGAGACCTAAATAGAAGTCTCTGATGTCTGGGTTCTGCTTCAATTTCTCTGAGGTGTCATGCATCACGAGCCTTCCGTTTTCTAAGACATAAGCATAAGGCGCTACCGTGAGGGCCAACTTTACGTTCTGTTCCACCAATAGAATGGGGATCTTCTCTTCATGATTTAGCTTGGTGATGATGTCGAAGATCTCTTTAATGAGGAGGGGGGCAAGGCCCATGGAGGGTTCATCGAGAAGCATCAATTTGGGTTGCGCCATCAGAGCCCGACCGATCACCGTCATCTGTTGTTCCCCTCCGCTGACATAACCGGCAGTTTCGTTCCGTTTTTCTCTCAGCCGGGGGAAGTAATGGTAGACCATTTCCAGGCCTTCCTTGGCCGATCCCATCTTTCTCAAATGAGCCCCGACCTTAAGATTCTCCTCTACGGTCAGATGCTCAAAGACTTTGCGGCCTTCGATCACCTGAA
>Ga0315279_10009077_pt1 | contig 11929 bp, 7 predicted proteins | sample YL17G06_20_MG_FD_203694 | JGI IMG/M metagenome (GOLD analysis project Ga0315279, IMG submission 203694) | Sediment microbial communities from Yellowstone Lake, YNP, Wyoming, USA - YL17G06_20 | ecosystem: Environmental > Aquatic > Freshwater > Lake > Sediment | place: USA: Wyoming | collected...
ATGCGGAAAACGCGTCTGCTCATTTTTGCCTGGGCGTGTTGGCCTTCCGGAAGGGCAGGCCGGTTGCGGCAGAGGGGCACTTCCGCAAGGTGTTGCGGCTCGACGGCAAGTATCCGGGCGCGCACGCTAGGTTGGCGGAAGTCCTCATCCGCCGAGGCAATGTGCAGGATGCGGCCAGGCACCTGGTCTACGAGCTGAGGAACTGCGGCAACGACGCGGAGATCCTCCAGGAGGTGGGGCGGCTTCTTCTGGAGGCGCGACAGGTCCGCCGGGCCAACGAAGTCCTGCGGCGCCTGGTGCGGCTCCAGCCCTGCGATGCGCACGCCCAGCACAACCTGGCTGTCAGCTTCTTCATGATGGAGCAACTGAAGGAAGGCATCCGGCACTGCCGCAGGGCCTTGAAGCTCAAGCCCGACTACCCCATGGCGCTTTACAACCTCGCACTGGCGCATCTGCGCCTGGGGCAGCTTCCCCGCGCCCGCCGGTACGCCGCACGGGCACTGACCATTGCCCCCAACGACCATAACATCCGCCGGTTGTCGCAGCGGCTGAAAACAACGGGCTTCTGGTCGCGAATTCGCAGCCGCCTAGGGGCCATCGGGCGCAAGGCCGACGCCTGAGGCCGCCAGTGCGGGCAGGATGGGCGGGGGGTATACCGTGGGTGCGGACAGGCCTAAGGTTCGCCTTTACATATGGTTAGGTGCTTTGTCTAATCGTGTCATGTCCCAGAGGCCCACTTGGCGCGCCAGGTTGCGTTCGACGGCTCGAGCGGCCAGGCGGGAGATCAACGTCTACAGGATGGTCCTCAAAGACCCCCGCACGCCCAGGCTGGCGAAGTGGCTGCTGGGTCTGGCCGTAGGCTACCTGCTGCTGCCGTTTGACATCATCCCGGATTTCATCCCCGTTCTGGGCCACCTCGACGATGCGGTGATCGTGCCAGGCTTGGTCCTCCTGGCCCTGAGGATGATACCCAGGCAGGTCATCGAGGACTGCCGCGCCAAGCTCGCTGGGCCGGAGTCCAAGTAGGCAAACCGGGGCCGGTGCCACAGAATCCGTCTCGGCTCGCGTTGTTCGCGGCTCGGCCGTGGATCCAGGGCGGCGGGATGGAACGGCGCCGCGCTTATTGCGGGATCAGCGGGCCGGTCACTTCAGCGCCTCCAGCGCCTTTTGGACGGCGGCCAGGTCGGTCTGAAGCGAAGCCAACCGTTGGCGCTCGCGCTGGACGAGGTCGGCGGGGGCCTTGGCGAGGAATCCCGCGTTGGCGAGCTTGCCCTCGATGGAACTGATGCCGCGTTGGAGCGTCTCGGCCTGTTTCCGCAGCCGCGCGATCTCGGCCGGGCGGTCGATGATGCCCAACACGTACAACTTCACGCCGCCCACCACCGCCGTTGCCGCATCGGTGGACAGACGGATCGGCTCTCGCTGGACCGAAACTTTCGACAACTGTGCCTGCGATTTCAGCAGCTCGGCATTATTGCCAATCACCTGCCGAGTGTCGCTGGGCGCTTCGATCGCCACGGCGACCTTGCGCCCGGGTGCGACGTTGTGCTGCGTGCGGGCGTTGCGGATCTGGCGGACCAGTTCGGCCAGCAGGGCAAAGTCGTTCTCGGCGGCGGGGCGGATCGCCCGCGCGTCGGCCTTGGGCCAGTTGGCCTTGGCCAGAAGCGGCTCGGCCTGCTCGTCGCCGGGTCCGCGAGTGGGGGAAACCTCGTTGAGCCGCTGCCAGATCGCCTCGGTAATGAACGGCGCCACCGGATGCAGCAGGCGCAGCAGGACATCCAGGCAATGCGCCAGGACGGCCTTTGGCTCATGTGCCCCGGCGTTGATGCGGGCCTTGGCGATCTCCAGGTACCAGTCGCAGAAATCGTCCCACATGAAGTGGTAGATCACGTCGGCAAGCTCGTTGAAGCGGAAGCCCTCGATCGCCTCGGTCACGTCGCGGATGGTGGCGTTCAGTCGGCTGAGAATCCAGGTGTCGGCGAGGTTTTCTGCGGGGCGGATCTCGCTCCAGGCGGGCTGGCCTCGAAGGTTGGCCATCACGAACCGCGCGGCGTTCCAGAGCTTGTTGCAGAAGTTCCGCCCGATGTCGAACTTGGGACTGGTGTTGGCCCGCCGGCCGTCCGGCAGCGTCATGGGTTCAACCGGCATGCGGACGTCCTGGGTCTGCGTGGTCATGGCCACCAGCGTGAAGCGAAGCGCGTCGGCGCCGTGGCTGTCGATGATGTCCAGCGGGTCGATGCCGTTGCCCAGGCTCTTGGACATCTTGCGCCCTTCCCCGTCCTGGATCATGGCGTGGATGAAGACCTCCGAAAACGGTATCTCGCCGAGGCAGTACTGGCCCATCATGACCATCCGCGAGACCCACAGCGTGATGATCTCGCGCGCGGTCACCAGCACGTCGGTGGGGTAGTAGCGCTTCAGCTCCGGCGTCTCCTGCGGCCAGCCCATCGTCGAAAACGGCCAAAGGGCGGAAGAGAACCAGGTGTCGAGAACGTCGGGGTCCTGGGAAAAACCCCATCTCTGTATTGCGTCTAAGACTTCTTGGTCGCCCGGGTCCCGTACACAGACAAACTCGCCAGGGCAATACTCCTGGGAGGGGTCATGCGCATACCCGAACCTCGGACGCCCCCAGGTCGCGATACGTTCTTGCTTCTCCCATTGCGCCAGTTGCGCCAGGAAGAGGTCTAGTGCTTCCTTTCCGCCACCAAGCACGTTAATGCGCCAAACCGGGATGCGGTGACCCCACCAGAGTTGTCGGGAGATGGGCCAGTCGCGGAGGTTTTCCAGCCAGGATTGATAGGTCCTGGCGTAGCGTTCGGGGATGAACTTCAGCCGGCCATCCAGCAGGGGGGCCAGTGCCAGCCCAGCCAGCGAGTTGGCGGGAACGTCAGTGCCTGGTATGCATGGTGCCACGGCCGTCTCGCCCCTAAGGGGCGTCTCGCCTGTGCTCTGCTGCCCCTTGGATACCTGCCTGTCGACGGGCGGGACGCCCGTCGCACCAATCGGTTTCTTCACCGCGATGTACCACTGGTCGGACAGGTACGGTTCGATGGGCACGCCGCTGCGATAGCTGTGGCCGACCTGGTGAGTGTACGGGCGGACGTCCTCCAGCAGGTTGTTCTTGCGGAAGTATTCCACGACGGCCTCGCGGGCCTCGAACCGGTCCATGCCGATGAGGTTTTCCACGTCAGGGTTGTTGATCTCCTCCCAGTCCGTCCACCCGTGCTTGTGGCTGATGGTGGCGTCGGGGGCCATGACGTTCACTATGGGCAGTCCGTGGCGCTCGCCGATGGCCCAGTCGTCGGGGTCGTGGGCCGGGGTGACCTTCAGGAAGCCGGTCGAATAGCGGGCCTTCTCATCCTCGCCGTGGGGGTCCGGCAGCACGACGTGGTCGTCAGCGATGATGGGAACGACGCGGCCCACGATCGGGAGGCGGACCTTCCTGCCCACCAGAAACTTGGCCCGCGGGTCGGCCGGGTTCATCGCCACGGCTGTGTCGCCCAGCATCGTCTCAGGCCGCGTCGTGGCGACGGTGACGAATTCAGGTAGCGCAGGCGTCCCGCCTGCGCTGGGTTCCTTGCTCAGGAAGTCCACAGGCGAGACGCCTGTGGCACCCCCAACGACCGGGTACTTGAGATACCAGAAGTGTCCGTGGACCTCTTCGTACTCCACTTCGTCGTCGGCAAGGACCGTCTGCGTGTCGGGGTCCCAGTTGACCAGCCGCTTGCCGCGGTAGATCAGCCCGTCGGAGAAGAGCTTGAAGAACGCCGCTCGCACGGCCGCGGCGCAAGTCTGGTCCATGGTGAACCGCGTCCGCCGCCAGTCGCAGGAGCAGCCCATGGCCTTGACCTGCCGGATGATTGTGGCCTCGTACTCATCCTTCCATGCCTGGATGCGGGCGACGAATTCCTCGCGCGAAAAGTCCGTCCGCCGCTTGCCCTCTTCGGCGAGTATCCGCTTTTCGACAACCGTCTGCGTGGCGATGCCGGCATGATCGGTGCCGGGCATCCAGAGCGTGTTGAACTGGCACATGCGGCGGTAGCGGACCAGCACGTCCTGGAGCGTATTGTTCAGCGCGTGGCCGATGTGCAGGGCGGCGGTGACGTTGGGAGGGGGGATGACGATGCAGTACTCCGGGCGCGGATCAGCCGGGTCGGCGTCGAACGCCCCGGCCTGCTCCCAGCGCCGGGAAATCTCCGCTTCAACCGCCTTGGGATCGTAAACCTTCGCCAGTTCAGTTGACATCTTCACACGCCTTCCAGCGGGTTCGAAGCTCACAGTGCAAAGGGACTCAGGCTACAGGCCGGAGGCGAAAGGTTAGGGGTGAGCGGGCCGATGTTCGCTGTCGCCTCGCCTCTGCCCTCCAACCTCACCTTGTCGCGGTTTCTCCAGCACCTTCAGGAGCTTGTACTCCACCGCGTCCACCACTGCCAGCCAGGAGGCGTCGATGATGTTCTCGCTGACGCCGACGGAGCCGAAGTACGCCTCGTCGTCGGCGTCGCGCCAGTCGATGACGACGCGGACCTTGGCGGCAGTCTCGGCGGCGGTGTTCACCACGCGGACCTTGTAGTCCACCAGGTGCAGGTCGTCCACCTGCGGATACCTCTCGCGCAAAGCGGCGCGAAGGGCCTGGTACAGTGAGTCCACCGGCCCGCTGCCCTCGGCCACGGTGTGCTTGACGACCTCGCCGACGGTCATCTTGACGATGGCCTCGGTGTTGGAAGGCAGGCCGTCGTGGCGGGTGATCACGCAGCGGTAATGATCCAGCTCCCACAGCTTGCGGTACCACTCGCCGCCCAGGGTCTTGCGGATGAGCACCTCGAAGCTCGCCTCGGCCGCCTCGAATTGATAGCCCTCGTTCTCCAGGTCCATCATGGCCTTGAGCACCTTGCGCTGCGCGGCCTTGTCGTCGGCGATGTTGAACTTGCTATGGGCCTTGGCGGCTATGTTGCTGGTGCCCGAAAGCTCGCTGATCAGCACCCGTCTGCGGTTGCCCACCAGCGCCGGGTCTATGTGCTCGTAGGTTGCGGTGTTGCGGGCGATGGCGTGGGCGTGCATGCCTCCCTTGTGCGCGAAGGCGGAAGCCCCGACGAACGGCTGGTATTCGCGGAGGTTCAGGTTGGCCGCCTCGTAGACGAACCGGCTGACATCGGTGAGGCGCGCCAGCGTGCCTTCCCGCAGGCAGCGGCAGCCGTACTTGCCCACGAGGTTGGGAATGATCGCCGTCAGGTCGGCGTTGCCGCACCGCTCGCCGATGCCGTTGATGGTTCCCTGCACGTGCCGGACGCCGTGGGCGACGGCGACGAGGCTGTTGGCCACGGCCAGGGCGCCGTCGTTGTGGCAGTGGATGCCCAGCGGGATGTTCGCCAGGGCCGCCTTGACGGCCTCCACGCACTCGGCGACCTGCTCCGGCAGGGCGCCTCCGTTGGTGTCGCACAGGACTAGGCAGGCCGCCCCCGCCTCGGCGGCGGCGTGAAGCGTGCGCAAGGCGTACTCGCGATTGGCCCGCCAGGCGTCGAAGAAATGCTCCGCGTCGAAGATGGTGCGTCTCCCGGCCTTGACCATCAGCTCCACGGACTCGCGGATCATGGCCAGGTTCTCCTCCTCGCTGGCGCGGAGTACCTGGCGGACGTGCAGGTCCCAGCTCTTGCCGACGATGGTGACCACCGGGGCGCGGCTGGCCAGCAGGGCCTTCATGCCCTCATCCTCGGCGGCCTGGACACCCCTGCGCCGGGTCATCCCGAAGGCCGCAATGGCGGCGTTGGTCAGCGGGCGCTTGCGGATCTCGACGAAGAACGCCTCGTCCTTGGGGTTGGAAAGCGGGTAGCCGCCTTCGATGGTGTCCACGCCGAGTGAGTCCAAGGCCTCGGCGATCAGCAGCTTGTCCTGAAGCGACAGGCTCACCCCCTCAGCCTGGGCGCCGTCGCGCAGCGTCGTGTCGTATATCTCGATGCGGCGGAGGTCGTCGTTGGCATTGGCTTCTTTCATGGTCCTTGTCCTTGGGGATGCAAAAAGGCCCCGAAGCTTCGACGCCTCAGGGCCGCCGCCAACAGGAAAAGACGAGCAGTGCCCTAAGGCACGCGGCCTACGATTACTGCGACGATGCCCGCGCGGAGAAAGCGGGCGGCGCTTGTCATCCGCCGTACGGAGACTCCGCACCTGTTCCGCTTCATCCGCATGGTTCCTCTCAGCCGCATACCCGGCAATCGCGTAACTATTATATCGGCCAGGGCCCCATGGTCAATTGAGAAACACGATCCACCGGCCGACAGGGTCTTTCAGTTCTCCGGTTTTTCCGTGTCGCGGCCGTCTCGGCCGCGCGTGGCGGGTCCGTCTCGGACCCGCAAAAGAAAGCTTTCGCAGGCGAGACGCCCCTGAGGGGCGAGACGCCCCTGAGGGGCGAGACGCCTGCGGTACGCGCGGGCAGGCCCGGAGGGCCCCTTTCGGGGATGCCCGCGACACGGAGAACTGAAAGACCCCGCACCGCCCGATGGGAAACTTGTCGGGGAGAGCGAGCGTCACGTATAATCCGCACATCGTGCGCGGACCCAGGCGGTTGTGGGCGCGGATCGGCGGAGCCGTACGACAGCGGACCAAGATGAACTTTCAAGCGGTCAAAGGAACGCGGGACTTTTACCCCGACGCGATGCGCCTGCGGAACTGGATCACGGACGCCTGGCGGCGGGTGTCGCTGCGCAACGGGTTCGAGGAATACGACTCGCCGATCTTCGAGTATCTGGACCTCTTCACGGCAAAGAGCGGACCGGAGATCGCGGACCAGCTTTTCAGCTTCACCGACCGCGGCGGGCGGAACCTGGCCATCCGTCCGGAGATGACCCCTTCGCTGGCCCGCATGGTCAACGCGAAGATCAACTCGCTCCCGCGCCCGGTCAAATGGTTCGCCGTTGGGCGCGCCTGCCGGGCCGAGAACCCCCAGAAGGGGCGCCTCCGCGAGTTCTTCCAGTGGAACATCGACATCATCGGAGAGGACTCCCCGGTCGCCGACGCCGAGTGCATCTTCGTGGCCGTTGACCTGCTGCGCGAGACCGGGTTGACGCCCCGGGAGGCGGTGGTGCGGGTCGGCAGCCGACAGGTGCTCGTGGCGGCGCTGCGGGCGGCTGGCGTCGAGCCAGGAAAAATGGACGACGCGCTGACGATCCTGGACCGCCGGCCCAAGCTCACCGACGAGCAGTTCCGCAAGCTCCTCCAGGCAGGCGGGCTTACCGAGGCGCAGATGCAGGCGGCCTCGCGCCTGCAAGTCTGCCGCACGCTGGAGGAGGCCCAGGCGGCGACGGCGGGGGTGGAGGGCTTGCAGGGGGCCCTGGGCGAGCTGCGCCGACTGTGGCAGTACCTGGACGCCTTCGGCGTGGCGCCGTGGTGCCGCCTGGACCTGGGCATCGTGCGCGCCCTGGCATACTACACGGGCATCGTGTGGGAGGTCTTTGACGCGGCAAACTCCCTGCGGGCCGTCGCCGGCGGGGGGCGTTACGACGACCTGCTGGAGGTCCTGGGCGGGCCGAAGGTCGGCGGCACGGGTTTCGGCATGGGAGACGTGGTACTGGGCATCCTGCTTGAGGAGAAGGGCAAGCTGCCTGCCGACCTGCGAAGTCAGCGGCTGGACTTCTTCGTCGTCGATGCCCAGGAAGGGCAGCCGAACAAGGTCCTGGAAGTGGCCGCCGCACTGCGGGGTCGCGGGCTGTCGGCGGATTTCAGCTACAAGCGACAGTCCATCGGCAAGCAACTGAAGGAGGCCAACCGTCGCGGTGCTGCCAGGGCGGCCATCGTCAAGAAGGACACGGTTACGGTGAAGGACCTGGCCAGCGGAAGCCAGCAGGACCGCCTGCTGGCGGACTTCCTGGCGCGGCCGATCGCCTAGGCATCCCGGAGCTTGGCATCCGCGCCGGGGGTAATTCGCGATTCGCGATTGAGAATTGGCGAGAGCCGTTCTGGGGTCGATGGCCCATCGCAACGTACACTACGAGGCCGCGTTTGAAGATTACCTTCGGGCCAAGGGCTGGCCTTACGTGGCCGTGGACGAGGCCAAGAAGGCCATCTTCGCCGGTGCGTCCATCAAGAGCTTCGACTTCCTGGTCTACAGCTCCGGCGGGCCTAACCTGCTGGTCGATGTCAAGGGCCGCAAATTCCCCATCGCCGGCGGATCGCGCAAGGCGGCCCGGACGCGCCTCTGGGAGAATTGGGTCAGCCGGGGCGACGTCGAAGGTCTCCAGCAGTGGCAGAACGTCTTCGGGGCGGATTTCATCGCGATGCTGGTGTTCGCGTATTGGCTACAGGGGCCGCCACAGCGGTCGCCCTTCGCCGATGTGCACTTCTTCCGGGACAGACACTATGCCTTCGTGGGCATGTGTCTGGCCGAGTACGTCGCTGCCGCCAATCCCCGCAGCGCCAAGTGGCAGACTATCGCCGTCCCGACGGCTGTCTTCGCCAAAAGCGCCCGCGACATCTCAAGCTTCCTCTGACGGCGTTCGGCGACGGCTGACTCGTCACCACTCGCCGGCACCGCACGTACCCTCACCGGGGGGATACGATGTTCCCGGGCTATCCCAAACCCAAGTTGCTCTTCACCTTGACAAGTCCCGCCTGCCTGGATAGTGATATTACCCCCGCACGCTCTTTTGGCCCCGGGCGCAGAAGGGACCTGCTTTCGGGGTTGCCGTAGCAGTGGTACCGGTGAACGCTGTCCGCCAGTTGTACCGTCGCTCCGGATCGCATCGGGCGCGGGGCGGCAGAGGGACAGGGACATATGATCGAGGTGGAGAACCTGACCAAGTGGTACGGGCCGGTCTGCGCGGTGGACGATGTCTCCTTCCGCGTGGAGAAGGGGATGATCGTGGGCTTCCTGGGTCCCAACGGTGCCGGGAAGAGCACCACGATGAAGGTCCTCACCTGTTACATGCCCGCTACCGGCGGGCGTGCGACCGTGGCAGGTTATGACGTGCTGGCCGACAGCATGGCCGTGCGGCGTAACGTCGGCTACATGCCTGAGAGCGTGCCGCTGTACCCGGAGATGCGGGTCCGCGAGTTGCTGATGTTCCGCGCGGCCTTGCATGACATTCCGCGGCGGCAGCGGCGTTCGGCCGTCGATAGAGTCGCCGAGCGATGCTGGCTGAGCAAGCCCGAGGACATGATGCGCAGGAGACTTGGGGAGCTTTCCCGCGGGTACCGCCAGCGCGTGGGGCTGGCGGAGGCCCTGCTGCACAACCCACCCGTTCTCATCCTCGATGAGCCGACCATGGGGCTGGACCCGGCGCAGATACGCGCGATGCGCGAGCTGATCCGCGACTTGGGCGCCGAGCACACCGTGATGCTCTCCAGCCACATCCTTGCGGAGGTGGAGCAGACGTGCAACCACTTGATCATCATCGCCGGGGGCAGGATCGCCGCAGCAGGCACGCCGGCGGAGCTGCGCCAGCGCGTGGTGGGGCCTTCGCGGATCATCGCCGAGCTTCGCGGGGCGGACGTGGAGACGATGGTGGAGACGATCAAGGCTATCCCGGGCGTCCGGGACGTCGAACAGGCCGCATCCGACGCCTGGACCAGGCTCACCGTCCGCGGCGACCCGCAACTGGACCTGCGAGCCGACGTCGCTGAGTTGGCGGCCCGGAGAGGCTGGCAGCTCCGCGAGCTGCGGCGCGAGGTGGGCAGCCTGGAGGACTTCTTCGTGCAGATTACTTACGAGCAGAATGTTCGCTGGATGGAGCGGATGGCCAAGTCGGCCTGAGCGGAAAGGAACGCGTCCATGCGCAAGACCCTTGCAGTGGCCCGCCGCGAACTGGCTGGGTATTTCTACTCGCCGGTGGCCTACGTGGTGGGGGCGCTTTTCCTTCTGGCCAGCGCACTGTGGTTTTTCTACCGGATCTTCATCCCCGGCAACGAGGCGTCGCTGCGTCCGCTGTTTGAGGCCATGGCGTACATCATGGTCTTCGCCACTCCGCTGCTGACGATGCGTCTGGTGAGCGATGAGATTCGCAGCGGCACGATCGAGACGCTGATGACCGCCCCGGTGACGGATGCGGCCGTGGTGGTGGGCAAGTTTCTCGGGGTGCTGGCGTTCTACCTGGTGCTGCTTGCCGGGACGGTGGTGTTCCTGGCGCTGATGGCGGTCTACGGCCAGCCGGACCTTGGCGTGGCGGCCACCGGATACCTGGGCATGGTGCTGCTGGGGGCGGCGTACCTTTCAGTGGGTCTGTTCGCATCGACCCTGACGCCCTATCAGCTTGTGGCAGCCCTTGTGGGCACGGCGATCCTGGCGACCTTCGCCATCATGATGCAGGTGCTGGTGGCGGTCGGCGGCGAGCCGTGGAACTATCTGGCGGCCAAGCTCAACGCCATGACCTACTTCAGGGACTTCTCGCGCGGGATGTTCGACACCCGCGGTGTGGCGTTCTTCCTCTCGGCGACGGCGCTATTCCTGTTCCTGAGCGTCAAGACATTGGAGTCCCGACGATGGCGCTAGGATCGTCACGGCAAGATTCCGCGATGCTCAGTGTTTCGCTATCCAGGACGGCGGCGGTCGTGTGCGTGGTCCTGGCGCTGGTCCCGGCGGCGGGACTGGCCTGGTTCCTCTGGGCCCATCCGGCGCAGAGGACGGAGATTCAGGCCTACCTGGGCGGATGGATCGTGGCGTTCTGCCTGGTGGCGGCCACCAGCGCTCAGCTTGCCCGCCGCAACCTATCGCGGCGGGGCCCCTTCGCCCAGCGGTTCCTGCTGGTCTTCTGGCTGCTTGTGGCGGTGGCAAGCCTGGTGTCCCTGGTGGCGGCTTCTCTGTGGGGTCTCGCGTGGTGGCCGGCGCCGGTTCCGTTGCCGGTGGCGGCCGCTGCGATGCTGGTGATCGCGCTGATCGCGGCGGCGCTGCTGGTGCTGTGCTCGGCGGAGCGATCGCGCCTGCGGTACGCCTCCTACGTCACGGTCTCGGTGGCTGCGGCGTTGGGCCTGGCGATCGTGTTCAACATGATCGCCCAGACCGAATACTACCGCCGCGACGTCGAGACGCTGGGCCGCTACGGCCTCAGCGAAAGGACGCGGGTGATCCTCCAGACGCTCAAGTCCCCCGTTCGGCTGACCTGCGTCTATACGTCCACCGACGAAAATACCCTTGCTTCAGACTACCGCCCGGCGGTGCTGGAGCTGCTGGAGGAGATGTACCAGGCCAACCCCCGCGTGGAATTCGCCAACGCCGCCACCGACAGCGCCAAGGTCAGGGTCGTCGCGCGGTTGAGAGGGCAGCTTGGAACCCAGGTTGAGCAACACGCCGGGTTTCTCAACGCGTTCCACCAGCGGACCGAGCCGCTGATGAAAGCGATTCAGGCCGAACGGGAGATGTGGAAGACCCTGGGCGAGGATTCCTATCTCGGCATGTGGGGACTTCCGGCGGAGGTCGTCGGAGTCCTGGGCAAGACCTCGCAGGAGATTGACCAGTTGCGCTCCAAGATCGCCCACCAGATGGCCGCCTCGGCGCTGCCGGATTTCGCGGGTATCGTCGATGAGATGATCCGCCCGCTGAGCGGTGATCGCGACACGCTGAACGCCCGGGCGCTCGAACTGGAGAAGATCGCCAAGGTTCCCCCGGCCGCTTCGTCCGGCAAGGCCGCGGCGCTTGAGGCGATGGAGCAGTGCGCCCAGGCCGTCGAGGTCATGACCAGGACCGCCGGCGCCAGCGCCCAGGCGGCCGATCAGTCGGAGGCGCTGGTGAAGTTCATCGTCGCGGCCCGGAACGCGATCCAAAAGACCCTCGCCGCCGCCAAGGCCCTGGAGAACATCGCCGGCAGCGCCAATTCGGAGACGGTGCGGGAGAGCCGCTGGTACCAGCTCACGGTGCCCTACGGGGCCTTCGAGGTCCGCACGGACCTGGCCACGTTCCTGGAGAAGTACGTCGCCAAGTCGTTGCAGGACGTATCGCAGGAGCTGGAGG
>Ga0315279_10009078_pt1 | contig 11927 bp, 5 predicted proteins | sample YL17G06_20_MG_FD_203694 | JGI IMG/M metagenome (GOLD analysis project Ga0315279, IMG submission 203694) | Sediment microbial communities from Yellowstone Lake, YNP, Wyoming, USA - YL17G06_20 | ecosystem: Environmental > Aquatic > Freshwater > Lake > Sediment | place: USA: Wyoming | collected...
TACGGACGTGGGCATACTATCTCATGGTCAGGCATCTGGCGTTGTTCGATGAAACGCCGTACAAGAGCTGTCTCATCAACGGCATGGTGCTGGGTCAAGACGGGAGGAAGATGAGTAAATCTCTCAAGAACTACGTTGCCACTCCTGAAGTTCTGAACAAGTATGGAGCTGATGCAGCTAGACAGTGGGCTGCTGGCGGTGGCGCAACGGGCTCTGATATTCCGTTTCGATGGCCCGATGTTGAGTATGGCTGGCGTTTTCTGATCAAGCTTTGGAACGCTTCACGGTTTGTCAGCGAACTACTCAAAGATTTCACGCCCAGCAAGAACGGTGAGTATGCTCTTCAGCCTTTGGATAAGTGGATTCTGAGCAAGGCTGAGAAGCTCACGAAGAAGGTCACTGAGGCTTTGGACACTTGTCAATTCAACATTGCGATTGAGGAGACCCGCAACTTTGCTTGGCATGTCTTCTGTGACTATTACATAGAAGCCGTGAAGGACCGGTTGTACAAACCTGAAACTTATGGAGAAGAGAAGAAGAAGGCTGCACAGCACACGCTTTACACTGTACTTTATAGGATTTTGCAGTTGCTGGCACCAGTAACTCCGCACATAACTGAAGAGATCTATCAGACGATGTACGCTGAAGACAAAGAGTGCAAGAGCATAAACCTGTCTCCTTGGCCGACGCTGGATGAAAAGCTCGTTGATGAGGAAGCTGAGAAGTGTGGAGACCTCATCGTTGCCGTGATCAACGAGGTTAGACGCGAGAAGTCAGAGAAGCACTTGCCGCTGAACGCTCAGATCAAGAAGCTCACCGTCTACGCTGGAACCAAGGATTCAGCAAAGATTATCATGGAGGGCAAAGAGGACATTTCTGGGACTTGCAAGGTAGGCTACTTTGAGATCATACTCAAGAAGGGTGAGGGCAGAGAAGTGAAACCCTACAGTGACATTCGATTCATTGCTGAGTATTAACATGGCTTCTTGGAAGCGATAACGAGTGAAGAAAGTCGGAATAATAGGCTGCGGAGCAATAGGCACGTTGATCGCGGAGTCAGTTGAGAAGCGGATCATCGGGTGTGACGAACTGATTCTGTACGATTCCAACGCAGAGAGTTCAGAAAAACTCAGAAGATCACTGCACTTTCCGGCTAAAATTGTTAAGAGTCTTGATGAAATGTTGAGACTTGAACCGACAGTCATCGTTGAGGCTGCATCGCAACAAGCTGCTAAGGAGTACATACCTAAGATCTTGGCAGAAAACGTTGATCTCATTGTCATGAGCGTTGGGGCTCTTCTGAACCTGAAAGTGAAGAGCAACAAGATCCACGTGCCATCGGGAGCGATTGGCGGGCTAGACGCATTGTCGAGTGCGTCGTTGGCTGGGATTAACGAAGTCTTTCTGACCACGAGGAAAAGCCCAGCGGTTTTGGATTTGGATAATCGTGAGGAGAAGGTGGTGTATGAGGGTAGTGCGGAGGAGGCTGTTAGGCGTTTTCCGAGAGAGATGAATGTTGCGGCTACGTTGGCTTTGGCTGTCGGATCGGAGAAGGTGAAGGTGAAAGTGGTTTCTGATCCAAGGGTGAATAGGAATGTTCATGAAGTAACGGTGAAGTGGAAGCATGGCGACGTGTTTATGCGGTTCGAAAATGATCCGCATCCAGATAATCCTAAGACAAGCGCCCTTGCCGCTTGGTCTGCAATAAAACTACTGAAAGATATTTTGGTGAAATTGTAGTTCATAATCACCAAGGATTTTGATTTTTCTAATGATTAGATTCGTAAAATTATAAAAGCTTCAATTAGTTACATATTCTGTAATGAGCGCATACTAATGCTTAATTCATATTTGAGGAGAATATTGGAAACAGCAGGACTTGGAGATGCAAGAGAGGAGAGTTACTACTCTGCGCTTGAGGCCTTGTTAGTTGATTTTTCCGAATCTACCAATAGGCGAGATGTTCATGTCACTATTCTGCCAAAAAAGACAGATGCAGGCAATCCTGATTTTAGGATATGGGACGGGAAGCAAAGAATCGTTGGGTATATAGAGGCAAAGAAACCGGATAAGAATCTCGATGATGTTGAGAAGACTGAACAAGCAAAACGATACATGGCTACGTTTCCGAATTTCATATTAACGAATTTTCTTGAATTCAGGTTATACAAGAACAGTATCCCAGCAACCAAAGTGAGAATAGCTAACCCTGAAATAATCAGAAGTTTGAGAAGTGCTCCACTAGCTGAAAACGAAAAAGATCTCGAGAGTCTATTGGAGAAATTCTTCTCCTTTTCCTTCCCCAAGATCACTTCGGCGCAACCCCTTGCTCTTGAATTGGCAAAGAGAACACGTTTTCTGTGCGATGAAGTAGTTGCTGAAGAGATAAGGGAAGAAGAGAAGAGTGGCTTGGGCAAGATACTGGGTTTCTATGAAGCATTTCAAAGATATCTTGTTAAAGGACTGACGAAAGAGGATTTTGCCGATTTGTATTCCCAAACGATCACGTATGGTCTTTTTGCTTCTCGGATGCGCTGTGAAGGGAAGTTCAACAGAAAACTTGCCGTCCATGATATTCCTCATACAATAGGGATATTGAAGGAGCTTTTTGAGTTTATTTCCTTGGGAGATTTGCCTACTCAGTTGGAGTGGATCGTTGATGAAATCTCGGATGTTTTGGCCAACGTTGACGTGAAGAAGATATTTTCAGAGTATTTCCGCAACAAAAAAGGAGATGACCCTGTTTTTCATTTCTATGAGACTTTTCTTGAAAAGTATGATCCAGAAGAACGGGAGAAGAGAGGCGTATATTACACTCCTGAGCCAGTAGTTTCCTATATTGTGCGCTCGCTTCATACGATTCTCAAGGATAAGTTTGGTCTAGATGACGGTCTGGCAAATGAAAATGTGACAATTCTGGATCCAGCTGGAGGAACACTGACCTTTATAGCAGAGGCAATAAAGCAAGCATTGAAGGAGTTCGTGTCAAAATACGGAGAAGGTGGAAAGAAGGATTTTGTAAGAGACCACATTCTCAAGGATTTCTATGCTTTCGAGTTGATGGTTGCTCCTTATGCCATCGGACACATTAAGATATCTTTCCTGCTTGATGAATTAGGGCACAGGCTTCAAGATGGTGAAAGAGTAAAATTCTATCTCACCAATACATTGGAACTAGAAAAGATAGAACAGACCACCTTGCCTGGTATGGCCTCTTTGGCTGAGGAAAGCAGAAAGGCTGGAGACGTGAAGAAGAGAATTCCAATACTGGTTATCTTGGGTAATCCTCCTTATTCTGGCATGTCTGCGAACAAGGGGAAATGGATTACAGGACTGATCGAAAACTACAAATTTGTTGATGGAAAACCACTTGGCGAAAAGAACCCGAAGTGGTTACAAGACGATTACGTTAAGTTCATAAGATTCGCAGAATGGAAAATCACTCGCGCGGGAAAAGGGGTTGTAGGTTTTATCACCAATCATAGTTATCTAGACAATCCTACTTTTAGGGGAATGCGTCGGCACTTGATGAAAAGCTTTGACGAGATTTACATCCTCAACCTGCATGGAAACACCATGAAAAAAGAGAAATGCCCGGATGGCAGCAAAGACGAAAATGTTTTTGACATCAGGCAGGGGGTTTCCATCGCTTTTCTCGTCAAGAACAAAACGAGTCGTCGTAAGGAATGTCAGGTGTTTCATAGCGAGATATGGGGTTTACGAAAAGTGAAATACGACTGGTTGTCTTCAAAAGATCTGAATGCGACTGGTTGGAGTGTGATCCACCCGAATCCGTCCTCGTATTTTTTCGTTCCAAGAGAGAAAACGCATGAACAGTTGTACAACAAATATTGGAAATTCACAGAGATATTTATTGTCAATAGTGTCGGAATTGTTACTGCAAGGGATGACTTAACGGTTCGTAGCACTCCAGAAGACGTATGGCAAACTGCCCAAGATTTTTCTTCATTGCCTGTGGAACAGGCGAGAATCAAGTATGGCTTGGGAGAAGACTGTCAAGATTGGACGATTCCTTTGGCTCAACAGGATTTAAGGGCATCAGGATTAAAAAGGGAATTTGTTGTTCCTATACTGTATAGACCGTTTGACGTAAGGTACACTTATTATACAGGACGATCTAGGGGATTCATATGTAGACCAAGATACGACGTTATGCAACATATGATGAGAAAGAATGTAGCGATATGTGTTGGAAGGGCAGGACAAGTTGTTGGATTGGAAAAGCCTTGGAACATCGTGTTTTGTTCAGAGCTTATGGAAGATTTCAACTTGTTTTACAGAGGAGGAAATGTCAATTTTCCACTCTATCTCTACACCAACAAAAGCAAAAAAGCCAATATTCACACCATCCTATGCAAGAATCTGGAAAAAACATGGGGTCGTTTAAAATCTCCTGAAGAGATCTTCTATTATGTCTATGCAATCTTATATTCCAACGTTTATCGTGCAAAATACGCAGATTTTCTGAAAACTGACTTCCCACGTGTGCCATTTACACGCGATTATGATCTAGTCGCCAAAATGGCGAAATTGGGTAAGAGACTGGTAGATTTACATCTTTTGAAATCTGCGGAATTAGGCGATGTAACCGTAAAGTTTCAAGGATCTGGGGAAAATAGGGTGGAAAACCTAGCTTATAGCGAAAAGGACGCTAGGATTTACATTAACAAGACACAGTACTTTGAAGGGATAGAACGAGAAGCATGGGAATATCACATAGGAGGCTACCGGATCCTGTCTAAGTGGCTAAAAGACAGAAAGGGAAACAACTTGTCACTGCAAGACATAAAGCACTATTGCGGAATTGTTGCCGCGATCAAGAAGACGATAGAGCTTCAGAATGAAGTGGACGAATTGTACCCAGACGTTGAAAACGATGTCGTAGAGTTTGAGCAAAACTCTATGAATAACAGCTTGAAAAGCTACACATAGTAAAGACAAGATTGCCATAATGTGGACTATCTGCTGTAGGTTTAATCTGGGCGTATGCTTGACACGGGCATACTGAAACAAGTACGGATTGTGGCAAATCCTTAGGGTTTTAGTCCTGTTCCCACGTCTACCCAGAGTTTTTCACCGATTTTCTTGTAACCAATTTTCATGTAGACATTTGTGGCTGAGTAGTTGTCTGATCTGACGAACAGGGCTGCTTTTTCTGCGTTGTTTAGGGCTTCGTTTGTTATGGCGGATGTGGCTAGTGTTGCGTATCCTTTGTTTCTCTGTGTGGGGTGTGTGTAAACTCCGCCTATTATCCAGACTTGAGGCAGTTGGACGAAAGAGCCTGCGCACGCGACCAGTTTGTCGTTTATGAAGACGCCGTAGAGTGGCATTCTGCTTATCCAACCGTGATATCTCCTCATGGACGCGGCGCTGCTGTCTTTTCGGTTTTCTAGGAGCATGGCAAGCTTGGAAGCGTCTTTTTCTGTGCTTAATCTTCGCACGTGTTCTGACTGGAAACGACATGCTTCGTCCTTCCTGACCAGCATCCACTCTTCAACGAAGTGCTTGGCTGTTGGGTATTTTCTCTCTACGATGGATAACAATTCTGGCGTAGTGTGCATTATGAAATTGTTCTGAGGTGCGTGTTGTATCAGTTTTTCGGCTACGTTGCTTTCACATTCCATGACCACGCTTGGAGGTTCCAGTCTGCTGTAGGTGAGAATGTATCCTTTCAAGCTGCCATTTTCTGATGCTACGTACATGGTTGTATGTTGCTGTTCGTGTTGAAGGTCGGTAGAGGGCGAAAGCATTTCTTACAGTATCTGACTTGAGAAAGTCAATTACTTGATGCTTATTATGGTCGTCAACCTTTTCGACTTTGATCATGGCTTGGTCCGTTTGTAAGGTTGCTATGCGTTGGCTTTCTTGATTTCTTCTGTTAGTTTGTCGATTTCTTCTTCTGTATTATAGAAGTGTGGTGAGACTCTTATTCCGTGGTTTCTTGCTGAAACGATTATGCCTTCCTTAGCCAGTTTCTCAGTCACTTTCTGTGGTTTGTCTATCTTGAAGTTGACTATTCCTGAGCGGTATTGTTCTTCTTCGGGTGTTTGAAGTTTCAGTCCCAGGTTCTTGACTGAGTCTATCAGATGGTCTGTTAGTTCGTGGATTCTGTGTTTGATGTTTTCTGTTCCGTAGTCGAGTAGGAGTTTCATGGATTCTCTGGCTCCGACTTGGCTCAGGCGGCTGGGTGTTCCGGCTTCGAAGCGGCTTGCCGTCTTTGAAAGCTTCAGGTTCCAGATGTCCCAGAAGTCCACCGTGTCAAAAACCTGCTGGTCCACGCTTGCCCACCCCACCATCGGAGGTTCAAGTTTCTCTATGAGGTCTTCTTTGACGAAAAGGTAGCCTACGCCCGGCGGACTCAGAAGCCACTTGTAACACGATAACGTTAGGAAGTCAACGTCGTCTCTCTTGACGTCTATGGGCATGGTGCCGACGGACTGTATAGCGTCAACGATCAGATATGCTCCGTGTTCATGCACTATCTCGCTCAACACGCGCAGGTTGTGACGGAAACCATTAGCGTACGCGACATGGCTTATGGCAACAGCCACAGTCTTGTCATCAACCGCCTTTTCCATGTCGTCGAGCAGGATTTTTCCGTTAACGTTCTTCACGTAGTGAACTTTTACGCCCAGTTTTTTGCGTAGCCATGGGTAAGTGACTGAGGGATATTCTAGGTCTGTTGTGACGACCTTTGACCTTGGCGGATAGTGGAGTGCGTTTGCGGCGATGTTCATGCCTACGGAAGTGTTTTCGACGAAGGCTATCTCTTCAGGCTTTGCGCCGATTAACCTTGCGAAGAAGGGCTTTCCGCCGTCATCCCATTCAGATGAGGTGGTTGCATAGTTTGAGAAATCTTTGATGTATTTGCGGACGGCGTCTGTGGCTGGTTTTGGCGGTGGAGATTGAGCAGCATGATTCAGGAATGTTTTGTTCTTTGTTATTGGGAACTGCTCACGAACCTTCTCAATGTCTTCCATGCAATTTCCCTTTTGCCGTTTCGTTTGATATGTCCAGATTAATGCAGATCAGGTATTAAAACCTCAAGACGCATATCAAAGATAGAGCTTTAGACCGATCAAAAGGTTAGAGAGGCTTTAAGCCTTAGCCTCTTGAAGGGCCTTTGGTGACAAGAGAAGGGACGGCTGACATTGGAAGAAGAGGAAGCTTCACAAATCGCTTCTACTTCTAGTCTTGTTCTGCCAAAGCGCGCGTTGAACGAATCTAGGTTTTCTTCCAGAACAGGTAGGTCTTCGCCTGCAACAACAAACCCACAACCTTAACCAGCTTTGCCAGCTTCGGCAAATTCGCATTATTGATTCATTGGTGTGATGTGCTTTCGTGCCCTTAGAAGGAACTCGCTTCACGAATGTTCGGATGCTTGTTGTTTGCGTGTTTTTCTTGGGTGGTTTTGTGGGTTGTAGAAAGTTTTATAAGGCATTATGGAATTAAATACAGAAAATAGGAAGGGACACTGCTCACATAACGAAAAATTCGAATCATGGCTTCTTCTGGAGATCTCCGCATTGATTTACCCTTCAGAACGCTGGGAAGCGCGATGAAACAAAACATCCAGAAAAAAGTAGAGGTAAGTAAAGGAGAAAGGATACAAAATGAAAGGAAAATTAGTATCAGTTGTGACACTGTTTATCGTTGGAGTTCTTTTGATAAGCACTTTGGGGTTCATAAGACCCGCTGAAGCAACATACGGAATCTACCTAGACCCGTCATCGAACAACTTTGACAACGGCACAGTAGGCACACAATTCAATGTTACGGTCAAAGCTGATGATGTTCCGAACCCTGGCGCTACTGCATGGCAGGTCTATCTGGAATTCAACGACAACATCCTGAAAGTGACGAAATGGGTTGAGCCCACGGCGGACGCTGCGTACATCTTCAATGGGAAGACAACGAGCGCTAGCCCAACTCCGCCTGACCCAGGATATGCGCATCTTTCGCCTGGTAAGGGTAGGATTCAGGTATCTGCAAACTTGTTCCCAACACCGCCCGCTCAGAACCCAGTTTCTGGCGCTGGTCCGTTCAAGCTGTGCGTTTTGACTTTCTACATAAACGCAACACCAGCGAAATGTTCGAACTTGAGCTGCGCTCTACACTTCGGCCCAGCAAACACGTACTTCCTAGACGCTGACGGCAACAACCTCGGAAACCCAACACTCGAAGACGGTTCATACACCAACACATGGAGTGAACCTCCAAAACCATTTTGTGCTCTGAAACCACCTATCGTTGTTGTAGAACCACCATGCATAGGCTGCACGTTTGTTGAGAAACTCCTGATTATGAACCTTGACGCCGCGTGGGACCTAACTACAGCAAGCTTTGACATAGAGTATGACGACTACGTGGTTGATGTTGTGGGCGGCGCAGGAGATGTCGCTTTTGACCCACTGTGGGGAACAACATCAGTGACATTTGACCACTCTGTTCCGCATCATGCCAAGATGTCCATAAGCGTTAACACACCCATATCTACGCCAAGCGGCACTGTACTGGTCGCTACCATAATGTTCACAGTGATACACTCAGGAGTAACTGGAATAACCCTCGATAATGTCTTCCTGTACGACCATGTGATGGAAATACCCACCGCGCCCGCGACAGGTATACCTTGGGATGATGATAACTTTGACGGCATACCAAACTACATAGACAAACCAGAATTCAATGTCTCAGCGATGCCGAGAGGGGATGTATCGCTTTTTGGAATAGATGGCTTCGAGGTTTCAGCATATCTTATCAATTCATCAGGTGTTGGAGATTACCAAAGTGCCCTAACCTCCCTTGGGATCTTGAATGCTAGCTACTACGATGTGAATGTTGCTTCCATAGTAGAACTGAAGCTACCTTTCACGAATGAGGAATTCATCAACTTCCTAGCCTCGTACAATCTTTTACACCCAGATGGTTACATGCCATCGCTTTTGGAGGCGTGGAATAGCATCAACTGTTGCGATGGTCGTATAAGGGCACTCGTGACTTTTCAATACAAAAAAATAAACAGCGACGTGTCAGAAATTCATACCACCGAATACTTCTTCAATGGAAATGACCCAACAGCATCCTTGGCTCCAGGAGACACTGACAATAAGCTTCTCATTAGCCCTAGCTTCATTATAGGAGACCAAGAAAGCCCTCAGCCATCGAAGTTGACGAAGGCTGGTGGTAAGATTCTGACAATTCTAGAATGGATTGAAAATCTGATAGACTATTTGAAAGGCAAGAAGGAGTGGACAGTTGTTTTGGAGAAACTAGGAAATAAGGTGATTACGAAGGCAACCCAGTGGTTCATTGACCTCATTCTAGGCATCATAGGCGGTCCAGGTGCGCACTTGGTCGTGGATATTATAAAACTGCTGTTGGAAGGGAAAGGCATATGCGTTCTACTTGACGCTATTAAGAAGCTTCTAGACAAGATAGGACTTGGTCTTCCTTGGTGGTTCCCTGATCCTCTGGTTTCCGAGAGCAATGTTGACCTCCATCTATACAACCAAACGGGTGTGCGTCTTCTGGGAATTGATTACTTGACGAATACTACCGCCTTCTCGTTTTCTCATGGAATATACTCTGGAGACGTTTACTACATCGAAACAATATTCGTCTCTAGAACAGCGATTGAAACAAACCCCTTGAAAGTTCTTGCCATAAATAAAGGGAACTCCACAAGCGATTACCAGATAACTATGGAAGATCCAGTAAGAGACCGAATCATAATAGCTCCCGGACGACTCTCACCGAACGAATCCGTCAGCGGAACGCTTTATCTTGGTCCTGATGGAAATATTACAGCCACGAAGATTTGGATGACAGCTAGTTTCTCCACACTCAACCCAATTTCGGGGCAGACAGTCGAGATGGCAGCTTTCTTGAAAGATGAGAACGGAACAAGTATCAGTGGCGCCTCAGTCACGGTCGAAGTGACAAATGGTATTCAATCCTATACGTTCCATGCAAATGACCTTGGAGGAGGATGCTATCGAGCCATAATGGACACGACAGGATGGGAAGGCAGTTACTACACAGCAATCTATCCAGAGATAGACGACTACTTACCAGATAACAAGTATTGCACTTTGCTTGCTCATCCTCCGAAAATCTTTCTTGACGCTCAACCTCCTGGATTGATCGATCTTACTAGACCTGTTTGTACTGATTGGTCAGTGCTTTATCCGAAACAGGGCAAGCGACTTCATCTAGTGAGCTGGCATGACACCAACGGTGATGGCATACTAAATCCTTCCGATTATTTGGATCTATGGGACACAGACCTGAACCAGAAGGCAGTACCATATTGGTGGCACGTAGACAACGTAACGGTCACCATGAAAGTAACCAAGAAGCCTATTTTGAATGGAAGCATGTACATCGAGTTTGAGGGCGGCTGGCCTGAATATGATCACGTTGTTACACAGCCACGAAGTACCCAATGGCACGAAGTCTACCCCATATATGACACACATTACCTCTTGGAAAATTGGTTCGACAACTGTGACGGTAAGCTTAGTTATTGCGACAACATCACCCTTCGAGACAAAGAAACTGGTGAACTAGCCGAGTACCATGTGGATGAAGTGAAAACAGACCTTGTCATCAGTCCAAGAGTAACCCAGATAATTCTGGACAAAATCAAAGACTACGTTGGACAAGGATTCTACCAGTACATACCCGTCTCCATAGATAACTACTACGCCAACACAACAACGTTCACTGTGTACGCCTACTACGACGGGCTTCAGCCCATAGGAAACCAAACACTCACACTGAACCCTCTGGAATCAGGTGATGCAATCATCAAGTGGACAGAAACTTCAACATGGCCAAAAGGCACCTACAACCACACCATAACAATCAACACCTACGCAAACGACACACTAGCCTACACGATAACATTCCCACTCACCTTTAAGATAACGATGGTAGGCGACTTGAACGGTGATGGAAAGGTGAATGTGAAAGATGCTTACATAAGTGCTAAGGCTTTTGGCTCATATCTGGGGCACGCAAGATGGGATCCAGACGCGGACGTAAACAACGACTTCAAAGTCGACATAAAAGACTACTACATCGTGTGCAAAAACTTCGGAAAAACTGACCCATAAACCCCCTTTCTTTTTCTGATTCTCCATGAACTCTAGCTAGAGCAAAGGAAAACTGTCAGCAAAACAGCAACATAAAATCGTAACAACCCTTCCATCGTAAACGTTATAGCATGCGCACCTGCCAAAAACCAATCGTAGAAGAGCTACTGCTGAGAAGCCCTCCAATGCTTGAACTGAAGCCTGGATGAATTTTCGATTCCAGGTATATATACGGGAGGGGGTAGGCTCTCTGAGCAAGCCTCTTCCCTTCCAACAAGCTATGAACCACTAGTCCAACCTGCGTATAGAGAGTATAAACTTGGCAGAGAGCAATGCTTTCAAGTAGTGGCATGCGGGTTTTGTTCGTCGTATGCTAGGTACTTCAGGTCAAAGGGCTTCATGGTGAACTCTGACGTCGTGCTGGTGATGAACGTTTCAAAGATGCTTATGAACTGTCCCCATTCGAACGCATAACTATGAATAAACTTCGTATAATCGTCATAGTCCTTGTGAAATGATATCATGACGATGTCCTTTCCTCCCAGTCCTTGGCCGTCTGCGGCGTAGATCACGTTGGGGTGCTTGCCAACCCATTCTGCAGCTCGTTTGAACAATTCTTGTGCATCCTTCGGCTGCGGATAACCCTTCAGTTTGCTGAAGGTGAACGCTAAGACGCGGTATCCCATTTTCGCAAAGTCTGGAACAACCGTGTAGGATTTCACGTAGCCGCTCGTTTCAAGGCTTCTTCTCAACCTTGTGACAGTTGGCTGCGAAATATGCAGGAGCTTTGCCATGTCTCGGTCGCTC
>Ga0315279_10009079_pt1 | contig 11927 bp, 6 predicted proteins | sample YL17G06_20_MG_FD_203694 | JGI IMG/M metagenome (GOLD analysis project Ga0315279, IMG submission 203694) | Sediment microbial communities from Yellowstone Lake, YNP, Wyoming, USA - YL17G06_20 | ecosystem: Environmental > Aquatic > Freshwater > Lake > Sediment | place: USA: Wyoming | collected...
ACTGTTCGTCAGCCCCGGCGACGACGTCGACCAGGCCGTGCTTGCCTGGCAGCGGGAGCATCCCCTGCCCGAGGTCCAGCCGGACCAGGCGGACCAGGCGGGCGAGCTGGACCATCCGCCCGGTGACCGGCAAGCCCCGGCAGTTGCGGCGCGCGCTGAGCGGACGGAGAAGCCCACCGAACCGCTCCTCGCCGGGCTGCGCGGGCCGGCCGGACAGGCTGCCAGATCTCCCAAGCTCGTCAAGTACGCCGCCTTCGGCCTGGTCTACGCGGCCGCGCTGATCGGGCTGATCGTCTTCCTGGCCAGGGCCGGCAACGGCGGGAAGGGCCCAGCCGGCCAATCAGGCGGGCCCCTCACGGACGGCCAGATCGCTGAGGCGCTGTCCGCTCTGCCGCGGGGCGCCTCGCCGATGCCCGCCCGGGCCTCAGCCGAGTTGACCCAGGCCCTTAGCCTCTACGCCAACCTGCCCTCCAAGCCCGGCGACCTATACCGCTGCGTCAGAAGTTTTCAACTCCACCTGGCGTACAAGAACGGCCCGGCCTTCGAGGACGTCCGGCACGAGCTTAAGTACCAGGACGCACTCAACCGCCTCATCGACCTCGTCCGCGGCGGCTACCGCAACGCCTGGGCCGCCGAGCAGGCCGGCAACTGGCCCCAGAGCGCGTCGGCCTGGGACCAGCTCAAGGCCGAGCTGCCCGAGACCGACCAGACCAGCCCTGTCTTCGGGACGCTTGTGCGGAACATCGACCAGCACCTGACCTACGTCCGCGGCCACGTGCCCGCCCCCCGCCGACGCTGATCCGGCGCGCCTCGCTAGCCCGCCACCCATCGGCCGGCCCCCCGGGAGACCGGCCGCCTTGAATAGCCCCGCGCCTTCGGTTAGCCTCTGCGCCATGGCAGACCCCATTGCCCCGCTCCAGCCGCCGTTCAAGGTCATCGAGTGGATCGGCGATGCCGTCCGCGGCCGCCTGCGGCTCCTCGACCAGACGCAACTGCCCGTAAACGTGGCGTTTACGGATTGCCGGGACGCCGAGGCCGTCTGGCAGGCCATTCACCGGCTCGTCGTCCGCGGCGCCCCGGCGATCGGCGTCGCCGCCGGATACGGCATGGTCGTCGCCGCCCAATGGATCCCCGACGGAGGCGACTTCCTGGTCGGCGTCGAGGCCGCCGCCGAGTACCTGGCCGGCGCCCGCCCCACGGCCGTCAATCTCGCATGGGCGGCGCGGCGAGTCCTGGAGCGCGCCCGGCGGACTGTCTCCGGCGACTTCAACCAGGTCCGCGGCGCCATGCTCGAAGAGGCCGTCGCCATCCATGACGAGGATCGCCGCCTCTGCCTGGCCATCGGCCGCCACGCCGAACCGATCATCAGCCGCCACGCCGGGATAATGACCCAGTGCAACGCCGGGGCCCTCGCCACCGCTGGCATAGGCACCGCCACCGCCGGCATGTACCTGGCCCACGCGGCCGGGCGCCGCTTCACCGTTTACTGCCCCGAGACGCGCCCGCTGCTCCAGGGCAGCCGCCTCACCGCCTGGGAGCTCCAGGCCGCCGGTATCGACACCGTGGTGATCACCGACAACACGGCCGGCCAGGTCCTCAAGGAGCGCCGCGTCGGCATGGTCATCACCGGCGCCGACCGCATCGCCGCCAACGGCGACGCGGCCAACAAGATCGGCACGTACTCCCTGGCCGTCCTCGCCGCCCGGCACGGCGTGCCGTTCTACGTGGCCGCGCCGTACAGCACCTTCGACCTGACCATCCCCGCCGGCGACCGAATACCCATCGAGCAGCGGGCCGGAGAGGAGATCACCTGCCCCTTCGGCCGTCGCACCGCCCCCGAGAAGATCAGGACCTACTCGCCCGCCTTCGACGTCACGCCGACTGAGCTTATCACGGCCGTCATCACCGACAGGGGCGTCATCCAGCCGGTCAACGAGGCGAACGTCCGCGCCGTGCTTGGCCGCTGACGGCCCGACCGGCGGGCGGGCGTCGGACCTTCCCGAACCGGCCCAGTGTGCGCCGAATCGTGCGCGGGCAAACCAGCCACCGGTCACCATCCTCCGCGCCGCCGGCCGCAGCTTGCGGCGAGGGACTCCCCCACCGACAATGCCGCGCAAGGAAACATGGCAGTCTCATCCCCCAAGCTCGACCTGCGGCCGTTTGTGGACGACGTCCGCACGGCCGTTGATGCGTACAACCTGGGCCGGCCCGGCGCGTATGCCCGCTGGCGGCGCCCCCCGCCCGGCCCCAACAGTGACACCGGCCTGAACCCTTACGGCTGCGCCGACGCGGCCAACCTGCTCTACACGCTTGGCGACTTCCCACGGCAGCCGGCCCAGCGCGATGGGTTCATCCAGACCCTGCGCGGGTTCCAGGACCCCGACAGCGGCCTGTTCCATGAACCGACGCACCACGAATACCACTGCACCGCCCACTGCGTCGCGGCGCTGGAACTGTTCGACGCGTCGCCGCGTCACCCGTTGCGGGCCCTGCACGGCCTGCTGGGGCCGGGGGCGCTGGAGACGTTCCTGGACCAGCTCGACTGGCGGGGCGACCCCTGGAAAATGTCGCACCGAGGGGCCGGGGCCTACGCGGCGCTGGTCATCGCACGCCAGGCGCCGCCGGAATGGCAGGACCGCTACTTCCAGTGGCTGTGGGCCGAGGCCGACGAGGCGACCGGACTGTGGCGGCGCGGATGCGTCCCGGCCGAGCCGACGCCGACGTCGCATCCTTTCCATCATCTGGCCGGCACGTTCCACTACTTGTTCAACCACGAGCACGCCCGGCGACCCTTGCGGTATCCCCGGCCGATGATCGACACGTGCCTGGGCCTGTGGGATCGCCGCCTCTGGCCGCTGGGCGGGGCCGTTTCGTTCTCGGAGATCGACTGGGTGTACTGCATCACTCGCGCGCTGCGCCAGAGCGGGCACCGATTCGACGATTGCCGCCAGGCCCTGTGCGAGTTCGCGCGGGAGTATGTCGGCTTCCTGACGTCCCTGGATGTTGCGTCGGACCCCCGCTGCGACGATCTGCATGCCGTGTTTGGCTGCTGCTGCGCCCTGGCGGAGCTTCAGCAAGCGGTCCCCGGGCTGCTCCGCACGGAACGCCCGCTCAACCTGGTCCTCGACCGCCGTCCGTTCATCTGACGCGCCGCCGCACCAGCGCCGCCGCAAAGCCGCCCCGCCCCGGCAAGATCGCCCCAGGGCAGCCCCGCCCCGTAAGGGGCGGACAGCGCTTAGCCGGGGGCGCAGCCCCCGGAACAGGATCCTCAGAGGAATGAGCCCCAAGGGGGCGGAGGAGTGTAGCCACGGGTGAAACGCAGCCCGCCGTAAGGCGGGCGGCGTGCAACCCGTGGAAGCTGGTTGTTTCACAGACCCGCCCCAGAGGGGCGGAGGAAGCGCCGCCGCACGGCCGTGAAGATGGGTCTCCAGCGGTATTCCCCGTCAGAACAGCCGGTCCGGGGCCGTCCGACCTGCACGAATAGCAACACCGCCGCCGACGAAGAAGCGGGCGTCTGCTATCACCGAACACAGTACCGATTCCAGACAGATGGATACTCTGTCCCCGGACTATACTCAGCCCTGTTCTATTCAGTATGGTGTCCCCGGGTATAGGCGCGCATCATCGCAACCGCCGGAACGAATTGTTACAACCCCGCCTGCGGGCAACTCGTCCACTCCCAGCGTTACAGAGCCAGCTTCGTCTTCCACTTCATTAAGCAAGGTAAAGTCAGAAATACTGAACATCGGCAGCCATGTCGGTTTGGTATCTGCATTTACAAAATCCCCCATTCGCTCGGTTCCGTGTGCCAACCGATGAAGGATCGTCTTGATAGCCTCGTCGCTACGATCAGCACCAATCCATCGTCGCCTAAGACCCGATGCCACCGCAAGCGTGGTGCCTGATCCGGCGTAACAGTCCATCACGAGGTCGCCAGGGTTGGACGAGGCTTCGATGATCCTGGCCAGCAGCGCCGGGTTCTTCTCGGTCGGATAGCCAGTGATGTGGATGTTCTGATTGTGTGCATCGCGCATATCCATCCAGATGTCTTGCAGCGGCACGCCTGCACTGTGTTCGAGGTAAATCTTCCGGCGCGGATTACCCGTAGGCGACCAGTAGATCTCCCCTCTAGCATCCATCTCATCCAGCGTGGCTGGTGTGTACTGCCAGTGCTTGCCGGGCGGTGGCATCTTGCCGCGCCAAGGTTTTCCCGTTTCGCCATTGCGCACGCCTGGTGCATGCACCGGCACTTTCTTGTAGCGGCGTCCCTGGTCATCAACGCACTGGTATTCCCTTTCTGCTCGCGCCTCATCCCACAGCTCAACCGGGCGATTCCAAACGTACGTATCCGTCTTTGAATAGAATAGGATGTAGTCGGCCACGTTCCCGAAGGTCCTCCGGGTGTAGTTCTTCGGGTTGCACTTCTTCCGCGTGATGCAGTTGCGGAAATTCTTCTCCCCGAAAATCTCATCGAGGATGATCTGCATGTGGAACGTCATTCGCTCATCGAGGTGCAAATAGAGCGAACCGTCATTAGCCAGCAGGCGGTGAATCAGGATCAAGCGTTCCCGCAGAGCTTCCACGAAGGCAGGTCCGACAAGATGATCGTCGTAGGCGTGCCGTTGCTTGCGCGATTCAAAGGCGGCTGCGGTCCCGAATGGCGGATCGATATAGACCAGCCTGACCTTACCGGCGACGGTTTCATCCTGTGCCAGCGCCGCAAGCGCAGGCAGGTTGTCTCCGTGATAAAGGCGGTTGTCGCCAGCCCTGTAGGCGGCACTCGACGTGTAGTGGCCGGGCGGAGTCGCAAGGATTTCCTCGACAGGCTTCTTGCCCGGGTATTCGAGGCGAAACACCTGCTTGGCAGGGCCATGGCCCTGTATTCCATTGGTGCGCTTTCCCTTGCCGGGGATAGGGACTGCCATATCAAGACCTCAACCATTCCGTCGTGATGCGATCCGGCACCATCCGCAAGGTCACAACCTTCACACGCCCCGGCCATTGGTCTTCGATGTAGGCGTAGTCGTTCCACATCGAGCCAAGCAAGAGCCCCGGCCCGTCGTTCACATAGATGACCTTGATGTGCGGCATCCCGTGCCTGTCAGCGTAACCAAGAATCTCTTGGGCGACTTCGCGGTACTGACCAGTGCGGTCGTCTTCCTGTGCGCCGCCCCGGTCGGAGTCATAGCGGGCAAGGCCGATCGCGAGCACCTTGTTGTTCTCGGTGATGACGAAATCGACGGGGCGATCCGGCTTCGGGTAGTCCTTGAACACCTTGCCCATAAGCACGTCTTTGCCAGCCCGCTTCGGGCCGGTGACAATGCACCCGACGTGCTGGCTGCGCAGGATGTCGAACACCCGTTCGGTCAGGTCGTAGCCCTTCTTCCCGCGATCCTTGTACTCCCACAGGACAGCGCACAGCGCCTCATCTGGCATAGGGCGGGTCTCGAACTTCTGCTGTACCTCGACCACGCCACGGAAGGCATCACCGAACTGTGCGCAAATATTGGCGGCGTCGCTCTTGCGCTTTAGCATCTCGACCGGCGTTTGCGGGCTCACGTACTTCTTGAACACGCGACAAAGCTGCGTCCGCATCCACTGATTCTGTGTCTCCATAATCGACGTGAAGAAGAACGTCGATGAGTGGGAGGCCTTTAGCAGCCGCCCGAATTCGACCAGAACCGGCTCATACAGGCGGCAGGCGTCAGGCAGGATGTCCGGGTAATACTCGCCAGTGGCAAGGGTAATCCACGCCTCGGCCTCAGCCTTAAAGTCGCCAAAACTGCGTTCTCTTTGCATCAATGTGTGTCACCTATTCGATGGAGTCCTAACTTACGTTTCTCGCCCGTCCGTGATATCGGGGCACACAATGCCAATTCCGGCTAGATGGGTATTGTGTCCCATTCAGCCCGCGTCTTGCCGTCCGCTCCTTTACAGTCGCGGCTCACTCTTCGCTTTGGACGCCTGTCCGCAGGTCCTACGGCTCTCCCGCACACGGGATTCGGCTTGCCACGGGCGGGGCTCGCGGGACAAGCAGGCCGGCCGAGCGAAGCCCGGGCGGGTCGAGCCTGGCCGGGTGATACCCCGCCGACTTCTCTCACCTCTATCCTCTCACCTCTCACCTCGTACCTTTAAGCTATCACGCCGGCCAGGCGGATGTCGAGCGCTTGCGCCAGGCCTAGTGGCTAGCGTTCAGTTGTTCCCGCCTTCGGTTGGTGATGTCGTCTCCGATCTGGCGGCACAGCTCCCTGGCCTGATGCTGGATCACCCCGAAGGTGGAAACCGCCGGCGACGCCGACCAGAGGACCTCTCCGGTCGTCACGTCTATGCACCGGACCGAGAAACTGACCTCCCCAAAGAACCACAGGCCCCCGGTCTGGTAGTACCGGCTGACGTTGCCCACGACAAGCGCGTCGGCCCCTAGCAGCCGGCCGACTTCCTCATAGCCCTTCTTATTGACCAGATCGGACAGGGAGAGGTCCAGCTCTTCGAGTATCTCCCTCAACCTGGACCTCTCTATTATCCTGTAAGCTCCGGTGTCCATCATCGCCTCGGCCACCATGGACGAGATGATCTCGCCGTTCTGCGAGGGGGTAGTCGATCCCACCACGACGGCGTTGTTGCTTGGGTCGGCGGCCGCCACGAAAGGGAGAACGGCCACTCGAATGATCTTTGTGAAGTCGGCCGAGGGGCCGAAGGCCGTCACCTTCGGCTGGCTGGCGCAGCCGGACGCCATCAGCAGCCAGATTCCCAAGGCGGCGATGAAGACTCGCTGGCACATGACCTGTCCTTCCCTGAAGACTGCCCACAGCCCACGACCAGGGGCCGAATCTATGCCCTGGGCTCCCGCCTGTCAAGTAAGGACCTGAGGCGGGGTGCATTAGCGTTTTGGGGAAGTCGCGGCATGTAGCCCCAGCCGGGGGCGGCCTGGTCGCCCGGGGCCCCGGACAGCGAACTGGCGGCCGCCCCGCGGCCTGGTCGCTCAGGGATTACTCGTCCGGTCCCACATTGAGGGACCGGATTCAAGATTCGCCTGTGCCGCTCGGCAGGATGGCCTTAGACTATACGCATCTAGCCCAAGTCTCAGCCGACCAGATCAAATCGTTGTGCGAGGCTAGGGGACGGTGCAGGAGAGCCTTATGCCGCGGCTGCACAAGCCTGATGGAAGTCCGAGCGTCATTATGCCCATTCATGGTCGGGCCGGAGGCCGCGTGTGCCCCGGGCCGACTAAGGATAAGAGGATAAGGAGACAGTCAATGTTCAGGTGGAAGATCATTACGGTGTTACTGGTTGGGGGAATGCTGGCGGCCGCGTCGAGCGCGTACACGCTGACGGTCAACAGCGGAACCGGGGGCGGCAGCTATTCGCAGGGGACGGTGGTGAGCATTGCGGCCAACACGGCCGCCTCGGGCAAGTTCTTTGACAAGTGGACGGGCGCCACGGCCACGATCGCCAACATCAACGCGGCGAGCACGACCATCACGATGCCGGGGGCGGACGCGACGATCACGGCGACCTACACCTGGGTGGCAAGCGGGCTTGTTACCCGCTACACCTTCGACATCGACGGCCGTGACAGCATCGGCAGCAATAACGGCACGCTGAACGGGGCGTTGGTGGCCAACGACGCCACGCGCGGCAAGGTGCTGAGCATGGACGGGACCGACGACACCGTCTCGCTGCCGACGACGGGGCTGACGCCGGGTAGGAGCGAGTTGACGCTGAGCATGTGGATCAAGCCCGACGCGACCACGGGCACCAACACGATCTACGACGCCCACTACAACTGGTACTGGCAGTTCGCCATAAGGCAGGACGGGTGGTACACGCGCGACAGCTCGACGGGCACGACGGGTTCGCGTGACAACGACCTGTCGATGCCGAGCCTGACCGTGGGCTCGTGGCAACACCTGGCGTTCGTTTACAGCGTCAGCGGGACCACCAAGGCGATCTATCGCAACGGGTCCCCCGCCGGCTCTACCAGCACGTCCGTGAACGCGCTGACGTCGGAGCGGAGCGGCGAGGCGCTTAGCGCTCTTTCGGACGGCACCTACTACGACGGCCTGATGGACGACGTGCGGCTGTACAGCAGGGCCCTGAACACCACCGAGATAACCTACCTTGCCGAGCAGGCCTACACGCTGACGGTCAACAGCGGCACCGGCGGCGGGACCTACGCCGCGGGCACTGTGGTGAGCATCTCGGCCAACGCCCCGGCCTCGGGCAAGGCGTTCGACAAGTGGACGGGCAACACGTCATACATCGCCAACGTCAACGCCTCCTCCACGACTTTGACGATGCCGGCCGCGGCTCAGACGATCACGGCGACGTACGTGAACGTGTATCTCCTGACGGTCAACAGCGGCACGGGCGGCGGCAGCTACAAGCAGGGAGTTGTGGTCAACATCGTCGCCAACGCCCCGGCCTCGGGCAAACAGTTCGACAAGTGGACGGGCAACACCAGCGGGATAGCCAACGTGAACGCCTCGTCCACGACGCTGACCATGCCGACCGCGGCCCAGACCATCACGGCCACGTACGTGAACGTCTACGTCCTGACGGTCAACAGCGGCACGGGCGGCGGGACCTACAAACAGGGCGTGGTTGTCAGCATCGTGGCCAACGCCCCGGCCTCCGGCAAGCAGTTCGACAAGTGGATCGGCAACACGTCAGGCATCGCCAACGTCAACGCCTCATCCACGACGCTGACCATGCCGGCGGCGGCTCAGACCATCACGGCGACGTACGTGAACATCTACGTCCTGACGGTCAACAGCGGGTCCGGCGACGGGACCTACACGCAGGGGACGGTGGTGAACATCGCGGCCGACGCGGCCCCATCCGGGAAGGTCTTTGACAAGTGGACCGGCAACACGTCCGGGATAGCCAACGTCAACGGCGCATCGACGACGCTTACGATGCCAGCCGCGGCACAGACCGTCACGGCTACATATAAGGATACGTCCACGTATTACACGCTGACGGTCAATGGCGGCACGGGCGGCGGCAGCTACACTCAGGGCACGGTGGTGAGCATCGCAGCCAACGCGGCCGCGTCGGGGCAGTTCTTTGACAGGTGGACCGGCAACACCAGCGGCATCGCCAACATCAACGCATCATCGACTACCTTGACCATGCCGGCGGCGAATCAGACGATCACGTCGACGTACGCCTCGGTGGCCGGCGGGCTGGTGTCTAGGTTCACCTTTGACATCGACGCCCGCGACAGCATCGGCAGCAATAACGGCACGCTGACGGGCGGGGCTTTGGTTGCCAATGACGCCACCCGCGGCAAGGTGCTGAGTCTTGACGGCACGGACGATTACGTGTCTCTGCCGACAGGCGGCATGGCCGCGGGCAGATCTCAACTGACGCTCTCGATGTGGGTCAGGCCGGACACCTGGGTCAGCGGGGACACGCTGTATGACGAGGCCGCCGACACGAACTACTGGCAGTTCACGCTTGTTTACGGCGGCTACTACACGCGAGACAGCTCAACGGGCACGCAGGGCACGCGAGACAATGATGTTGCACTCCCGAGCCTGACGACGGGCTCCTGGCAGCACCTGGCCGTGACCTACAGCGTCAGCGGCGCAAAGAAGCAGGTATACCTTAACGGCGTGCCTGGCGCTTCGAGCACCACTTCGATAGACGCGTTGACTTCCTCGAGGACCGGAGTTGGCATCGGCTACGCCAGCGACGGGACGACGTTTGACGGCCTGGTGGACGACGTGCGGCTGTACAACAGGGCGTTGAACACGACAGAGATCGCGGTGCTTGCCGGGACGACGCTGTACACCTTGACGGTTAACAGCGGCACGGGCGGCGGCAGCTACGCCCAGGGCACGGTGGTTAACATCGTGGCTAACGCGGCGCCGTCGGGCAAGGTCTTCAGCAAGTGGACAGGCAACACGTCCGGCATCGCCAACGTGAACGCCTCCAGCACGACGCTGACAATGCCCGCGGCCAACCAGACCGTCACGGCCACATACAAGGACGCGGCCACGTACTACACGCTGACGGTCAACACCGGCACTGGCGACGGCAGCTATATTCAGGGCACGGTGGTCAGCATCTCGGCTAATGCGCCGGCGTCGGGTAAGACGTTCAGCAAGTGGATCGGGAACACCAGCGGAATAGCCAACGTGAACGCCTCGTCCACGACTCTGACGATGCCCGCCGCCAACCAGACAATCACGGCGACATACGTTGACGCGGGCGGCGGCCCGTCGATCAGTTCGACCAGCGGGACCTGGGGCCACGGCAACAGCATCACCATCTCGGGCAGCGGTTTCGGCGGCAAGTCGCAGGCAGCCCCGCTCAAGTACGACGACTTCGAAGCGGGCACGCTGGGTGTACAGGTCGGCAACGGCTGGTTCACCTCCAGCAACCTGTCCGACGCGTGGCCGATCTACGCCAACACGTACAAGCGGGCAACGGGCGTAGCCGAGAAGTCGGCCTACTGCCAGCACGACCGGGCGTACAACTCGGTCTTGGGGCTGGTGGGCCTCAACTGGGGCTACGGGCAGGAGGTGTACGTCTCGATGTGGTATTACTGCACCACGGCCGGCGCCCCCAGCCGCAACTTCAAATTCATCCAGTTCAACAGCGGCAGTGCAGGCGACTGGTTGCCGCCGGAGATCCGCGCCGACCAGTACCCCAACGGCAGCAACGGGCACGCCTACGCGACTGACTGCGCCGAAGTCCTGATCGCCCAGGACTGGTCGCTGGGTGGAGATCTCATGACCGGGGCGTGGCATCGCGTGGACATGTACGTCAACACGGGTCAGTATGGAGGAGCGGCGGACGGGCTCTGCAAGGGCTGGCGCGACCTGAGCCAGTGGTGGTCGTTCGGGAACTTCGACTTTGACTTCTCCACGGCCAACTTCAACCACATTTACTTTGCAGGCTACTTCGCCCAGGACACCGGCTCGCCCACACCGCAGTTGTGGTGGTACTGGGACGAGATCTACGTGGACACCACGCAGGCCCGCGTGGAGGTCGGCAACGCCTCGACCTGGTCCGGCTGCACGCAGAGGGAGATACAGATCCCCTCGGCCTGGTCGGGCAGCTCGATCACCATCACGGCCAACAAGGGCTCCTTCGGCAGCTTCAGCGGCAAGTACCTGTACGTTGTGGACTCCAGCGGCAACATCAACTCCAACGGCTATGCCATTAACTGACAGGGCGTAGCCCAGGCATTCAGGTGAAGATGGCGGGGCGCCGTTCCTTGGAGCGGCGCCCCGCTGCATTGCGTGCTCCAGAGCCGGCCGGTACTATGATTCCCCAGCCCATTGCCGCTTATACCTGGGCCATGGGTAGACGTGGCCGCCACGCGAACCATTGCCGCTGCCGCCAGGCGGTTGTATCGTCACCGCATGGTTCAGTGCATCAGGTGCGGCGGGGCGGCCGGGCTCGACATGGATTGAGGTCGTCGGATGGAGTGGTTTCATCAGGTATTCGTCTGGGCGGAAGGGCTGGTCAACAGCAATTGGGCCTACCTGATCCTGTTTGTCTGGACGGTGCTGGAAGGCGAGACGATCCTTATCATTGCCGGCGTGGCCGCCCAGGACAACCAGCCGAACCTGGCGCTGTGCATCCTGGCCGCTTTTTCCGGGAGCCTGGCCGGCGACCAGTTGTGGTTCTACGTCGGCCGGCTCAAAGGCAAGACCCTGCTGCGGAGAAGCCCGGCCTGGAAGTTGAAGGCGGAGAAAGTCTTCCGCGCCCTGGAGCGGTGGAATACGCTGCTGATCCTGGGCTTTCGCTTCGCGTACGGGCTGCGCAGCGTCACGCCTCTGGCGCTGGGCATGACCGAGTTGAACGGGCGGCGGTTCCTGCGCCTGAACGCTATCGGGGCCGCCATCTGGGCCATCACCTTCGGCGTCGGCGGGTACGTCTTCGGCGTGAGCATGCAGCACTTTATCAAG
>Ga0315279_10009081_pt1 | contig 11926 bp, 7 predicted proteins | sample YL17G06_20_MG_FD_203694 | JGI IMG/M metagenome (GOLD analysis project Ga0315279, IMG submission 203694) | Sediment microbial communities from Yellowstone Lake, YNP, Wyoming, USA - YL17G06_20 | ecosystem: Environmental > Aquatic > Freshwater > Lake > Sediment | place: USA: Wyoming | collected...
TCATCGCCTTCAGTCACCGACGTTAGGCTTGCCCGGCATAGATCGCCGCCGGGGTGCGGTAGCCCAGGCTCTTGCTGCGTACGACGTTACGGTGGCGAACTACCGCCAGACCGTGCTCGTGGCATTCCAGTAGGTCGAGAATAACCTTGCGGCGCTATGGATACTTGAAAACGAAGGGCAGGCTGAGGACGAACCGGTGAAAGCCGCCCAGAACTCACTCGATATCTCCACCGTCCGAGCCGATGATGCCGCGGCCTTTGAAACGATCGACGGGCAGTTCAGTCCACCCTTTCGAACTTCACTGCGTCTGCGAGAATCGCTCCATTCGCGGCGTTCGTCAGCCTGACGTAATACGGATTCACGGCCGTCCCCAGAATTTTCCATTCACCCGCGTCGCGATTGAAGTCGACCTGCATGGTTTTTGAGCCGCCTTCGGAAACAATGGTGAAAGGACCGTTGGAAGCCAAACGCCCGATGGAAGGGTGGCCGTAGTAGAGCCAAATCCGATAATTGCCGATCAAAGGATCATCACTCCGCCAGACGGCGGTCTTCGACCCATCGCCGCCCTCCGTCCAGAAGGCGCCTACTTCCCAGTTGCCGCTTTCGGTGGCGACATCGTTGTGCCATCCGCCTCCGGTAAGCAGGAAGCGGCCGCCGATGGTTTGGTCATCGACCGTGATTTCCTTTTCGGGCTGGGTAAAGATCCTCCACCGCCGAAGCTGAATTTCTCTGGATGGCTGGTTTACCTTCATCCACCCATTGAGCCGCGCAGATAGTTCCTCCAAGGCAGCGGCATTCTCTTTGGCGACGTCGACCTGTTCGCCCGGGTCGCTTTTCAGGTCGAAAAGTTGCGTTTTCCCATCCCAGAGGTATTTGATCAGCCGGTAGTTTTCGGTGCGGACCGACCGCGCCAGGATTCCCGCGTCTTCCTCGGCGTAGATGTACTGATTGACCGCGGAAACCTCACCGCGAATCATCGGAACCAAGCTATGACCCTCTGCATCGGCCAAGGGCGGCAGGCCCGCCAAGTCCAGCAGAGTAGGCGCGGAATCAACGTTCGAGCCCAGCCCTTCAATCACTTTGCCTGGCGGGACACCCGGCCCAGCAACAATAAACGGGATGTGCAAATTCGCGTCATATAACGAACGATGATCCGCCGTCAGGAAATCCTTGGGGTGCGAGAACATCAATTCCCCGTGATCCGAGGTGAGCGCAATGACGGTCTTTCTATCCAGGCCGAGTTCGTGAACGTGATCCAGCAGTTTGCCGATGTATCTGTCGACGTAGTGAATCTTGCCGTCATAAAGCTGATACAGCCGCTCAATGGCCTTCTGATCGCCCAGCATGGCCAACCGTTTCAACGGCGCATGAGCGACGTCATAGCCCGTATCTGACATGTAAGGATAAGCGTCCGACTTGAAAATATCGTCTTCCGCAGGGGGATTGTAAGGCGAATGGGGCTCCCAAAAATGCACGTACAAGAAGAAGGGCTGCGTATGGTGATGGTCGAGCCAAGGGATCACGCGCTCGAGCGTGGCCGGAGCAGTGTACAGAGAATTCGCTCCCAGGCCTAGCCTCTGCGTCACATCGATGGCGATGGCGGCTCCTTCATAATACTCATCGAATCCTCGCCCGGTTAATGTCTGACCTGCCAGAGCATTGTTAACCAAGGCAGTGGTGTAATAACCGTGGTTCTTGAAAACTTCGGTCATCACCGGGATGTCTTTGTTGAGCACAGGCATGCCCGGACGCCAAAAAAGCGTCACACCGCTGCGCGAAGGAAACAGGGACGTGTGGAGGGCGCCAAAGGAGGGGGCGGTCCACGAACCGACCGTGTAGAAATGTGCGAAGCGCGCTCCTCTTTCCGCCAGCTGATCGATATTGGGGGTCGTCAGCCGGGGATTGCCATAAGCGTGAATCCTGTCAGCCTGGAGTTGATCGGAAACAATGACGATGACGTTAGGGCTTGCCTGGTTCTGCGGAGAAACCGCCGGATATGATGGGCCGACAGCCAAAACCAGCAGAGTAACAACCCACAGTGCCATCCTCTGCCAACCGCAACGAATCCTAGTTCGCGTGTTCAATCCCTTTGCACTCCTCTCGAGTATAGAATCTGGTGCGCGCGAACGTTGCCGAAGCATGATACACCTACTCTTGCGCATTCACTCCCCCAACCACCCAATTCTTCTAACCCTGGACGCAGGACGCAGGTAGAAAGCAGTAGGCAGCAAGCAGAAAGCAGTTGGCACTTTCCCCCCCGGCCTCGGAGTTCGAGGAGCAGTGACGAGTGGCAAGGCCAAGTAACGAGCAAACCAGCACGCCCGTTGCCGGGCCGCGCGATGGGTGGATCACCCGATCCCTCAATTCTTCCGGCTCCGGGCGGGTTCTTACTGTTCCCTGTAACCTGTCACCTGCTCCTTCGACCCCGGACTTGCTATTCCTGTTCCCTATAACCTGTCACCTGTTCCCAATTTTTATCTCATCTATTTTCAATAATATCCTGCTATGTAAAGGGTAAGCATCTTTGTCTTAGCTGGAGCGCGTCCGCCTTCCTTGCTCGCTCCGTCCCTCCCCCCTTCACAGCTTTTCTGCTCGTTACCAGAGCAATTTGAGACCAAACTGGATAGTCCTCGAGGCCGTAATCAAGGGCGCCCCGTTGCTCGCGAGTGGCGAGAGTTCAATGTGGACCGATTGGGTGACGGAGCAGGCGGTGGCGTCATCGGCCCAAAGTCTTCCCTTCATGGTGAAGGCATGGTCTGCTGAAATAGTTGAAACCCGTGCGCAAAGGGCTGATGAAGCGTCTGGAACACTGCCGGTGGTCGAGTTACAATAATTTCGCTTTGGACAAGGCGACGGTAGCGGCGTGCCCCATCCAGATTGACGACGTGCGGTTGCCGCTGGGGTATCGGGCATGAGAAAATCCCACGGTCAGGACTGCACTGACCGTGGCTACCCGCTCCCACATTATTGTTGATAATGAGCAGCTTGACGGGAACCCCCTCACCCGGTCCGTCATCTGATGGACACCATCGGCCGCGGCGGGGACAGAGGTCGCCTCTCTGCGGTCTGGGATTCCTCGATGTTGCGGCTCAACAAACTTGCGGTGAGAATGCCGCGAAATGTATAAAATGAGAATTTCGGTCGACGTTTAGTCATCGCGTTTCGTGCCTGCTGACGGAAGTTCGCGTAGGTAAGAACCGCAGGAACAGAGATGACGGCAACCCGGCCCTGAAATGGGGGAGTCAACATTATGAGAATTCTGGTTCTAGGTGGAGATGGCTATTTGGGCTGGCCTACCGCTATGTACTTATCGGCGCGCGGGCACGATGTGGGCGTGCTGGACAATTTCGCCAAGCGGCGTTGGGAAATGGAATTGAACGTGGAGCCCTTAATTCCCATCCGCACCCTTCACGACCGCGTCAAGGTCTGGCGCGAGGTGACGGGGCGAAATATCGAACTCTTCGTAGGTGACCTGCGCAACTACGAAGTGGTGAAAGGAGTGCTGGAGGCATTTCAGCCCGAAGCGCTCGTGCATTACGGCGAGCAGCCTTCCGCGCCATATTCCATGATCGACCACAGCCGTGCCGTCTTCACGCAGATGAACAATCTGGCAGGCACCTTGAATGTTTTGTGGGCCATGCGCGAGGGTTTGCCGGACGCGCACTTGGTGAAGCTGGGGACCATGGGTGAGTATGGCACACCTAACATCGACATCGAAGAAGGCTTTATCGAGATCGAATATAAGGGGCGCAAGGACGTTCTTCCCTATCCCAAACAAGCGGGTTCCTTCTACCACCTCACCAAGGTTCATGACAGTCACAACATCTTGTTTGCCTGCCGGGTGTGGAAGTTGCGCTCCACGGATCTGAACCAGGGTGTCGTGTACGGAATCGAGACCGACGAGACGCAACTGGATGAGCGCCTTGCGACCAGCTTCCATTACGATGAAGTCTTTGGCACGGCGCTGAATCGTTTCTGCGTACAGGCAGTTTCAGAAATTCCCCTCACCGTCTATGGCCGCGGCGGGCAGACGCGCGGGTTTTTGAACATCTGCGATACCCTGCGCTGCGTGGAGCTTACCATTCTGAATCCTCCGCGAGCGGGCGAGTACCGGGTGTTCAACCAATTCACTGAGACGTTCAACGTTCTGGAGCTGGCGAATATGGTAAAGACTCAGGGCGAAAAACTGGGCCTTAAGGTGCAAATCAATCACCTGGAGAACCCGCGAATTGAGGCGGAGCAGCATTACTACAACCCCAGGCACCAGAAACTGATTGACCTGGGGTTGGAACCGCACCTGCTTTCCGACGTCCTGCTGGATACGATCATCAAGCGCATTCAGCAACATGCAGGCCGGATCAAGAAGGACATCATTCTGCCGCGTGTGAATTGGGATGGCTCCACCGTGGCGGCAGGGGGAGAGAAACTAAGTGTGGCTGCCCGGCAGGCGAGCGACTGAGCCCTTTCGATGGACTTACTGCTTCTAGGGGCGGGGATGGGGATCGTAGGGGGGTTGATTCCCGGCCCGCTCCACATGATTTCGCTGGGTCAAGTGGCGCTCAACCGGTGGGTGCGCGGTCTCCTGATCCTGGTCGGACCGCCGCTCGGGGTTGACGGCATCTTGTTGGTGGCGACCTTCTTCTTCTACCGCTACATTCCCCACACGATCGCCCATGCCGTCGCCTACGTGGGCGGGACTGTCTTGATCGGCTTCGCGGGTTATGCGCTCGTGGAGATGCGGCGGAAATCTCGTGAGGAAATCGCGAATTCCAGCGCGGTCACCTATGCCAGCGTCTCCGTGGCCACGTTGGCCGAGTTGACGGCGCCCGGGACGTGGATTTACTGGCTCACCATAGCCGGCCCGGTGATCGCCGAGGGGCGCCAACGCGGCTATGGGCATGTCATCCCCTTTTTTGTCGGCGGAGTGGTGGGGTACTACGGCGCAGCCATCGTTGCTGTCTGGCTGATGGCTTGGGGCGCCAGCCTGCACAAGCAATTCAAGCAACGCCTCTTCCTGATCGCGAATCTCCTGTTGCTGGTTATGGGTGCTTCCTACCTCGCGCGCGCGTATTTCGGATTGTAGGCCGGTCCGGGAAGCGCGGCGCGGGCTCCCAATGCTGAGTCCTGTTAAGGCGTCGTCAGCACCTTCACGTCAAAGGGCGGAACCTGGACCTCCGCTGGCTCGGCCTCTCCTGTCAACGCGTTCCGATAGGGCCGGTCGAGTGTCACGCTCTGGGCTTTGTCGGCGTAGTTGAGCACGAAGAGGATTTTCTTGCCGGGTTTCTCGCGTGCGGCTAATTCCACGCCCTTGGGGAGCGACGGCCCAAGAGGTATGCCCAGTTGCTGGGCTACTAATCTGACCCCTTCGTCGTAATATTCCTGCGATAATTCCGTTCCCACATAGAAGACGGTGCCTTTGCCGAAGTGGTTTTGGGTGATGGCGGCTTTGCCCGCGTAGTAGCCCTTGCCATAGGTCTCCAGGACTTCGGCTGTGGTCGGTTCAAGGATGTCGAACCAGGCCCGCGCCGGATAGCGCGAGCCATCAAGGGCAACGATCTCCTGCTCCTGGTTCGTGTGCGGGTCGAAGTCGTGGATGGCAATGCCGGCGAGTTCAGCGAGAGGTCCCGGCAGCGTCTGATCCGTCACCACGTTGTGCTCGTCCTTCACCCCGGAACGGTAAGTGAGGACCAGCGTTCCGCCATCCTTGACGAAATTGGTTAGCTTTTCCACCAGCACCTTATCCACCACGAACAGCGCCGGCGCCACGAGGAGTTTGTAAGAGGAAAAATCGGCTTGAGGAAAAACGACGTCCACACTCAAACCTGCTCGTCGGAGCGCGTCGTAGAACAGGCGCAGTTGCCGGTTGTAGCTGAACTCTTCAACGAGGGGTTGAATCTGGAACGCCCAGCGGGAGTCCGGGGAAACCAGAAGAGCCACGGTGGAAACAACCCGGGACCCGCGGAGAAGGTCCGTGAGCTGTTCCAACTCCTTTCCAGTTTGGGCGATGGTCTTATAGCGCGCGTTCGGGCAGCTATCCTGGTCGAGGATACCCTGCCAAAACTGTTCGGTGCCGTAGCGTGAAGCCCTCCAACGGAAGTAGCAGACGCCGTCCGCACCGTGAGCTACGGACTGATAGCTCCAGAGCCGATAGAGGCCGGGCGCCGCCTGGCGTCCCCCGAAGACTGACCACCCGGGCAACCCGCCCTCCTGCTCCATGATCATGTAGTTCTGGTTGCCCTTCGATCCGCGCATCAAGTCGTGGGCCAAGCCCACGTCCATATACTCGGCGTAATCTTTGCCAGACATCGGATAGTTATCCCAAGCTACGAAGTCGAGTGCGGCATTTAGCTTCGCGTAGTCGACCTTGTCGAACAGGCCCATCTCGTTGTGCGTAACGGCCTTGCCCGGAGCGATCTTGCGCAAGAGGTCAGCCTGCAACACCAAGTAGTCACGTGTGGAGTCGCTGAAGAAACGCTTGTAATCGAGTGCCAGGCTGGGATTGTGCGTTTTGTAGAGCGTGTTCCAGGGGAGTGGGATCTGGGACCAGGCGGAGTAGGTGTGTCCCCAGAAAACGGTGCCCCACGCTTCGTTCAATGCCTCCAGGGTCTTAAATTTCGCTCGGCACCAATCCTGGAATGCCGCGCGGCAGTAGGCGTCGTAGCAGTCGGGATCGCCCAGCTCGTTATCAATCTGCCAGCCGAGCACTCCCGGGTGGTTCTTGTAATGCTCCGCCAGGGCGGTCACAATGCGTCGGGTGGCGGCGAGAAAGCTAGCGTTGTGGAGGCAGTAGTTCCGGCGAGACCCGTACCGGTAGCGCACGCCGTTCTCATCCATGACCGCAATGTCGGGATGCTTGGCATACAGCCACGCGGGAGGGGAAGCGGTGGGTGTTCCTAGAACCGCCTTGATTCCGTGCGCGTTCAGCGCCTTCAGCGCGCGGTCGAGCCAGGCAAAATCGAATTGGCCTTCCGTGGGCTCCATCTTGGCCCAGGCGAATTCGCCCAGACGGACGAAGTTGATGCCCGCAGCCTGCATCATCGCCGCGTCTTTTTCCCACTGGCTCTCACTCCAGGCTTCCGGATAGTAATCCACGCCGTAAATAAACTTTCCCCCGTTCCAGCCGATCAGGTCGAACGGTTTCGTCTTCTGTTGCGCCGGGGCAACAGGGAGCAGCAGGATGTAAGCGCTTACCAGTGCGGCCAGTATATTCCGGGTGTTCATGGTTTCTCCTCTTAATCGGGTCGTGCGCGGTTTGGTGTCGGCGCCCGCATGAACTAACAGTCGTGCCGCGCCATTATTGGGGCCTCGCCCATCGGTGTCAACTGCGAAGCTCGGTCTCGACGCGCAGGAACATAACGGGGCATGTAGTGGGGTGCAGAGCCGCAATGCGCACCCCATTCATGAGTAATCCGGAGGAGAGGGGCGATACGATGTACCAAGGCAATTCCAGGAATGCAAGTTCACTTGCCACGGCTCGGTTAGTTCTACCCGGCGAGTGCTTAAAACCCTTTGGGGCGGGGAGCGAAGGGGTACGGGATTTAAGCTGGGCGCAAGAACGATGCAAGGACCACGAAGGTCTTCTTCTTGTGGCAGGCCTCCGGTCCTCGGACATAAGCTTGGCAGCAACTTGGCGGACGTGTGGCTGGGGAGTTCCCAAAAAAAGCAAGAGCACGCTCCGTTGCTCTTCTCGGGAGCGTGCCCTTGCTCCGAAGTCCGGCGCTTTAAGGCGTTCCGGTTTGCTCTTTGCGCAGCAAGAAATCTCGGTCGAGACGGGAAAGTGTATCCATGATACCGGTGTAAGCGAGTTCGGCGTGGGAAGCCATGGTCGGGCCGATAAAGCCCTGACGCCGCCATTCGTCCGCTTTCTGCTGGATCTTCAGGCGCGTGGCATCCCAAGCGACGTTGCCGAATATGTCCACGTACTCCTTCGTGAAGCCGCCGTTCGCGTCCATGGAGAAGGCCAGGCAAGTGACTAGCGGCAAGCAATAGGGGCCGGCCACGGGTGTGTTGATGGCGACCGGCATAATCGGCATGACGTGTGACCCCCGCGCATCGCCGGTTACGAAGTGACCCAAGGTATAAGGCTCAACGACTTCTTCCGGGGCGGGGAATATGCCTTGTGTGCGAACGATGGCTACGGGATCATCTTTGCCGGTGTATTTGCCGGCTATATTGTGCAGCCGCGTCGCCGAGACCGAGACTACGTGCTCCTCGGGCTTATAGCGTGAATGGATGCTTTCGATGGTGAAGCGATCGGGGTTTTGCAGAAGGCAGGCTACGTCCCAGATCCGCTCGGGCACATCCAGCTTGATGACGCGATCGGTGTCCTTGGCCTTGTGATCCATGTCAATGATGGTGAGCGTGAAACCCAGATGGATTTTGGGGCTGAGGAGGATGCCGCCACAATGCATCGGATCGCAAAAGACGGTGTAAAGCGGAAGATTGTAGGCACCTGGACTGCACTTGTCCGCGCCGAAGACCAGGAATGCTTCGGCCGCGCGGTCTTTGTTTTGGGGATCGCGGTTGAGCTCGATCTCGGCCACCGCCGGCCCCGCACCCCGAACATTCCCCGAGGGGGCGTCGACCAGCAAATCTTGCCCGGCACCGTAAAAGCCAGCTTCTTTGGCCTCGCGAGTGGCCGCCAGGAACGAGTCCCAGGCGAAGGCATGGACATCCGCGGCACCCACTCCCCGGTTATGACTCATGATGATCGCGATATCATCACCGGTATACGTGACGAGCCCGTCGTAGAGGAGTTGTTGCCTTAGAGCATCCTGGAGCCGGGACCTCACGGCTTCGAGCATCTTTTCCCCGGGTTTGGTGTGGCCGCCAATCGAACCCACATCCGCCTTGATAATAGAGAGCGTGACTTTCTTCATTACCCATACTCCTTTCTCCAAGCGTTAAAATTCCGCCGCATTATACTCTGGGGCTGTGGCCTGCGCAATGGTGCTGCGGAGCTGCGGAGCGCCCTTGCCACTGGGCCGCATCGGAATGAGGCGAAATCCCTTCTCGGTTCACCGGCGCCCTTGATCCTGCCAGGCGAATACCCCCTGGAAGGCTAACCCCCGATCCCTCGCCCCGATGCATCGGGGCGAGCTTAAACAGCTTTCGTCGCAGTAGTTATGTTCTTTCGCCTTCAGGGGTGGGGCGAAAACACTACTGACCTAATTTTCGGGATCGAGGCCAAGCGTGAGACGGCGCTAACGATTTGCGTGCACTGGCAGTGTCCGAACCCCAGGCTGCACTACAGTTCGGAGGTCTGCGGTGAGATCAGCGAGGGCTGCCGGCGGTAGGCAGGCCAGCAGGGCGCGGAAGGCCAGCAGCGTTTCCTTGGCAATCAGGTCGAAGTCGTGGAAGTAGAGGTCCAGGCGAATCCAGACCTCCGGAGACCGGTCCTGGATCCGCTCCAGGTAGCGACAGGTGTAGCGGAACTCCTTCGTCAAGGTTTCGATGGCCCGCCGCAGCAGGCGAATCTGAAGTTGAAAACGCCGATGGGAATTGAAGACCAACTGGTCCAGCAATTCGTGCATGTGTAAGTAATCCATCATTACCCGCGACTTGAAATGGTCGGGCACAATGCGGCGCGCCGGCACCGCCAAGTGGGCGTTCGTCGCGCGCTTGGCCAGGATATTGAGCAAGGCCATTAGCATCTCAGCCAGGCGGTCCCATTCTCCGGCCGAGAGCCGAACCATGCGCCAGGCCATGTCGTGGTGGAGGGCAGCACGTTCTTCGAACGCATCGTTCAAGGAGATGCTGAGGATAGCGGCATGCGTTTCCACTTCCTGGGCCACGGGGTGATAAACCGCGTGGAGTTCCGGGCCGAGGCGCGCCAAGCCAGCAAGCCGGGGGTTGTTCCGTGCTCCCAGGCCAAGCACGCGCCGGAGCACCAAGCCGACTCCCGCGAGAATCAATCCTCCCATGACCCAGTTCATGCCTCACACCCCAGACGAGGGCCGCGAGCTCTACAAGCCCCTCGCCTGTTCCTAGGCGCAATGTTAGCAGAAAACTGGCCGCAACGCGCGAAAACCGCATGTACGGCCCGGAGTCCTTTGCCCCACGCCCCAAGAAACGATTCGGCGGAGAAGGGGAGGGCGGCCTGAGCCCACATGCTCACTTTTCTGTCGTACGCCCGAGAGGGGCATTTCCTTGACACTCTTTTCTCCCGGAACCTATAATCTGGCTTTTACTTGAGCGGCAAAATTCTGAGCAGTGACTGAGTCTCGCCCGTGCCCGAAAGAGAACTTCAAGACCTGATCCTCCAGCGCCGGAAGAAGCTCCAGGCCATCATAGAGATGGGCATTGAGCCTTATCCGCGCAAGTACGACTGCACGCACACCATTCCCCAGATCGTCGCGGAGTATGCGGCGCTTTCGGCGGAAGCCCTGAGCGCCCAGAAAGTTGCGGTGCGTGTGGCGGGCCGGATGATGACGATTCGCCCGCACGGGAAGGCAGGGTTCGCGCATCTGGCGGGCGGCGGGCAGCGCCTGCAAATCTACGTGCGCTTGGACGCCGTGGGCGAACGCGATTTCGAACTCTACAAGCTCCTGGATCTCGGCGACTTGATCGGCGTCGAGGGCTACCTGTTTCGAACCAGGACCGGGGAATTGACCGTCCACGCCGACCGGTTGCAGTTTTTGTCGAAGGCGCTGCTGCCGCTGCCGGAAAAGTGGCACGGCTTGACGGAGGTGGAAACCCGCTACCGGCAGCGCTACCTGGACCTCATGGTTAACGAGGAAGCCCGCCAAGTCTTCGAGCGGCGCAGTGAGCTGATTCGCGCCGTGAGAGGTTTCCTCGACGCCCAGGGCTACCTGGAAGTGGAGACGCCCATGATGCAGCCCTTGGCGGGCGGCGCCATGGCCCGGCCTTTCGTGACCTACCACAACGCCTTGGATATGAACCTCTACTTGCGGATTGCCCCGGAGCTCTATTTGAAGCGGCTGATCGTGGGGGGCCTGGACCGCGTCTACGAAATCAATCGCAACTTCCGCAACGAAGGCATCTCCACTCAGCACAATCCGGAATTCACCATGCTGGAGTTCTACCAAGCCTATGCCGACTACCAGGAGATGATGGCGCTCACGGAGAGAATGCTGCGGTACGTGGCACAAGCGGTCCTGGGCAGCGAGGAGTTCGAGTACTGTGGCCAGCGGATTTCCCTCGCCCAGTTCCAGCGCTTCACTATGAAAGAGGCCATTGTCCGGTTCTGGCCCGAGCCTGGCGCAGGGCCTGCCGGGGCGGAGCACGGACCGACGCTGGAGGACTTGGCGGAACCCAAGGCGGTCTTCCGCTGGGTGGAAGCCTATAACCAGTGGGCCAGGCAGGCGGGGAGCGGGCAGGAGCCCATTCCACTAGCCGAGGGCATGGCGCCGGGCTTGGCGCTCCAAGAACTCTTTGAGGCGGTGTGCGAACACCACCTGATTCAGCCTACCTTCATCCTGGACTACCCACTCGAAGTCTCTCCCCTGTCCAAGCAGAAGCCTGACGACCCGAACTTCGTCGAGCGCTTCGAGCTCTATATCGGCGGCTTCGAAGTCGCCAACGCCTTCAGCGAGCTCAATGACCCCGCGGAACAGCGCGACCGCTTTGAATACCAGCAACTGCTGCGCGAGAAGGGCGACCTGACCGCCCATGCCATCGACGAGGATTACATTCGCGCCCTCAATTACGGTCTGCCGCCGACGGGTGGGGAAGGCATTGGGATTGATCGCCTGACCATGTTGTTCACCAACTCGCGCTCCATCCGGGACGTAATCTTGTTCCCGCTCCTGCGCCCCGAAAAACCACCCGCATGACCTTTAGCCCGGATTTCTCACCAGTTCTCGGACCTGACCCTTGAAGGCCATCATCCTTAATCCCCAGCGGCGGTGCTGCCCCTTCAGCGTCGCTGGAGCGCCTGTGGATGGATGGGGCAGACTAGTGGCCC
>Ga0315279_10009082_pt1 | contig 11922 bp, 10 predicted proteins | sample YL17G06_20_MG_FD_203694 | JGI IMG/M metagenome (GOLD analysis project Ga0315279, IMG submission 203694) | Sediment microbial communities from Yellowstone Lake, YNP, Wyoming, USA - YL17G06_20 | ecosystem: Environmental > Aquatic > Freshwater > Lake > Sediment | place: USA: Wyoming | collected...
ATCCGGAACATGACCGCCCGGATCTGGGCGGACTCGTCCTTCAGGGTGAAGTAGAGATGCCCCGACCCGGGGAGGCGGAGGTTGGAGACCTCCCCCTCCACCCAGAGGTGCTCAAAGTTCCTCTCCAGGAGGGTTTTGATCTCCGCGGTTAATTGGGAGACGGTTAAGATCGGACGGGAAGATATAGACATAGGATTCAGGAATCAGGATACAGGATTCAGGATTCAGGGGAAAATCCTCTTTTCCTAGCTCCTGATTCCTGACTCCTGTATGCTGTTTTTAAGGTACCAGAACTCTCAGGGCCTGGGGAAGAAGGCGAAGGGTGAGAGGGGTTTTACAGATGTACTCTCCATCCCCGTAGAAGTCCATGGGCACGGCAGTCTCCACCTGGACCGTGGCGGCCCGGTAATATTTAACTTCGGGCATCTCGATGTGTTCGCCCTTGAAAACGGTGGGGAAGAACCGGTAAAGCCGGAACGTATTCACCGGGTCGACCCAGCACACGTCAAGCAGCCCGTCATCGGGTTCGGCCAAGGGGGTGATCTGCATCCCCTTGCCGTAGCTCTTGATGTTGCCGAAGGCCACCATGAGGGCCTTCCCCTGGATCCGCTCGTCATCCAGCTGAAGAGTGATCTCTTTCGGCTGATAGGTGAGCGTCTTCCACAATACCGGCAGGACGTAGGCCGCCCGGCCTCGCACAAAGCGGCTGATCCGGTTGGAGATGCCGTTTACTTCGGAGTCGAAACCGATTCCCCCGACCCCGCCCATGTACTCCCCGTTGTTCACCTGAATCACATCGAGCTTGCGGACTTTCCCCTTCAGGAGGAGGTCGCAGGCAAAATCAAGATCCTCCGGAATGCCCAGGTTGGCCGGAAAGTCGTTTCCCGTGCCCATGGGGATGAGCCCCAGAATGAAACGACTGCCCGCCATGGCCTGGAGAGCCCGGTGATGCGTGCCGTCGCCCCCGCAGGAGACGACATAATTGTACCCCTCCCCCAGGGCCTGTCGGCACAGATGGGTGAAATGGTCGGGGCTTTCCGAGAACTGGAGATGAAAGGACACCTTCCGGTCCAGAAGCTTCTGCCGCAAAAGGGGGAAGAGCTTCCGGCCCTTGCCGCCTCCGGCTTTGGGATTCACGACGATTTTGATCTTCCTGGCGATCTCTTCCAGCAAGGAACTCCCTTTCCTGTGCCGACGGAAATTCCAGCTCCCGGCCCTTCACTTTCCTATCAAATTATTGTCTCTTTGACAAGGCTTTTCATTGATTGGAATACTGGAATGATGGAATGATGGAATAATGGGTTTAAGTACTTAATTTTTTTGCCCATCATTCCAATATTGCATTCTTCCATTATTCCTTTTCTTGATTCTCTGCGTGCGCTGCGACCTCTGTGGTTAAGTTTTTTTCTTGAAAAAGGGTTGGGGGTAAGGTACGGTGCGGTCATGATGTCCAGAGTCGATCTGCGCGTTTTTCTTCTCTTGATATCGCTCTCGCTAGGCTGCGGTCCGGGCAAAGAGGAAGGTCCTTCGCCGGAAAAAGGGCAGGGCCCCGCGGAAAAGGCTCCGCCCGCCTACGGGGATCTTCTGATTCAGGGGTCCATCGGGGATGCCAGCAACCTCATTCCCATGATGGCCTCGGACAGCGCTTCCCACGGGATCGCCTCGTTGATCTTCAACGGGCTGGTGAAGTACGACAAGGACCTGAATCTGGTAGGGGACCTGGCCGAGTCCTGGGAAGTCTCCCCGGACGGACTGACCATCACCTTTAAACTCCGCCGGGGGGTGAAGTGGCAGGACGGGAAAGACTTCACCGCCGAAGATGTCATGTTCGGGTTCCGGACCATCATCCATCCCAACACCCGCACGGCCTATTCCGGCGATTACCGCGAAGCCAAGGAGGCCAGGGTTCTCGACCGCCACACCTTTCAGGTCACCTATAAACGAGCTTTCGCCCCGGGGCTGTCCAGTTGGGGTTCCCTGGTCGTTCTGCCCAGACACCTTCTGGAAGGGCAGGACATCAACACCACCCCTTTCAGCCGGAAGCCCGTGGGCACCGGGCCCTACAGGTTCAAGGAATGGAGGACGGGCGAAAAGATCGTCCTGGAGGCCAACCCCGATTACTTTGAGGGACGTCCCTACATCGACGGGTTTGTGTACCGCATCATCCCCGATCCGGCCACCATGTTTCTGGAGATGAAGGCCGGAGGGATCGATTTCATGGGCCTCACGCCCCTGCAGTACAAGCGCCAGACGGACACCCGCAAGATGCGCCAGGACTTCCGCAAATACCAATACCTCTCCTTCGGGTATACCTACCTGGGTTACAACCTCAAGGACTGGAAATTCCAGGACGCCCGGGTCCGCCAGGCCATTACCCATGCCATCGATAAAAAGGAGATCATCGGCGGGGTCCTTCTGGGCCTGGGCCTCACCGCCACCGGTCCCTACAAGCCCGATACTTCCTGGTACAACCCGAAGGTGAAGCAATTTCCGTATGATGTGGAGAAGGCCAAAGCACTCCTGGCCGAGGCCGGCTGGAAGAGCTCGGGAAAAGAGGGGATTCTGGAGAGAGAGGGAAGACCCTTCGAAATCAGCATACTGACCAACCAGGGCAACGAGTCCCGGGCCCGGTGTGCGGAGATCATCCAACGGCGGCTGGCCGGCGTGGGGATCAAGGTGAAGATCCGGACGGTGGAATGGGCGGCCTTTATCAACGACTTCATCGACAAGAAGAATTTCGAAGCGGTCATCCTGGGGTGGTCCCTGGGGCAGGACCCGGACCTCTACGACATCTGGCACTCCAGCAAAGTGGGCACCAAGGAGCTGAATTTTATATCCTACAAAAATCAGGAGGTGGATTCCCTGCTGGAGAAGGGCAGATACACCTTTGATACGAAAGTCCGCAAGGCCTGCTATGACCGGATCCAGGAAATTCTGGCGGAAGAGCAGCCCTATACCTTCCTTTTCGTTCCCTATGCCCTGCCCGTCATCCATGCCCGGTTCCATGGCGTGGAGCCGGCCCCCGCGGGGATTTCCCATAATATGGACAAGTGGTTTGTTCCCCAAGAGCAGCAGAAGTACGTGCTGAAACCGTAAAGAAGCATAGAGCGGAGAGCAAAGAGCGAAGAGGATAATGCATAGCACAATAAAGAAGGGCTTTAACTCCCTGCTCTCCGCTCTATGCTCCCTGCTCTCTGCTGGAGTTACTTTATGTCTTTGACCAAGATCATCAAGGAAAAAGCGCTGGATCTGGGGTTCGTAGCCGTGGGGGTGGCCACTGCGGAACCCTTTACCCTTTATGCGGAAGAAATCGCCGGCCGCCCGGAGATGTATGCGTGGGGAAAAACCCTGGGCCAGCGGGCTTCGGTCAGAGACCTGGATGTAACCTCGTTCGTGGATCCCGCGCGTTTTATTCCGGGGGTCAAATCCCTGATCGTAGTGACCGACAGCTACTGGGAAGAGGATTTTCCGCCTTCCCTGGCCGGGAAGATCGGGCGCTGCTACCTGAAAGGGCTCTTCTGCCCGGAGGATAACTTTCACAGCCAGCGGAGGAGGGATTTCAAGAAATTCCTCCAGGAACAGGGAATAAAGAGCATCTATGGCCCCGCCCCCGCCCGGCTGTCCGGGGCCCGCGCCGGGGTAACCAACTACGGGAAGAGCTGTTTTGCTTTCGCCAACGAGGCCGCCGGAAAGAGCTCCTGGATCGTCAATGAGCCCTATCTGGTGGACCGGGAACTGGAGCCCGACACCCCCACGATGAAGGTGGAATGCCCGGAGAATTGCCGCAAATGCATGGAGGCCTGTCCCACCGGAGCCCTGTACGCCCCCCTGAAAATGGACCCCCGGAAGTGCATCGCCTACAACACTTATTTCACTACTGGCGGAATCCCCCGGGAGATGCGGTCCAAGATGGGGACCTGGGTTTACGGATGCGACCGGTGCCAGGAGGCCTGCCCGCGGAACAAGAAGTGGATGGAAAAAAAGAAACCCATGAATTCGAAGCTTCTTGAACGCGCCGCGGACTTTTCTCTTATCAAGCTTTTGACCATGTCCCAGGAACACTACGAACAGAAGGTGTGGCCCCTTCTCTATTACATCCGCAAGGAAAACCGGAAACTCTGGCAGAGAAACGCCGCCGTGGCCCTGGGAAACCAGGGGGACCCGGAGGCGGTCCCCCTGCTGGTTTCGGCGGAGGAGGACCCGGAACCCCTGGTCCGGACCCACGCGGCCTGGGCTCTGGGAAAGATTGGCGGAAAGCAGGCCAAAGCCGCGTTGGAGAAGAAAAGGCGCCTGGAAGAGGATGAAGGCGTCAGGAAAGAGATCGAAGAGGCCCTGAAGGAAGCAGAGAGCAGAGAGCGTAGAGCGTAGAGCAGAGAGTTAAAGGAAGCTCATAGCTGATAGCTCCCTGTTTTTCCCCATCAGCCATGAGCTATGAGCTATGAGCTTTTTTTCTATGCCTTTTGCCCCTTGACATTTCCTGGCCAGGGCGTACACTAAAATCAGATTTGCTGGGGGAGCTGGACCGGCTGAGAGATTCCGCCAAAGGCGGGACGACCCCTCGAACCTGTTGGATAATACCAGCGGAGGGAAGCAAATCCTGAGATGGATGAAAGCCGCCGGTTCTTTCGGGAATCGCCGGCTTTTTGCTTTTCAGCCCCCGGTCCTTCCCCAAAACCACTCCAAGGAGGATTGCAGAATGAGCCTGGATGAAATCGTCATCTCCAGAGCCATCATCGATCGTTTTGCCCGCAAGTTCTCGCAGGGACTGGATGTGGATGTGGCGGTCGTCGGGGCAGGGCCGTCCGGACTGCTGGCGGCGTGCTATCTGGCCAGAGGGAAGGCTCGAGTGGCTCTCTTCGAGCGGAAATTGAGCGTCGGCGGGGGGATGTGGGGCGGCGGGATGCTCTTCAATGAAATTGTCATCCAGGAAAAAGCGAAACGAATCCTGGACGAATTCGGCGTGACCACGGAAAAATTTCAAGACGGATATTATACCGCCGACTCGGTGGAGACTGTCTCCACTCTGTGCGCGTCGGCCTGCCGGGCCGGGGCGAAAATCTTTAATGGAATGAGCGTCGAAGACCTGATGGTTCGAAAAGATGCGGTGGCCGGCCTGGTGATCAACTGGACGGCCGTCGAAATGGCCAATCTCCACGTAGACCCGCTCGCCGTGCGGGCAAGATATGTGGTGGATGCCACCGGCCACCCCGCCGAGGTGGTCCAGGTACTCGAAAGAAAGAATGGGATCAAATTCGGAACCCCGAAAGGGTCTTTCCAGGGAGAGCGTTCTCTCTGGGCGGAGGAAGCCGAGCGATCGACCCTGGAGAACACGGGCGAGATATACCCCGGGCTTTATGTGGCCGGCATGGCCGTAAACGCGACCTTCGGGGGATATCGCATGGGCCCGATCTTTGGGGGCATGCTTTTTTCTGGAGAAAAAGTGGCCCGGATGATTCTGGAACGCTTGGGACAAACGGTATAATTTTAGCGGAGGCATGGAGGGAGGAATGATGACTCAATTGGAATATGCCCGCCAGGGCCAAATCACGGAGGCCATGAAGGCATGCGCCCTCTCGGAGGGGGTTCCCGAAGAGGTGATCCGCCAGGGATTGGCCGAGGGGACCACGGTCATCACCCAGAATGTAAAACATCGGAATATCCCCCCGCTGGCCATCGGCAAAGGGCTGCGCACCAAGGTGAACGCCAACGTAGGCACCTCCGGGGATCATAACAACATCGAAGAGGAACTGGAGAAAGTGCACGCGGCCATCGAGGCCGGGGCGGACACCCTCATGGATCTTTCCACCGGGCAGGGAATCGACGAGACCCGCAAGGCGGTCATGAAAGCCTCCACCGTCCCGGTGGGGACCGTGCCTATTTACCAGGCGGCCGTCGAGATGCCCCGGAAGAAGAACCGTCCCATGGTGGAGATGACCGCCGACGACCTCTTCGAGGTGATCGAAAGACACGGCCAGGACGGAGTGGATTTTATCACCGTCCACTGCGGGGTTACGCAGAACTCGGTGGGAAGAATCAAGAAAGAAGGCCGCCTCATGGGCGTAGTCAGTCGGGGCGGGGCCATCCTGGTGGAGTGGATGGATTACAACCAGAAAGAGAACCCCCTGTTCGAAGAGTATGACCGCCTGCTGGAGATTGCCAAGGCTTACGATATGACCCTGAGCCTGGGGGACGGACTCCGTCCGGGCTGCCTGGCCGACGCCACGGACCGTGGCCAGATCCAGGAGCTGATTCTGCTGGGGGAGCTGACCGAAAGAGCCTGGGCCAAGGGGGTCCAGGTGATGATCGAAGGACCGGGTCATGTTCCCCTGGACCAGATTGAAGCGAATGTCCTCCTTCAGAAACGCCTCTGCCACGGGGCCCCTTTTTACGTATTGGGGCCCCTGGTGACAGACATCGCTCCCGGCTATGACCATATCACCGGAGCGATCGGAGGAGCGATCGCCGCCCGAGCGGGGGCGGACTTCCTCTGCTATGTCACTCCGTCGGAGCATCTGCGCCTTCCGTCGGTGGAGGATGTCCGGGAAGGGGTCATCGCCTCCAGGATCGCCGGCCACGCCGCGGACATCGCCCGGGGCCTGAAAGGCTCCATGGAAATGGACTGCCGGATGGCCCGGGCCAGGAAGTCGCTGGACTGGAAGGAACAGATCCGCCTCTCCATCGATCCCCGGAGGGCCCAAAAACTCCGCGAATCCAGCATGCCCCGGGAGAGCGACGTCTGCACCATGTGCGGAGAACTGTGCGCGATTAAAAAATCTTCCAAAGTCCTCTAACAAAAACTTTAATGGGGCACAGATAAACACAGCGCGGCAAAGCCGCAACCAAAAGTGCCTAGAGTGCCTAAAGTGAGCTAGAGTGCCTAAAGTTGATGGTCTCGTAAAAAGTCTCTTGAAGCGTCACCCCGGCGAACCCCGGATCAGGTCCGGGGCAGGCGCCGGGGTCCAGAACATCTTGAAATAACTGGATCCCGGCTTTCGCCGGAATGACGAATTTTATGGAATTTCGACCTCCTACGAGATCATCAAAGTTGAAAGATTTCAGCAGTTATCTAAAATTGTGTCCCGGATGCTTAACAAAATTTTCAGAGTTTGCAGGTAAGTAGTACAGCGCGGCTGCGCCGCAACCAAACAGAAGGAAAACCTACGTTATTTACGGAAATTGTAGGGGCAACCCCCAGTGGTTGCCCATCTTGCGGGCGGCCACAGGGGGCCGCCCCTACATCATTTTGCTTAACAAAATTTAAAGAGTTTGAACGTAAGTAGTACAGATGAACACAGATAAGAAAGTGCCTAAAGTTTAAAACAGGGTTTTATCGCCTCTGACTCCGAACTCCGTAGGGGCGACCCGCCGGGTCGCCCCTACGAACTCCGAACTTTTTTTGGACGCGGATGAACACGGATAAACACGGATGACGCGTTAGGAGCAAAAAAGGCCAACCCGGAACCAAACAGGATGTTGTACGAGCGGCCCTATGTGGCCGCCCGAAAGAAGGGCAACCACGCAGGGTCGCCCCTATTTCGCCGAAGCCCACCTATCCTCCTCTGATTCCCTCTTGAAAAAGTTGATTCCTCCCATCCCTTGTGCTAATTTGAGCCGTGACCATTCGCCGCAGCAATTTACTCTATAAGCTTATCCGGACCGTTTGCTATCCCTGTTTGCATTCCGTCTACCGAATCCGCGTCGAAGGGCGGGAGAACATTCCTCGTGAAGGCCCCGGCATTCTTCTCCCCAAACACCAGTACTGGACCGATATTCCCATCGTGGCACTGGCCGCCTGGAGGCCGGTAAGCTATGTGGCCAAGCAGGAACTCTTCGTCTATCCGGGCGTCCGGCAATTCATCACGGCCTTGGGAGGAATCCCGCTCGACCGGGTCAATCCGGTCAAAACCCTGGACTCCTTTCGCCATCTGGAAAGGATCCTGCAGGATGGGGAATTTGTCGTCATCTTTCCCGAGGGGACCTATTACCCCCATTCCATGGGCCGGGGAAAGCACCGGCTGCTTGAGCGCATCCTCCGGTTTCAGGAAAAGAAGGGATGGCAGGGCGCCCGGACCCTTCCTTTCATCCCCATGGGGATTCGGTACCTGGAGGAAAAGGTGAGAACCGAGATCCGGGTGAAAATCGGGCGGCCTCTCTTTGCCGACGGGAAGACCGAAGCCCAGGAGTTTACCCAAGCCATCGTGGGGGAGATTGCCAGGTTGAGCGGGCTATCTTAAAAACGGGTCTGGTTGCTGGTTTCTGGTTGCTCGTTCCTGGTTTCTGTTTTCTTGTGGGAGGCTTCCGCAAACAAGAACGAGTAACGAGCAACCAGCAACGAGTAACCAGTGGCGGCTTTTACTCCGAACTCCGTAGGGGCGACCCGGCAGGTCGCCCCTACGAACTCCGAACTTATTTTGCCAAAAAGGAGGCATCCATGGCTAATGACGCCATCAAGTGGGAAGTGAAGGATGGAGTGGGAACGGTAACCCTCAACCGTCCGGAGAAGCGCAATGCCATCAACGATGAGGTGCTGCACGGGCTTTCCAAGGCTTTCTCCGAACTCAGCCTGAACCCGGAGGCGCGGGTTATTTTACTCCAGGGGGCCGGCCAAGCCTTTTCCGCCGGGATCGATTTCAACTTCCTGGCCCAGGTGGGGCGCGATGACGGGCGGGCGCCGGGGATCCGCCTGCGCGAAGAGATCGATTTGATCCATTCCATAATGAACCGCATCGAGCAGACCGAAAAGCCGGTGGTCGCCAAGATTCACGGTTTTTGCGGAGGGCTGGGCATGGAGCTGGCCCTGACCGCGGATTTCCGAATCGCGGCCGAGAGCGCCACCCTGGGGGTGCCGGAGATCATTCTGGGCCTGATCCCCGACTGCGGCGGAACGACCCGGCTGACCCGCATGGCCGGGCCGGTCTGGGCGAAAGAGCTGATCATGACCGGGGATATGTTCCCGGCCAAGAAGGTTTATGAGATGGGACTTCTGAATCAGGTGGTCCCCGATGCCCGGCTGGAAGAAAAGACCCGGGAGTTCGTGGACAAGTTATTGCAGCGGCCCCCCCTGGCCCTCGGCCTGGCCAAGAAGGCCATCGACTGGGGAGTGGGAATGGACAAAAACTCCCACATGGAGATCGAGGCCTACGTCCAGAGCCTCCTCATCACGGCCAAGGATTTTCCGCAGACCCTGCAGAAGGGCTTTGCGCAGTTATTAAAGAAAAAATGAAAAAAACTTAACCGCAGAGGTCGCGGAGCCCGCAGAGGAAGATTAAGCACCAAATCCCAAGCACCAAATTCCAAATAAATACCAAAAACCAAATTCAAAAATTCAAGCCCTGCTAGGATAAAATAGGTTTTGGTCATTGGAAATTTGGAATTTATTTGGGATTTGAGATTTGGAATTTGGGATTTGGTGATGCGCTTCCCTGAAGGTCAAAACGGCCAAGGGGCTTTCCAGGAACGATCTCTGCGTTCTCTGCTTCCTCTTGGTTCATCCTCTTGTCTCGATCCCCGGAGGATCGAAAGGCAAGGAGGAGTCCCGATCCATAAAATGATTTGTATCTTTTGTCTTTCCCAAGAATAAGCTCTGCGGTCTCGGCGTACTCTGCGGTTGATTTTTTCTTCATCCCCGGAGGGCGCTGAGACTTTTATAATTTCCTAAGCAATGAAATATGAAAATTGGTAACACTTTAGATCTTTGAAAAAAGTTACTTTTCCCCTCTGAAAAGATCTCCCAGAAATCCCCCCTGCCCCCCTTTGCAAAGGGGGGTTGGGGGGGATTTCAGCGATGGGATCTCAATCGATAAGGCTTCGGGATGATTTTCAAACGGCTAAATTGATATGAAAATTGAAATTCCGTGCGGGAACATCACCCTGGAAGGCATGATTTCTGTTCCCGATGGACCGGGGCCCTTTCCGCTGGTGGTGGTGTGCCATCCCCACCCCCTCTACGGGGGCAGCATGCACAACAACGTGGTGGATGCGGTCTGCTCCTCCCTGGGAGAGAAAGAAATCGCCTGGCTGAAATTCAATTTCCGTGGGGTCGGGAGGAGCGGGGGAAAGTTTGGCGATGGAATCGGGGAAAAAGACGATGCCCGGGCGGCGATCTCCTGCGGGGAGCGCCAGGCGGGGATCGATCCGGAAAAGATCGGCTTGTGCGGCTACTCCTTCGGAAGCATCGTGGCCTTTCCGGTGGCCGTGGAGGATGGCAGGGTCAAGGCGGTTGCCGGCATCGCTCCCTTTGTCCAGCCCGAAAACCTCCTCAACCAGCACACCAGGCCGAAGCTCTTGGTCTGCGGGACCCGGGATGAATTTGTCAATTGCAAGGCTCTGGAAAAGGTGGTTCAAGAGATGCCCGAGCCCAAAGAAATCGCCCTCTACCCGGGGGTGGATCATTTCTGGAGCGGTGCTGAGGACGCGATGGCCGAAAGAGTCGCGCAGTTTTTCCGGAAATATCTTGTTGGGGTAAGATAGTTCGGATTTCGTAGGGGCATCCCGCGTTTCGCGGGACAGCGGGCCCCTCCTGCGAATTGCCGGATCGCAAGCCGAAGCGCTGGAGGAAAAAATGGATTATCCCTGGGCCGAATTTTTTCATCTGGGTCTTGTCGTCCAGGCTTTCTTTCCCAAAGCCAGAGAGCGGAAAGGCCCGGCTCTGGAGATAACCCGGAAGCTGGCCGCCGACCCCTTTTTCCATGCTCTGGAGATTTCCGGGGTGGAAGCCCCGGCCCTGCGAAAAGAACTGGCCCAAATCGTCCGGTCGAGCGGAAAAAGCCTTGTTTTCTCCGGCGGAGGCTACTGCCGGGCGGGCGGGCACAACCTCCATGACCTCGAGGAAAGCAAGAGAGCAAACGCCATCCACTATGTCAAGAAGATCATCGATGAAGCCCATGATTACGGGTGCCGGATTCTATACATCATGGGCTTCGAAGCCCCGGGGCCCCAAGACTGTGACCGGGCACGGGAATCCTTTGCCCGCTCTCTGGCGGAGCTCAGTAGCTATGCCCGGGGGAAAAATCCGTCTGCCCCGCTTACCCTTTCGGTGGAAAACTTTTATCGCCTTACCGATACCCCCTTTCTGATCGGCCCCACGCTGGAATTTGCCGGTATGCTGAGGGATCTCCGCCGTCGACATCCCAACCTTGGACTGACCTTCGACACCAGCCACATCCTCCAGCTGAAAGAGGACCTGGCTTTGACCTTCGCCCGGGTCCAGGACGTAATCGCCCACATCCATCTAAGCAATTGCCTGATCAAGGATCGGTCTTCTCCCTTCTATGGAGACAAGCACCCGCCCTACGGCCTGCCGGGGAGTGAAATCGGTATCCCCGAGCTGTCCGGCTTCTTCAGGACGCTGAAGGCCCAGGGATATTTTTCTCGGGCCTTTCCCACGGGGAAGCCCGTCCTCAGCCTGGAAGTCATAACTCCCCCGGGCCGGACTCCGGAGGAAACCCTGGGGGAAGCGAAAGAAGCCTTTCAAAAATCCTGGGCGGAAGTCGAAAAAAAATAACTTATTGTTTCGGGTTTCGGGTTTCGCGTTCCGAGTTGAAAACGCTACACAGGGGGAAGAAATGGGGACTTTCCGAAGCTTTGAAGAAATAGAAGCCTGGCAAAAAACTAGAGAACTGACGCGTGAAATATATGAAATTTCCAATGGGGGTCTCTTTCGAAAGGATTTTGGACTTCGGGAACATATCCGAGAGGCAACCGTTTCGATCATGTCGAATATTGCTGAAGGTTTCGAACGCAACGGAACTGCAGAATTCGTAACACTTTAGATCTTTGAAAAAAGTGATTTTCCCCCTCTGAAAAGATCTCCCAGAAATCCCCCCTGCCCCCCTTTGCAAAGGGGGGTTGGGGGGGATTTCAGCGATGGGATCTCAATCGATAAGGCTTCGGGATGATTTTCAAACGGCTAAATTGATACCA
>Ga0315279_10009083_pt1 | contig 11920 bp, 7 predicted proteins | sample YL17G06_20_MG_FD_203694 | JGI IMG/M metagenome (GOLD analysis project Ga0315279, IMG submission 203694) | Sediment microbial communities from Yellowstone Lake, YNP, Wyoming, USA - YL17G06_20 | ecosystem: Environmental > Aquatic > Freshwater > Lake > Sediment | place: USA: Wyoming | collected...
CGAACAATATTTCAACGCCTACCCCACACAAGAAAAAATCGCACAAAAAATGCTTGCCTACGGTCTGAGAATAAAAGACAAGACGATCTACTGCGGCAACATCGCTCTCTCAGCATCAAAGATAGCACACGCACTCGGCGTCGACCGACGCGCGGTCACCGCGACCATACGCACCATCACGAGCAACCCTGACCTTCTCACGATCTTCTCCAACCTGCTCCCCACCTGCCACCTCAAAGAGGTCGCACCCCATATGCACTGGGGCGTCATCGAAATCATCCCCACCGACCCCAGCACACCAGGGATCCTTGCCGAGGTCGCAACCATCATCGCCGAGAACAACATCAGCATCAGACAGGCCATCGGCGACGATTTCGAGTTTTCCGAAGAACCACGACTCTTCATCATCACCGAAAAACAGATCCCAGGAACAGTCATCCCAAAGATACGACAAGCAAAAGGAGTCAAAGCAGTCCTCATCTATTAACAGAATAATCTATAGAATGAGAAGCCCAGAACAGCATATTTTTTAAAGAACGACATGTTATGATGTGTGAGGGAAACAGGATGAAAAAACATATGATGATGCTGGGGATCTTCCTGGTTCTCGTGTCACTCTACGTCAGTGGCTGCGACCAGCTCCTAAGCAAACACCCGGACCACATCACGGTCAACGTCATGGTCGCGGTCTACATCACCATGCTTGATGCACATCATACCATCGTGAACATCAGCCCCAACGGGCTTGCCGTGACCATCATCATGACGAAAAACGGGGGAGACCAATTGGTGTTTGAACGTATCATGCAAGGCGGACTGTGCCAAGCCACCGGCGTGATACAACTCTCCAAAGGTCAGTATATCGAGTGCAATGCAACCGTCAAGGGCAGCTATGATAACTATTATCCTGTTGCCTCTGGCTATGCGAAACTCACCTGGGACATGGTGAACGCCTCAACAAATTACGGGGACATGTACAGCTGGTACCCGCACATCACCATACAGATGCAACAATCAAAATAAACGTCGATGTCTCTGCTGACAAAAACCTAAAAAAAAATTTTATCCTGGATTATGGAACACCTGCTGCATGAGACCGAGCGACAGGGCACAGAACATGTTCATTCTCCCTGAGTAACCAGCCAGGGTCGACAGCCAGTGCAGCACCATGGTGATAAACGGGTTGGCTGTGGAGAGAAACACACTCGCAGCGGTCTTCAGCGACACCGGGATCGTATCGACATCTGAGGCGTTGTTCTTGTTCTGGATCTGGAGGAATCCTTCGAACTGCGCGTTTTTCTCCTTCGGGGCGACGAGATACACGTCCACGGTCACGGGCCCCTGCTCCGGGGTGAGGTCCTCACCGGACGAAGGAGTGAACGTCCACGTCCCCCAGGTGAGAGTATTGTTCACGGTCCAGTTCAGAAGCGAACCAGCATCCCCAACATTCTGCACCTGAAAGCTCCCATGGACGGTCGCCCCTGGTTTGATGTTCGACCATGAAAGGCTCCCTGTGCATTCAAGGTCAGGAATCGTGGTATTTCCTGGCGGCGCTGGCGACTCAGGGGGGATGTACTCGGTCTTGAACACTTGACCACCTGAGTCGTATTGCCACACGGTTGACCCTTCAGGGGTGACCTCAAACATTTTCCCGGTTGCCCCATTGCAGATCAGGGTGTCCCCGTCGGGGAGCCGCTGGGCACCCGAGATAAAACTAGCGTAAAAACTCGTCGGAGGGTTTGCGATATACATCCATGTTTGCACTGCAGGGCCGTACGCACTGCCCGGTTCGAGATAGTACTCACCATTCTCGTCCACCGGCGTGACGATCTCATCGACCGTGGAATAATGACTCACAGGGCGATTCGCGCCATTGTTAAAGATAAGGATGTCCCCCGCGCCAGGAAACCCTGGCTTTATCCAAGAAGCATCATGCTGGCTGAACAGTTTCTCATCGCCTGAGGTCCCTGCGTCATAGGTCTGCGGGTTCCCCCAGCGATACAGAAGGTCACCACCTTTCCCACTGTTACCACCGCTATGACTCGCGGCCTCCTCGGTCGTCGTGCTGTGGTCGATGACCCAGACCTCGTTATAATTATGGACACTGATGAGGATCTGATCAAACTGCTCGTTATAATCAACCGAGTTCGTATGCATCAAATCGACGTTCGATGACGTCACATAATTGATGTCGACAAGCTCAGGATGATCTCCAACCACACCATAGTTCGCCTTGGAGGAATCATAATCCTGGATGAGATGATCCCAGGTATGCCACTCCCAGACAATATCTCCACTCGTTGGTCCCGTCGGTTTAACTTCAATGACATGGTCAGGCCAAAGCCCTTGCGTGGTCACATGACTAGGGTTTCTGCCTGCGGCGATTGCCTCAGCACGCGTCTTTGACTCCCAGGCGATCAACAGGACATCTCCGTTGGGCAGGGTTTTCACATCATGATGGCTGAGCTTCCCATTGGAATTGTACCTGAAATCCCAGACGACGGTCCCGTCAGACTCTATCTTCTGCACGCCACCACCTGCGCCTCCTGAGCCCCCGCCTCCGCCGACACGGATCGTCCGAAGGATCGTCCCGTCACCCAAATACCATACAGCAACACCGGGAAGATAACTGCTTGGCCAGGTATGGTTCACGACTCCGGTACTATCGATTAAGTACGTCGTCGTGGTCCACATAGGTGCATATAAAATATGACCGTCGAAGGACAACGTACCGAGCGCGCCATTATTGTTGTGAGGCGTAGTGGCTGGAAGAAAACACGAACCCATGAAAAGCAGAACGATGATCACCACCAGGGGTCGCCGTTTTATGACGAAGCTCGTTGAAAAAGTCGTTGGTTGTGAGGTTCTCATCATGCTGACGTCAAATTAACAATATACGTATTAATTTATAATATTTGTTCCCAATTTGCTCCCAAATTACCGGATCCCGTGGATCAAGGTGTGCTTCATGGCTGATGTAGGAGCCTTGCGAGCACCGGGTTTCTTTCAAGGAGATTAAGATATCGCAGGGGGATCCGTGACAGGAACGGTTTCTCATGGACACTGACCGAAGGACGGTACGGTTTCCCGAGCGTTCCTTTGGTGAGGGTGGTTCCCGTCGGGGTTGTCGTGAACTCATAGATGTCCCCTTTCCCTTGGGCGACGCCGTTATCGGCGACCGTCCTGTACCAGTATCTGGTGCCAGGGGTCAAGTTCCCAAGGTAGGTCTGGAAAGGACCGGTGGTGTTCACCACCTGCGATGCGGTGAGGTGATCAAGCACGTTCGGGCTGATATCCCCGTACATGAACCAGACCGTGCACTGTGCGGTCCCGCCTGTATGCCACAGCTCCCCTTTTAGAATCGCATGGTCACTTCCAAGCTCTCCAGGCTCCCTAGTGACGACCACTGGTTGTCCCGGGGTGACCGAAAGGATCGCACCGACCCAGACGTCAGCATCGTTTTTCGCGACTGCCTTGTAATAGTACGTGGTGTTGGTCGTAAGGTCCATGAGGGTCGCACTGAACGGACCGGCCATGGTCATATTCTGATGAGGGGTGCCATGGTCCAAGACGTTTTGATTGGTCCCATAGAGGAAGTTGACGTCGCATATGGTTGCCCCGCCAAGGTTCCCGAGGTTACCATTGATGGTCACCTGGGTGAGCCCGATGTCTGAAGCATTCTCAGAGGTGACCCGTGGTCCGCCAGGGATGAAGGTCGCATCAGCCCCGACTCTGAACTGACTCTGCCCCTTGAGGTACTCCCCATAGGCGCGATAATGATACTTCGTCGTGCGGCTGAGATTCTGGATATCCAGGGAAAAGAACCCTAGGCCGTAGTGGTTGTCTGCCCATGCCCGATACTGGTAATCATTCCAGTCCGCATGCGCTTCTGTGTCCCACACAAATCCCTCATTCCAGTTATCAGGGCTTTCCGTGATCGCAAGCTGCCCCCAGATCGTCACCGCGGTCCCTTCTTGATTCTTATGGTTCCATCCCATGGTATCAATGGTCCGTCCGATGCAGCCTGAAAAGAACGAGACGCTCAGCAGCATCAACATGATTACAACTGGTACTGCCTTCTTCATCATCATAATCTTTCTCCTTGTTCTACAATAGGCTTATTATTAAATAGATTGCTGCATGATTTTCGTTTTTTGTCGATATTTTCCTTCCTTACAAGACGAGAAGTACATTCGTGGTGTGCGATGCATGAAAGGGAAGCTTAAGTTGTGAATGATTTTCTTTGCTGTATCTGTTTTGAAAATATTTTTTACAAAACATTTAAATTGTTTGTGAGCTTACCAACAGATACACCATCGGGAAGCACACCACCATGAGAAAAACAACACTATCACTTATTATCTTCATACTTTTTATCGGGAACTTCACACCTACCCTGGGGGGCCAGGGGATTCTCCCTAGTCCACTTTCGTCGATTCCTTCTGTAACAAACGCACAAGGAACGGACCACACCTCTTTTGTCGTCAATGTTACGATGAGGTTTTCTGAAAAAGATATTTCATTACAGACGATGAATGGGTTCACAACCATCGCGTTACAAGATTGCGCGTATCTGGACGACCTTGGAAAACCTCTGCTGCCCATGAAAAACATCCGCGTAGCACTCCCCTCGGATATGAAAGTAACAAGCCTCCACATCCTTGACGAACAACTTCAACCCATAGAGGGAACCTACATGATCTACCCAGCCCAAAAACCGCTGCCCCTCGGTACACGCTTTGACGAAGGCCGATTCATGCAACCGGATCCCCAGACCTACGCCTCTGATCAACCCTATCCGCAAGCACCCGTTGAATATACAGGCCAATGCGATCTTGCAGGTCAAGCGATGGCGGATGTCAGCATTTATCCCATAGCTTACGTACCAGCGGATAGCAAACTGACCCTCGTGTCTTCGGTCACCTTCTCCCTTACAGGGACCAGTGGATATGTCTGCGGTGATTATCTCCCGGACAAAATATCGAACACGGATCGAGCTATGTACCAGCAAATGGTAGAACACATGGTCATCAACCCGGAAAACGTTGACCTTCGGACAACAACAGATCTGCAACCCCTGGGTTTAGGAGCTGGTAATTACACGTATGTGATCATCACGAAAGACAGCTGGGCGAGCGCGTTCCAACCGCTCGCTGACTGGAAGACCCAGAAAGGGGTTCCCGCCACGATCGTGAACACGAGCTGGATCTACAACAACGGGGGATATAGCGGATCAAACGTCGAAAAGATACGGTCTTTTGTGCAGGACGCCTATAGCACGTCGGGCGCGACCTATGTCCTCCTCGGTGGTGACATCGATGTGGTTCCCTGCAAAAACACGACGTTCTCCTCGGTTGATGCTGACCCTGTGCCAAATGACGCCTACTACGCGGATTTCGACAGCGACTACATTTGCGAAGTCAACGTCGGCCGCGCATCGGTCAATGGAACAGGAAACGGGACTGGCAGGATTGGAACCTTCATTACCAAGGTGCTGACCTACGAGACAAACCCTCCCCTCACTAACTATGCGAAGAAAGCAGGGTTCTTCGGGTTCGATCTTGACGGCATTACCCATGCTGAGCAATGCAAGAAAAACATCAACAGCACCTACATTCCTGCGAGTTGGACGGTGACAACGGTCTACGATAGTCAAAGTGGGAACCACGAGACAAACGTCATCAACGCACTCAATGCCGGACAGCACATCGTCAACCACGCAGATCATTGCAACGACAACTCCATGGGAACCGGATACGTGAACCATAACTGGCTCCTTCATAACTCAGATATGGATGCCTTAATGAACGGCAACAAACAAACCATCCTGTACTCCATGGGCTGCGACCCAGCTGCGTATGATGTCCCCATCAGTATCGCCGAGCATTTCGTACGAAACAAAAACGGTGGCGGCATCGCCTTCACCGGGAACTCGCGGTACGGTTGGTATGAATATGGGACGTACGATACTTTTTCCATGGGGTATGACGTCCACTTCTTCAAATCGCTGTTCCAGGAGAATTTGTCCAACCTGGGTGCGGTCTTCTCCGATCATAAGAACGAAGGGTACCAGGACTATCCTGGTGATGATTATTATAAATATATATTCACTGAGCTGACGCTACTTGGCGACCCTGAGCTACCAGTCTGGACAGAGAACCCGACGAATCTCACGGTCACCCACCCAAGTTCATTACCGATCGGAACCTCTTCCTTCTACGTTGCTGTTTCCTCCGGTGGATCTCCGGTGGATCAGGCGTACGTCTGCCTCCAGAAAGGAACCGAGGTCTATCAACGGGGATACACGAATGCGACAGGCAATATCACATTCATTATCTCGCCAGTAATCGCAGGAAGTATGAAGATTACTATAACGAAACACAATTTCCTTCCCAACGTGAGTACCGCCCAGGTAACAGGGGACAACCTGCCTCCCTCCCTGCCAGGCTCTCCGACCCCTGCGAATAACACCACCGAGATTTCGATCAACCCTGATCTCAGTTGGAGCTGTAGTGATCCAAACCAAGGAGATATCGTCACCTACGACGTGTACTTTGGGACAGACAGCAACCCTCCAAGGGTGGTTTCCAACCAGTCAGGGACGAGCTACGACCCTGGGACGCTCGCCTACGCCACGACGTACCATTGGAAGATCGTCGCCTGGGACAACCATGGGGCGTCCACGATGGGACCCACGTGGAGCTTCACCACCAAGGCTAACACCCCACCAGTGTACGGCACCCCGTCACCCTCCAACAGCTCCACAGGGAACTCGTTGCATTTCACCTGGAGCATCCCCATCAGCGACCCTGACGCAGATTCCTTTTCATGGACGATTCAATGCATCAGCAGCCAGGCCAACAACGGAACCGGTGCGTCGAACGGCACGAAATCACTCACCCTCTCAGGTCTAGCCTATGCGACAAGCTACAAGGTCTGGGTGAATGCGACCGACCCGGCCGGGAGCAATACCTATACAAAAAAATGGTACACCTTCACCACGAAAGCAAGCCTCCCACCAGTCTTCGGGTCACCAAACCCTTCCAATGGATCCACCAATTCCTCTCTGAGCTTCAGCTGGAGCATCCCGATCAGCGACCTTGAGGGAGATCCATTCTTTTGGACGATCCAATGCAGCAACGGACAGCACGATAGTGAGATTGGGGCGACCAATGGAACGAAAACCCTCGCACTCTCGGGTCTCGCATATACAACCACTTACAAGGTTTGGGTCAACGCAACCGATCTGAATGGAAGCGGTACCTTTACCAGATCATGGTACACCCTCAGTACACAGAGTGCACCGGTCAACAACCCGCCTGTCATTTCCAACCCCAACCCGACAAACGGATCACTGAGTGTGTCAGTAGGGACATCGTCGCTCTCCATTGTGATTCAGGACCCTGAGGCAGACCCCTTCAACTGGACTATCACCACGGTACCGAACATCGGCGACAGTTCTGACACGAATGCAAGCAATGGGACCAAGACCTGTAACGTGTCCGGTTTAGCGTACAGCACGACGTACACATGGACAGTGCAGGCGTACGACGGGCATCAATGGACGAATCAATCCTTCTCATTCATCACGGCTCACTATAGCGGAGGAGGTGATGGCGGAGGGAGTTATTCACCTCCCACGAATTACCCGCCGGTTGCGGATCTTTCCGCCAGTGAACCCTACCAGGGCGATGTCAACACAACAATCGTCTTTGATGGCTCTAAAAGCTCTGATCCCGACGGCACCATCGCCACATGGTCCTGGATGTTCGGTGATCATACCAATGGTACGGGAGAGATTGTTGAACACAGGTATACAGAAGCTGGAATGTACACGGTCACCCTGACCGTCACCGACAACGAAGGAGCAACAAACACTGATACGACAACATGCGTGACCACCCAACCGAACAGGCCACCAACACCACCAAGCATCACGGGACCGACGCAGGGTACGAAAAACACTCCTTACAACTACACTGTCGTCTCAACGGACGCAGACAACGATACGCTCCGCTATTCCATCATATGGGGGGATCAAACCTCTTATGAAAATACAAGTTCGTTGCTGCCAAGCGGTACTCCTTTCACATGCAAGCATCGCTGGACAGCACCAGGAATCTACACAATCACCGTACACGCCTCCGATAACAAGACCGACTCGGAGCCGGCCTACCTCATCCTCCTCATCGACATCAAATATACTAGCGGGCTTGGGTACTTGATTGACCAAGATGGCGTGGGGATGTACGACAGGTTTTACAGCAACAGCACCAGGGAGGAAACAACCGTTCAACGACAAGCGAACGGGACGTATCTCATCGACAACAACGGTGACGGCACATGGGAGTATTGGTATAATGTGACCACGGGTGCTCTTTCGACCTATCAGGCAACCACAGGGAAAGGAGTACCCGGATTTGAGGTAGTCTTTGTTCTCTGCGCGGTCATCTTCATCCTTGTCCTGCATCGTAAAAGAAAGCGATAAACGAGGTCATGTGTCCTTTTTTAGGAGAATCATTCGTAGCGTACAGCCTCGATCGGACTCATCCGGGCAGCCTTCCAAGCAGGGTACAAACTGGAAAGGACACCAACAATGAGCGATACCAGAACCGCGAGTACCACGGACATTATCGTAATAATCGGAGTAAGGTTCGATGATACTCCCATCGCCATAAAACTATTCAGTATAAGAGTGAGCCCTTGCGACCCGAACACGCCAAGAAGAATGCCGATAATCCCTCCAATACCACTCACCAACATTCCCTCAATGATAAAAATGCTCATAATATCAGTATTCGTCGCACCGATCGCTTTCATAATACCAATTTCTCTGGTTCGTTCCATCACCGACGTCAGCATCGTATTCATAATCCCAATCGAGGCGACCACGAGGGCGATGGACGCGATAGCGACGAGCACCAGCTGGAGGATCCCGATGACGGTTTGAACGGTCTTCAGAATTGAGGTCATCGTTGTTGCGGTTGCGAAATCCTTCTTCCCATGGTTCGCATTGATCTGGTTTTGAATCGAGGTGGCGATGGATTCCGCGTCATTGACGTTGTAGACACGCAAATAAATCAGACTGATGTTGCTCTGACCGGTGAGTTTTTGAAAATCGCGGGAGCTCATCAAGACAACGGTATCTGAGGAGACGCCCCCCATCCCCTGCTTCCCGAAAATCCCAGAGACAAAGAATTTTTCCCCATTGAGTTTTATCCTATCGCCCACAACGACATCCGAATCAAAGGTGCTATGTGCGACGCCGTACCCAATCATGATCTTATTTTGATCGCCTTCGTTGAGAAACGTTCCCGCCTCGAGATTCTGCGTGGCGTATTGAAGTCGCATAACGTTGATGTCCATCCCGGTGAGCGACACGATGGTTGACTTTCCGTTGTATTCCGCCATCGCGGCGCCGGCAAGTTGTGTGCTCACATCTTTAACACCCTGGAGACGTTGAACATAGGCGATATCCCGCTGCGTGAAATACTGTCCTGTTGAGCCTCCCCCTCCGCCAAATGATGATAAAAAATTCCCTCCGGTTGACACGATGATGACATCCGAAAGTGAGGAAAGCTGTCCAGTGACCGCTTGTTGCATTCCTTCACCGAGCGCCATCAGGGAGATAATCGCCATGATGCCGATGGCGATACCAAGCAATGTTAACAGCGATCGTGATAGACGATGCCGAAGATTTTTAATGGCAAGTTTCACGTGGTCCCTAAACATGTCCCTCCTGGACGACCCCGTCTTGGATTCGAAGCACCCGTTTCGCACGCTGCGCGATCGCCATATTGTGTGTCACGACGATGATGGTCTCCCCCCTCGCGTTGACCGCCTCAAGGATACACATGATGTTGTCACCTGATTTGCTGTCGACGTTCCCGGTCGGCTCATCTGCAAGGATGATCGAAGGGCTGTTTGCGAGGGCGCGTGCGATCGCCACCCGTTGTTGTTCACCACCGCTCATCTCCGAGGGTTTATGCGTGAGACGCTTCGAAAGCTCTACGAGCTCCAACAGTTGCTTGGCTTTTTTGGTTCGCGTCTGCGCATCAACCCCGGCGAACCCCATGGAAAGCTCGACGTTCTCAAGAGCGTTTAAGGTAGGAATCAAATTATATTTCTGAAAAATAAACCCGATCTTCTCCCGTCGGATGCGAGCAAGCTCTTTCTCGTTCAGGGTCGAGACATCCTTGCCGTCGATGAAGATTTTCCCCGTGGACGGTTTGTCGAGGCATCCTAAGAGATTCATGAGTGTCGACTTCCCGGACCCTGAGGGCCCGATGATCGCGATGTAATCCCCTTGTTTAATAGAGAGATTTGTTTCTCGTAACGCATGGACCTGGAGAGGAGGTCTGCCATAGGTCTTTGAGAGGTTCTGGGTGACGATGACGTCCGTACTCATGATGCTTGCCGCCGTTTTCTCCACCGCATGTAGAAAAGGACGAGGACAACAATGACGACAATGATGATGACAAGCGACAGTACACAGGTGACCAAGGAAGGAGTCCCTGCCGCTGCAGATGACGATGATTGACTGTTCGAGCTTCCGGAAACAAGGTAACTGACCCCTGGTCCTGAGACGATGTCAAACGACTTGCTCACTAAGGGTGTCTCGTAGTAATCGTTCCCTTGTTTGAAGGAGACCTTGAAGCTGATTGTGTGCGTCCCTAACCCTGTACTATCCGCATAGATGTCGAAGGACGCGGAGAACACATCATCAGGGTCCATGGAGCCGATGAAATACTGGGAAGGTATGACGGTCGTATCACAGAGAGGGGTGATGAGTACGCCGGTGATCTTCTCTGTTTTCGCATTATAGACCTCGACGGTGATCCGCGAGGAACCGCCTTTCGTGATGCTGATCGGGAACCCGGTGATAATGGGTGCAACATCCAAGGCATCGATCACGGTGACAGGGGCAACCATAGTGTTCGTATGGAGATTATCGCCACTCTTGTAGCTCAAGGTAAACGTAAGATCCCTTGCTCCCATGTCACTGGGTCGTATGGAGAAGACGATGTTCTGGGACACCTCCGAGGCAAGCGATCCGAGGAAGTAGCTTTGTGGGACGAATTCGACCCTGTTACCTTGCGGTGTGATGATGACTTCGTTGACCGTGTTTTCTCTCGTGTTCACGGCTGTGACAGTGAGCTCCGTTGTTCCACCACGTGATATCTTTGAAGGAATACTGGTGGGAAGGAGCGTGACCGTGGAATTGCTCACCTTGACGAGTAGTGGGTATTGGATATCGGTGCCTGTACCTACGTCGATGTCGACCAAGGGGAAATAGACGCCTTCGCTCATGTTTCGATCGACGAGGAGCTTGAAGTTCACTTCCATGCTTGCCCCGGCGGCGAGATACCCTAGATCCTCGTAGCTTTGTGTCGCGCGTATCTGTTGACCTCTGGTTTGTACCGGGATGATGCTTATGGCATCAATGGATGTTGCCAGAGTATGCGTGGTCGTCGTAGTATCTCCGCCTCCTACGGTTGTCGTGCTCTGCGCTGCTGCTATATCCCCGTTTTTAACCTGGAGTGTCAATATCGCGGTATCACCGGGTGAAAGGATTTCAGGGGATACCGTATATTGGGCGATGATGATCGCCGGGTTGGCATCTACGGTGGGCGAACACACCAAAAGACCGATGCTTGATGCTAGCATCACGATCATGGTTGCGGTGATTATTTTTTTCATGTGACCATACCTCTTTTTTCTCTCGTCAGCGAAAACTTGAGAAGACGTGGTACGAATGCACGCAATAAAAGGTTGATATATTAACGTTTGGTAATTGTAATGTCAAGTGACATCTGCAACATTTTATAAATGACCTCTTACACCTTCTTACCCTTATACAAGGTTGGGGAATAAGAGGATGGGATGTAGCACACCAGAGGTAAGACGCCTCATAGTGAAA
>Ga0315279_10009084_pt1 | contig 11920 bp, 6 predicted proteins | sample YL17G06_20_MG_FD_203694 | JGI IMG/M metagenome (GOLD analysis project Ga0315279, IMG submission 203694) | Sediment microbial communities from Yellowstone Lake, YNP, Wyoming, USA - YL17G06_20 | ecosystem: Environmental > Aquatic > Freshwater > Lake > Sediment | place: USA: Wyoming | collected...
CATGACATGCTTCCAATGTGGAATTATTCAATAATGCCAAATTAACAAATCAATATCCGATTAATTTTTGCGCGGCCCCTAAGTGCGTGCAGGAATACAACAAGAAAGAGCTGCAAATCAGAAAATCTTATTGATACGCCTATCGAATCGCTCCACACTGCCTTTCCAGGATCAATGTTTCCGCCCCCCGTTATTTGCCAATGATAATCGTCAAGGGAAAGACCGGATGGTTTGCGGCGTTTCTCAATTATCTCATTCTGCACGTTTTCCTTTGGCCTAAAACGGTAGGTTAGCCGTGCGATATTATTCAATCCTGGGACTTGCCATCCTCCGACAAGCGCGTCCTCCGTTTCCTTCTCTGCGAAATCAGAGAACTCAACTGAAACAAGAACCTGGTTAGGTTTTGTGATATCAATGGATGCATGGACATCATGCTCCGTCAAACTCCTATAACTTGATGAATGGCTTGCATCGAGAACTAAACGAAGGGCATAGAGAAAATTGCTTTTGCCGGTATTGTTTTCCCCAACTAAACATGATACGCCTTGCTGAAGATAAACATCTGTATCCTTGAAATTGCGGAAGTTTCTAATAATTACTCGCGAGATATACATAAGCGTTTCCCTTTTTGACCTTGTTAGTTAATCATCAAGGAATCGACAACGCAAGTTGCTCAAGCATTTCTTCTCCCTTTTCATCTAAATCGCCCCCAATGTCAAACACCGCGGTCTTTACTCTTATTTTTCCAGGCTTTTCATTAAATGGAAATTCCAAAGGCTTCGGATAAATAAGGATGGTGTCATCACAGCCGATAGCATCACCATAAGCAACGACCTTACTATAATCGTCAGTAAGTACTGTGCTGTGCGCTTTGTATTTTGTATCCAACACGCAAACCGGTTTACCAGTATCGCGGTCGTAAAGCACGAGATCCATAACCATTTTCATGGCACCTTTTTCCCCGATATGGAGCGACTCCTGAGATTTCAAAATGTATCTGGGATTAAGATTTTTCTTAAGCCATCGCGCCACAAATAGTTCAAAAAGCCTTGGCATATAGACCAGGAATGGGACCATCGAACGATCGCCAAGATTCTGTGTTGGGCCTGTATTTTCAAGAAAAAAGCGGCATAATTTGTGAAGCACTTCATAATCTTCATTCAATCGATTATATGTCCGGCCAATGCAATCAAAGTCGAAAAAAGGCTTCAGAGAAACGGAATTCCTTAGAACTCTTTCCGCCTTTCGTAAAACAGGAATTGACCGCTCTGAGCAGATCCCGCTGCGTAAAATGGTATGCAAAGTCCAAGCAACAATCTGGTTCTCTTTATTGTCGATTGTATGTTCTTCGTATACGCAAGGAATTAGTGTTTTTACCGGTGTTCGAGCGAAGGCAGCAATGTCCATTCTTCCACGAATATAGCCGATACTTTCATGCTCTTCCTGATATGTCTTGTAAAGCCCTTCTCGCGCTCTTTCAAGCAACCGCATCGATAGAATTAGCGCAAGTCGCTCATAGAAATCTCGAATAGATTCGCAATCGTAAAGACCTTCAAGCAGCTTAAACGAGCGCAAATCATAGGCATACTCAAGCATTCGGAACAGGTTTTTCAAGGGAACTTTCGGTTGGAGTGATATCCCTCGTTTATCTCCAAGCGGTACGAACCCGACCCATCCTTGCGAGGTCAATTGCCATCGGTTTGCAGTTTTAGGCGTCGGCCAATCCACGGTAACTTTGTCGCCAAATTGAAGTAAAATGCGCTGTGCATCCTCTTCCAAAAAATCGGAGGGGGCAAGATAGCGCATCTCGTATTCAACGAGTTTGATTATTCCATCAGATTCTTTCAAGATAGAACTCTTTCCTTGATTTTATCCCATCGGAATCCAACTATTGCTTCAGGCTGGCTGAAAAAATATTCTTCAAGGTAGGTCTCGATTTCCATTCTCCATATTTCTTCTATTTTCATCGAAAGGTCATCAATCATAAAGAATGAAATACCCAGGTAGAAATTCTTATCATTAATCTTGGCATTCACATCTTTAAGAGTATTCACTAAGCCCTCAGCATTGAAGCCGCCCTTTCGTTGGAATTCCAGCAATAAATCATATTCTGGAGCAAGCTCAAGAAACGCAAATCTGCGCCGGAGTGCGAAATCCACAAGTGCAATGGAACGGTCAGCGGTATTCATTGTGCCAATTATTCGGACATTTTCGGGAATGCTAAACCGCAAACCTCCTGCGAGCGGCATGTCCTTTTCACGATATTCCAGTAGGTACATTAATTCACCGAAAACCCGCGCGAGGTTGGCGCGGTTTATTTCATCAATAATAAGCACACATGGAGATTTGCGTTGACGGGCTTTAACACAGAATTCAAGAAATCGTCCTGGTTTTAACTCAAATTGAAGATTGCCCTTATCGGTGGTGTCCGGTCGAATGCCTTGCATAAATTCTTCATAGGTGTATGCTGGATGAAATTGAATGCAATCAACAATTCCATCGGTGCCGCCAACAATATGCTTGGCAAGATGCTCTGCTATCCAGGTTTTTCCAGTTCCAGGAGGCCCATAAAAGACCGCCTGTTTCTTTCTTTCGATTGCGCCTTTCCAATAATCAATGCGATCTATTGAAAATCCCGTGGCATTAACAACTTGTTCTATAGTAAACGGTTCTGAAATGCCATGAACAACCGCGTCTTCATTAGCTGCATCGATGATTCCGCGAATGACTTCATATTCTTCGGGCCTCAATTTAAAAAGGCTTCCTTGATTGTTAATCAAGGGCTCGCAATCTTTGAGTTCCTTTTGAGATTGAAGTTCTTTCAGGGATATGGGCTCAGGGAATTGTTCAACCTTCTCGAATTCGAATACTTCACCTTCATCAGATTGGTGAAGTCCTTTCGTTACCCTACATAAGGCGGCTACCTGCCGTATTGGCGACGCAACATAGCCGAGGAGCAGATCGCCTGGCTTCACTTGTTTGAAATATTGATAAACGCGCCGTTTATTTCCGTTTGCATTATGGGAAGTGTAAGTCTGCCGTGTCCCAATAGGCGGAGCAACAATATCCCAGATTTTCGGATTGGCATTCAACCACCAGTAAGATGTCCCTGATGATGTTTCCGCTGTGGATTCTTCGACTCTGTCAGCCTCATTTTCTTCAGTCGTCTGTTTTGCTTCACCATATTCGGTGTCTTCATCTTCTGAAATGGCTTCTATAATCTGCTCCTCATAATCCGGGGAAGGGAGTTCCTTCGCAAATGTATTGCGAAAGTATTCAAGCACACCCGGTGAATGAGATGATGCCCATATTGATGATTTTGATTTTGAACCGGCAAGGTCGATAAATTCAAAGATGGCATATTTAATGTCAGAAAGAGCATCAATCAGTTTTTCAGGTGCGATTATGCATTTACCGATTTCTTCGTCAATACTCTTGAATGGTTTCTCATCAAAGGTTACAATGTCCGCATACTTCTCTCGAAGCTCAGCTGGAAATGCCGAACCAAGAAGGAAAAAACTCAATTCACTAAGATGGAATCGAAAGATCCTGCAGAATCCTACATTTAATGCAATTGAACGCGGACGAAGAGTAACCTCCCAATTGTTGGTATTTTTTGCATGAGCACGTTGGATGCATTCAATCGCAAATTGAATTGCAGCATTTCTGATTGATTCATTCGCGAATATTTTCTTAATGACGGTTTCCGCAGCTTCAAAATTTCCCCTTCCGTATAGATCTCGCCGTTCGTTGCTGGCACCTGTCGATTTCTTTAGCGGGAACTTCTTTACGGCTTTTACCCAATGACAAAAGATATCGAATGTATCGAAGATACTTAGTCCTTCTGGTGTCAGTGGCTCAAGCAATAACTTGTTTTCTTCTACCCACTTCTTCATGCTTGCAATGATATCAGGCATGTCCTTGATGTGCGCCTGAAAGTTTGCATTTGAAAGCCAATTGATTACCATCACAGGCTTTTTATTGACAACAAGGTAATTGTCGGGCGATAAGACATTCAGTATAGGGGACAGCATGCCGACCTGAAATCCCTTGTGAGGGAACGTCTTATCAAAATTATTGCAGAGCGACCTGAAATCCTGGGGATTTTCAACAGCTTTTTGGATGAATCCGAATAGCTGCTTTGCAATTTCCGACCATTCTTCATGCCGTGCCCATCCTGCTCCTTCAAACCATTCCTTAATATCTTTTGTCACGCATGGAGCAACGTGAATCCAATGACCTTTTTCTCTGTTTTGTTGTGTATCCTGATGTGGCAGCAAACCGTATAAAACAGCATCTGTAATATCTTTCCCTTCCTTCTGCAACTGGATGACTTTCTCATAGTTCTTTTTACCCTGTTCACGCCCTTGCAATAGCAGCTTTTTATGATATTCTCCATCTCCGGCATCCATATAGCTGCGTTTGAACTCATCAATTAGCTCAACCAACTCATCACCTTCATCCTCAGCAAAGTCTGTGGCTTTAATTCCGAGTAACTCATGCATTTTGAGAACTATCCTGCGGTCCGCCTCATTTCGCAATGGATATAGCTGGTACAGAGATGGAGGGCGAGAGGAATCTCCATAGGCGGCATCCTTGAATGTGATTCCATACGACGATGGCTCGTCTTTGAGAACAATCGCGGGTTCCAGGTGCCGATAGGTCTCATATTCACCGGGCGCATTATCCAGCTTGCCGGATTCGGCATCGTCTTTTACGATACCGGCAACACAAAGGCGCTTATTAGCGTTGCTTCCTTGGGCAACAACTATCATATCACCAACGGCGACTTTATCCTTAAAGGCTTTGCCATACCAGTTTTCGTCGCTCCATCCCATGACGGCGATTTTCTTTTCTCGAAGATAGGTGAACCATTCTTCGAGATTTTTCCGGTTGTTGTTGACATTGCCAGAGATGATCCAGTATTTCATAATGATTCCTTATGAATTATAGTGTGACCAAAGGAATTGAATTTGCGTAGCTCTCCATTATCCAAAACTCAGAATTTGCATATGGTTTCTCGGTGCTATTATTGACCACAATCTTTTGGGTACCGTTTCCTGATGGAGTACCTGTCAAATCAGTTGTTTGAGAAATACGCCAATTTAGAGGGTCTGATATTTTAAACTTCTTCCGGAGAACATCACAAAAGCCATCGATTTTCGACGTTTTTGCCGGAAAGGCGAAATTGCATATGAAAGATGGTTTCTCTGCTGAGTAATATTGTCTGGGCATACGGTTTGAAAAGTATCGTATTCCATCACATATGTCCTCGCCCGCGATCCATTGCATAAGCATGTTCGGCACGATGTATTCAACGGTGAATGGCCCTGTTTGCCCTGGTTTAATTGAGCATGCCGCGATCAATGGCCAGAATGTCGCATATGCTACAATCAGATCCTTGAGTTGTGTGCCGTCAATACAGAACTTTGATAGAAATTGAGGCTGATACCCAAAGTCAAGAACCCGTGTATCATTGATAGCACAAATTCGGGAGAAGAAAAGATGTTCAAATGAAGGCCTTTTCAATTCTTCCCAACAAACAAGGAGTGAACCGCCGCAATAAAGGCTTGGCACTCCAGCAATCGAATATCGCTGGGTCTCGACTTTGTGCCTCATTTGAAAGGGGATATGAAATATCTGTTCAGGTGTAATAGTAAAACTGCCTTTAACCTCTCTCAAACGATATAGAGACGCCAATGCATCCTTAACATCCTTAGGTGAAATAAGCGAATTTATCGATTTTCGTATTTCCGGTATTTCAAGAAGCTGCTGTACAACCGTATAGGATTTTCCCGAAAATCCCCTTAAATATTGGTCAACACATTCAACACATTTTTGCGCAACGATTTTTATATCGCCTAATTGTGCTTTGATAAGGCTGCCAATTTTATCCGCATCATTAAGATCGGCTACCTTTTTTAAATATGTATCGTACATTGCTGACAAGAACGTTGGAAACTGCGAACCGTTCTCTGGACCCGTTTTCGGCAACGACATCTCATCGCTTTGAAACAGTTCTCTTGCAGTGATCATATATTCCCTTTTTCTTTTCAATGCAAACGAAATTGTCTTTGACTTCAAGCAGTCAAGAAAGCACTTCAACAATTTCCGCAACCATCTTAAATTCATTTTCAAGTCCAAAAACAGCGTTCATATATTGGATTATCCGAAAGTAGTTTCACGCTCTCTTAAAATGCGATCTTTTGAACCGTAATTGTAGATGAATAAATATCTCTCGGTCTTATTGTTGACAGATTTTAACCTGCCGGAGTAAAACAGTCCTTGACCAACAGTATGATAGCGTAAACTATAGCGTATTCGTAAATGCTGATTCATTCCTTAGTTCCTGCATTTTGAACTTTTTGTGTAAACAACTCTGTCTGTTCTGCTTCAGCTTTCCTAAGTGAGCAACCAAATAGCATCTCGGACGGAGGATAGCTACTCAGGTTCGCGCGAATGACATCCGTCTCAATAATTTCTTTTGGCGGAGCGCTTGTTGTCGTTACTATGTATTGAAAAGAACATTTATCCGGTCCACCCATCCCACTGACCACTGAGTAAATAGCATTGAAGAACCTATTGTAAATATGTCGATCAAGATCAGCTTCGCGAGGGCTATCATGCATTAAGAATCCCGGATGGAAACCAACCTTTCCTGCACTCATCATCGCAGCCACATCAGCAAGTACCAATGATAAGGTTTCAATTGCCTCGCCCCGATAACCAGCGTCCTCTGTTATTCCGAACTTTAATTCTCCCGCAGACAAGGAAACTGTTCCCGAATAATTGTCATTGAGAACGCCTTTTAGTAAATCATCATAGATTTGCGTTAGTGCTTTTCTGTTTGTTTCATAATCATCTCTGAAGGCCCTTAACTTCTCTTTTCCGGCAGAAATATTCTTTGTGACCGTATTAATTTCAGCTAAGAGTCGTTTCAGCTCAGTATTTTCTGTCTTGCCATTGAGAATATCCTCGGTTTCTTGCCAGGATATAAGAAGGTCTTCCGCAGTTCTGACGCTATGATACAGCTGGGCACGTTCTTCTTCCTTAGTTCTTTTTTCATTTTGCATCGTTGATTTATTAACAGCGGCTTTCAGATAGGTTTCGCGCAAGGCACCCAACTCGCTACTCATTTGGCAAAGATATTCAACCTGCTCTGTTTCCGTCAAACTGGTAAAAAGCCTCTTGTTTGACCTTTCCCATTCGAGTTGTCTTTCATGGAGAGCATTGAGATTGGCAACGAAGTATTGGCATTCTGAAAAAGGTCGTGCACTGTAAGTGCAATTTGATCCCTTCACCTCGTTATATTTTTCGATCTGTTTGGACCTATCGTCACTTTCAACAGTGCTTTTCGAGGATAGCGCTTGTAGCTCAAAACGAACCCTCTCCAATTCCTCATGATAGCTGCTTATGGTAATTTGCTGCAATAGGATATTATCGTCTAATTCTGTAATATCTACCTGAAGTTTCAATATTCTCTTTTGTAATAAGTCTATTCCATTCCTTGCAGAAATTGCAAAATTAAGAAGATTATCTTCCTCTCCAGTCAAACCATTTAATGTCATACCAATGAGGGATGATATTCTCACCTCACAATCGGTCTTCTTCTGCTTTGGTTCGTTCTTAGCCTTCTCTGACTGTGTGCTTAATTGGCTTAGTTCATCCGTCCATATATTAAGATCTTTCCCATTTCGCAGTTCGTTTTCATGAATAAGACCAAGTACAATCCGCATTAGTCGTAATGCCTGTTCTTTTCCAAGTTTTCTACCATGTGCTTCGCTTCGAGCTGTTCTCCATTCATGAAGCGACCTGAAACGGGTTTCCTGATCACGGGCAAGCCAGCATAATAGGTCCGGCCATCTATACTCAACTTCCTGTTCTGTGAGATATGACTGAGGTAGCTTTTTCATTGTTGAATCCTCAATTGCATCGAGGAATTCATTATAGCTTTTGTCGGGAAGTATCCCGTTTAGAACCTTGTCGATATTTCCGTGCAATTCAGCAAGATCTCTTTTCCCTTTGCCAAAGGGCCTACACACGACCCAAATAATATCATTAATATTGACTTGCGCACAAACGTATCCTTCGGAGAATATTGATCGAATAGCTTCTTCCTGCACATCAGGGCCATAACTGCTTTCCCCTAGACAATATCTGATCAAACGGCAAAGAGATGTTTTGCCTACGGAGTGCCCGGAAAGCATCAACGCTTGATTGCCGTTTACAACGTCGGGCATTTCCTTTCCCCAAATGATATTGAGTCCTTTCCTAAATTGTATTTCCCTTACTACCTGGACAGGTTTTATGCTTTTTAATATGGCCAGCCTTTCGATCCATATAGTTGGTGAAGTTGTTTTCATTGCCTTACAAACCTCTATATCTTTTTATAATATGCTTTCAGCATTTACAATTTCAGATATTATTGAGTCTATTTCAACTCCGGATTTGGCTGCTATTCTTTCTTTAAAACGTTGCTCAAGCGTTGTTATGACTATCGTTCCAAAAGGAACCATTGATTTTTCTTCGTTGTCGATTTCAATCAAGTTCTCAGGCTGCACTAATGCGACTAATTCATTCTCGTCAATCGAAATGAATTTATCATTTCGGAGATTGTCGCGAATTTGATCCGGGCGCGAGTCACCAGATAATTTGGCAACCCCCTTAAATATTGAATCGAATCGCTGACGATCTTCTTCGGAAAGAATGAAATTGCGGCATTTGGCCGGATCGGCAAGCAGTACCGCACCGTTGAAATAAAGCCAATATTGGTGTCCCGGCTGATATTTAACTAAATGGGGAATCATTTTGAATACAAAATATTCAAGACCTTCCCAGGGGAAAGCCTGCTTGTTTGATGCGCTTACGGGGTGATATTTCCGAGAAACATAGCCATGTGTACAGCGAATATCACCGGGAGGAGGATCTAGTTTTGTTTGATACGGTTTGCCGGTGCGTATTGCTTCTGTCATTTCGTCGTAGATTTCGAGTATTGTTTCTTTGGTCCGATAAGTTCCGTGTTCTGTGATATCGGTACGTTTAACAATAGGAAATGTCTCCATGATGTAGTCAATAGCATGACGGGGGGTTGGGAATGCATCAAGAAGCTCTTTAGTTCCATTCGATTTCCATTCCTCGTCTGTACCAAGATACAGATGGTAAAATGCTGCATCAAGTTCGCAACGGATAAGGACACGGCGCAATTCATTCCATAAGAATGGGGATTCGGACCATCCAAAATCCTGTGCAAACGATTCTAAATCCCAACTTGTATATGTTAATTCTAATACGCGAGGATTTACCCATTTTTCGATACTTTCATTAATACTCCAACGTGCATTAGTTCGAAATATTTTAGGCGAAGGAATAGGCAATTGTCGTTTGATAAAGAAACTATACGATGCACCTCCCAATTTCTGCCGACTCACGAAATCCAGAACAAAACTATTCATACATGCTAAAAAGCATGGAGCAAGGTTAATGCAGGATGTTTCAAAGAATACTAAAGGTATCTTATTGCTTACTCCGTATCTTGGCAATAAGGAATATATTGTGGTACGCCAAAGACCAGCGCTAGTAATCTCTCTGAACCCAAGCAACCAACTTGCTGACCATTTCCCTGATAAACTTTCCTCAATGTGATTTCTTTCCAGATAATAACAAGGTTGGGGAAAGTAATTTGGCGAACACAATTGCTCTACAGTTACTACAGGAAGCATATGACTACGTTCACCAGGATTCATTCTTTCATATGAAGCATATCGGTGATTATATTGGTCAATCATTTTTGCTTCATATAACGGTAAATCGTTTGGTGATTGTTCAGTCTTAAACAATCCGCTATCGTTTGACATATGGAACATAGTGCCAAATTTAATAGCCCACTCATTTATAGCACCTTCTCGATAGAGAATTGGTATTTTTCTATAGATCGCTTTTGTAATATCTGCACTTAGACGCCAGAAAAAGACTGGGCAAGTCTTTGTATTTGGATTTAGTAATGCAATATCTTCACTTGAAAGAGCAAATCGCCGAGAAACATCTTTGCTTTGCTCGACATTGTAACAATTAAATGCAAATGATGCAGTTTTTGTAGTTCGCTGTAATCCACCTAAGACAAATAGGCAGAATTTAAAATTGTGCAAAACATTCGGAAAAAGCATTTGCTCGTTTATAAAACCTAATAGATAATGTAGCCTGTGTGAATCAATAACATACTGGAAGAAGTTCTTTGTTGTATCATCAGTAGCAATTCCACAAGGCAAAATAGCACCGGAAAAACCTGACTTGCTTACTATGATAGAGAAAGTTTCTGAAAAAATAGCAAATAGATTTATATCACCTCTTCCACAGAGTGGGTAGCGTCCGGAGTTACGCATTATATGGCTTTCGCCTTCCGCGCTACGCGTATCATTTAAAAACTGCGAATAGAGATTAGTATCCTCTGTCTTAAGTCTCTCAATGAGGCGTTTACGGAAGGAAGCATTAGGTGCGTTGGCGATATCGCTATTACGATTGGCAAACCACTCCTTTTCTTGAATTTTTACCCTTTCCCAGGGCGGATTCCCCAGCACACAATCAAAACCTCCACTCCACCCGCACTTTTCATTTTCAGCCAATTCATCTTTCCCCGGCACCCGAAAAACATCCGGAAATTCCAGTTGCCAGTGGAAAAACTTATACTGCTCCCGACTTATGGAAATTTCTTCTTTCAACCATGGCGGTGTCCAGAACGGATTTTCTCTAATCTTGCGAAAAACGTCGTGTGTTATTACAAAGGGTAAGGTTCCATCCTTTTTCATTACAAAGGCAGAACACCAGACATCGGCAAGCAGATGGTTGAAAAGGTAATCCTGTGAATGGATGAAATTCTCGTATTGTTTCTGCTTGTTATCGATAGCTGACAAACTTTCCACGCTCATGTCGTCAAGCTGCAGCATGCTTTGGGTGAGATTTCCAAGATCGACGACAGGGGTTGAAAGTTGGGTTAAAAGCGAGACCTGTCCGCCTTCAAGTTTCCCGGTCAAAGTGTTCTTAACACCTCGTTCCTGCTTATTTCGCTTCTTCATCTCCGAACAAAGCTTCTTATCATCCCCTTCAATGGGGTTAAATGCTTCTTCTGGAATTCCTTGTGCAAGAAGTGCCGGTGTTGTGCCCAACAGACTATTGCCACACCGGATATGATGATCGATAAAGGTCAATGGTTTTCCCGGTTCCATGGCTTCCATCCACAGGCTTATTCTGCAGAGTTCAACAGCCATGGGGTTAATATCAACGCCATAAATACATCGAGAGATAACATCACGGAGAGCGTGACGGACCTGTTCGGGTGGCGGTTCTTCTTCCTTGGTACGAATCATGGCCAGTCGTTTTGCTATGCGATGAGCGGCTGCAATCAGGAAATGGCCTGAGCCTGCTGCAGGATCACAGATTTTTAAATCAAGGAGTGCCTTTTCCGGGTCCGGTTTCTTTTCCGCTTCTTTGAGGACCGGTTCAAGGGCGGAATCAAGAAGGCAGTTTATAAGACTCGAAGGGGTGTAGTAGCTTCCGGTGGTTTTTCGTTCATTGCCGGATGCGGAACGCAATTCAAATTTGCCGGTTTCGGTATTAATGTCCGGATGAAGCTCTAAAAGCGCTTCATACACGCTTCCAAGCTCTTCCGTGCCCATATTGCGGTAATCAACCACCATTCTTACATTGTCCTTGCTCGTGTAAGCAAGGGCGCGTATTGCGTCAAGAATGGCGGAATTAGAAAGACAGCAATCGTTCAAGGAACTGATCGATTCTTCACTCCATAACATTGAACCAAGCGGCGGAAGCCCGATTTCAGAGCATCCATCTTTTTGGAGCAATTTCATTAGAACTTTTAGGCCTTGCCAGAGGTCGCCATGAACAGATCCTTTCATTTTTCCGGCAATAA
>Ga0315279_10009085_pt1 | contig 11919 bp, 11 predicted proteins | sample YL17G06_20_MG_FD_203694 | JGI IMG/M metagenome (GOLD analysis project Ga0315279, IMG submission 203694) | Sediment microbial communities from Yellowstone Lake, YNP, Wyoming, USA - YL17G06_20 | ecosystem: Environmental > Aquatic > Freshwater > Lake > Sediment | place: USA: Wyoming | collected...
CGTCGGGATGTCTGGCGGTTGCCTTGGGAACAGGTGTGGCCGCGCAGGGGTGGCGCGCGTGGTGCTCCCCGCTGCCGGGCTTTTCAGACGAGATCACCGCTGCGCCCTGGGGGCGTCTGATGGCGCTCATGGGACTGCCGCTGCTGGTCGCGGCGATGGCGGTGGTGGTGTGGACGCTGCGACGGCGCATCGCTCGGTCGGAGCGGCCGGGCTATGGGCGGGACTATGTGGGCACGTTGACAGCGGTGCTGCTGCCGCTGACGGCGGTGATGCTGGCGGGCTGTGTCATTATGTCGGTGCCGCTGGTCGCGCGAGCGGCCGCCGAGGCTCACCGCTGCCGGACAATAATCTACCAGAGCGAACTCGTCCCCTCCGGCCTGCAGCCGCCGGTGGCGCCGCTCGTTCCCGCGCCCGCGCCGCCAGGGAAACGGCCCCCGGGCGGCCAAGAATAATAACTGCGCGTTCGGCGGCGGTTATTTGATCTCGCGCATTAGGTTTACGGGTTTGAGTGAGCCGTCCGCGGTAGCGAACAAGGGGCCCGAACGGCAACTTCATGTGGCGCAGCCGCCCCCGCGGCGAACCGACCTGTTGGCGGGCGGGACGCCCGCCCCACCATGGGCAGTCCCCATCATGGTGGCGCAGCCGCCTCGGCGGCGAACCGACCTGTTGGCGGGCGGGACGCCCGCCCCACCGGGGCGAGCGCGCCGGTGCGCCTCGCGCGGCGGAGCCGGGCTCCATTACGCGCCCGGTGAACGCGCGGGCGCGGGGCCGCGTCTAAGGAAGGATGCTGCGGAGCGGCTCTCGACTCTCGGGCGAGGGCGAGGAATGTGAGGAGGGAAATGTTCGTGCGTGTTGGCGTGGTGGTGATGCTGGCCGCGGCGGCGGCCCTGACGGTCATAGGGTGCGGCGCGGGAGGGGGCCTGGAAACACCCGGAGCGGTGACCGCCATCATCGGGCGCGACGGCGGGCTGCTGGAGTCGGGCGGGCTGACGCTGGTGGTGCCGCCGGACGCGGTGCCGGCGCCGACCGAATTCGTGATGGCGCCGGTGACAGCGGCGCAGCTCGCGGTGGCGCCGCCCAACGGGCTGGCATTGCTGTCGGGCGGGCAGTTCGAGGTCAACGGCGTGAACACGTTCGCGACGCCGGTGAGCATCACGTTTCCCCTGACCCGGCGCCTGCCCGGTGGGAGCACGGTGCCGCTGTGGCAGCTCGAAGGCGGCGCATGGCAGCACGCCGGCTTGGGCGCGTGGAACGCTACGGTCTCGTCGGACGGTGGAAGTGCGCAGGCGCAGGTCTATCACTTCACGGTGTATGCGATCCTCGCCGACTACGCGCCGCTCAGCGTGGGCGCGTCGTGGACCTATGAGCGCACTATTCAGACTACGGGCGGCCCGCCCGGCCCGCCGGACGTCTCCACCGTCACCGCGACCATCACCGGTAAGACGGACACGGTCGGGGGGTTGACCACCTACGTGTGGAGCGAGAAAGAATTCGACAATCCGGTGCAGACGCTTTACTACCACCGCAGCGACGCCGAGCTGCTGCTGGTGGCGATGCAGGAGGAGGGGCAGGCGCTCGACGTGCTGACTTCGCCGGCGAAGGTGCTGATGCTGCCGCCGGCTCCCGGCCAGACGTGGGAGGTGACGACCGGCCTGTTTGATGCGACCGCGCAGGCATCGGTGACGGCCGAGACCATCCCCGTCGGCGGCGCCGAGTACGACACCATGAAGGTGCACATCGCGCCGCCGTCGGGGGGCTACATGGACATATGGTGGGCGCCGGACGTGGGCCCGGTCAAGCGCAAGCAGTCGTTCGTGAAGCCGGGCGTGGGCACGGTCGTCATCGAGATGGATTTGCAGTCGTACACTTTGCCGTGACGCGCGGCCGCGCCGGCGCATCAGGCGGTGAGGGCGCCGAACAAAACGTCGCCTTTCTGTCACCTTGAGCCCTTCGGCTTCGCTCAGGGTAAACTCCGCGAAGAGCCTGCCCTGAGCGAAGTCGAAGGGGTCCCCTACCGGGGTTAGTGAAGAGCGATAGGGGATTCTTCGCTGGCGCTCAGAATGACATCGTCGTGGGCTAACGCATGATCCGGGTTAGAGGGTCTAAGGACATCACATCCGAGGGAGGAACCGTGAAAACCAGATCTGTGCTGTTGTGGGCGGTGGTATTGGCGGTCGCGGGGGCGGCGGCGGGGCGCGCGGCGGAGGCGCCGGCGGCGCCGCAGGTTTCCGCGCTGGCGTTCTACGGGTACGACTCCGGCCTGCCGCTGGAGGTGGAGCAGAAGGAAGTGCAGCGCACCGACGCGTTGGTGCAGTATCACCTGTGGTACGCGAGCGCACACGACCAGCGCGTGCCGGCGCTGCTGACGGTGCCGCTGGGGGTGGAACGGCCGCCGGTCGTCTTCGTCCAGCACGGCTACGGTGACAACAAAGAGGTGGACTACGTCCAGTGGCCGACGGCGTTCCTGGTGAAGCGCGGCTACGCGGTGATGTCGCTCGACGCGCAGTACCACGGTGAGCGCAAGCGGGACAACCGCCGGCAGGAGCTGTTCAACCCGGGGTCGGCGGCGATGCGCGACGCGTTCGTGCAAACGGTGATTGACTTGCGCCGGGCGGTGGACCTGCTGGCGGCGCGCGAGGACGTGGACGGCCGCCGCGTCGGCTACCTGGGCATGAGCATGGGGGCGATGCTGGGGGCGGTGTTCGGCGGAGTGGACGACAGGCCGCAAGCGGTGTGCCTGGTGGTGGGCGGCGGCGGCTTGGCGTCGCGCCTGGCGCAGGGGCAGGCGAGCGCGACGGCGCGCGAGAACTTGCAGATCATCGACCCCGTTCACTACGTGGGGCTGATCTCGCCGCGGCCGCTGCTGATGATCAACGGGCGCCAGGATCAGACGATCCCGCCGGCCAACGCGCAGGCGCTGTTCGACGGCGCGCGCGAGCCCAAGCGCATCATCTGGTATGAGGGCGGCCACACCAACCCGCCGCTGGACAAGACCGAGGAGTGGATCGCCGAGTTCTTCGCGCAGAACCTGAAGAAATAGGGCGAGCGCTCGCGGGGGTGTGACCTCGGAGAGTGGGAATGGGCGAGTCAACTCCTCCCACCTGCCAGGGGGAGGATGAAGGCGGGGGTGAAATGCCGTCCGTTCGCACCCTCACCCGGCCTCTCCCCTTCGACAGGCTCAGGGCAGGCTCTGTGAGGGAGAGGGGTTCGCAGGCCCGTCCGCTCACCCACTGAAAACCGACACACGCGCCCGCGGCGGCTCCTGGACGGCGGCCTCTACTGCCGCCGCTTCAGCTCCGCCTCGAACGCGTCATAGGGCTCCTGGCCGAACAGCGCGAAGACTACTGTGCGCACGGAGGTCTCGCCGGCGAGGTGGTTGCGCGCCTCCTCGATCGTGATGCGCGCGGCCTGTGACAGGGGAAATCCGCCGACGCCGGTGCCAAGCGCCGGCAGGGCCACCGACTCGATCCCCAGCTCGCGCGCGCGTTCCAGCGCCGACCGCGCCGCGCGGCGGACCTTGTCGGCGTCGGTTTGCAGGTCCTGGCCCATGACCGCCGCGTGGATGACGTAGCGCGCGGGCAGCGCCCCCGCGCCGGTGACCACCGATTCCCCCACCGGCACCGGCCCCTGGCGCACCGCCTCGGCCTCGATCTCGGAGCCGCCCTTGCGCTTGATCGCCCCCGCCACGCCGCCGCCCATCCACAGGTGGTTATTGGCGGCGTTGACGACGGCGTCCACCTCGAGGGTGGTGATGTCGCCTTGAAACAGCGTGATTTCGCCCATGGTAAGCTTCGCCCGCGGATCACGGCGGCTGGGCGGTGAAGGCCGCCGCCGCGTATCCCACCACCTCGCGCTTGTCACCGGTGATGTCGCCCGAGGTGTAGTAGGTGAGCAGCCGCGCGGCCCGCGCCTCCATAGCGGTGACGGCGTAGATCATGGTCGCCACCGCCAGCACTCCGCACATTGATACCCGGCGGGCGTCCACCGCCCGCAGCGTGCCCGGCGCGTCGAGTGCGAGCGCGTGCGCCAGCACCCCCCGGTCTTTCTCCGTCGCCGCCTCGTGGGACTCGAAGTGGGTCATGTCGGTGCTGGCGATGACCAGCCCCCGCCGCCCCGCCAGGGCGTCGGCGATGGTGTGGCCCAGGTGGTTCAGGCGCAGCGTCTGCGCGGAGCTCTCGGCGGAGGCGCTCACCATGCGCAGCGCGATGGGGACGACGGGCACGCCGTCGCCGAAGAGGTATTGCAGGAACGGGAGCTGCACCTCGAGCGAGTGCTCGAAGCGGTGGGCGGTGTCGTCGGCGCGCGCCCCCGGGAAATCCGCGAGAATGCGCGCGCGCACGCGGCCGTCCACCGGCACGTCGCCCAGCGGCGTGGACCAGGCGGAGGCTTCGCACAGGGCGGCGGCCTGCCCCATGCCGGTGTGATTGGGCCCGACCATGACGATGACCTCGGGCCGCCCGTCGGCCGCCAGCTCCGCGAAAGCCCAGGCTGCGGCGGCACCGGAGTACTGGTACCCCGCGTGCGGGCATATCAGGCCGCGCACGCGCCCTGGGCCGTCGGGGTTAACGGTGGGGACTACGCCCGGGCCGAGGTTGTGGGTGAAGCAGTCCTCGACCTCGGCCCGCAGCGCGCGCGGGTCGCCGCGGTAGAAGGTGCCTGCCACTGCAGGACGTCGGATGGAGTCCATGTCGCCTCCCCCCCCAGACGCCGCCGCGGTCCCCCCTTGGGCCGAGATATTATAGCACACGCGCGTGCTCGCGGACGAGCTTGCCGCGGGTGGTGCCAAGGGCTTTGCCGCGGCCACCTCAAGGTGCATCTGGTGGCGCTCCCTCGACCGCGGCCCGGCGGTGGGCAGCATCATGGAGTACTTCGAGCGCTTCCTGACGCGCATGGTGGCCTCCCGCATCGCCGCCCAGGAGCTCGGCTGCCAGTTCTCCATCGTCATCAACGGCACCAAGCTGCTGTAGGCGCGCCAGCTACTGCACCCACGACTCCAACCAGATCGCCCCTGACGCCACGCGGGCCGTCTTCCGCGTGACGCGATCATACACCCACAGCGTGTCGCCTCGGCGCGAGGCGAGACTGACGCTAGCGCTTTTCCCACACGCTCAAACTCCAGGGCTGGATGGCGTTGACGCTGAGGTAGTAGACTCCGCCCCGGTGTTGAAAACTCTCGTCCTCATCGCCACCGATGACGTTGGCGATCACATCGGGGAATTCGCTGCCCTGGCGGTACAAGTAGACCTGGAAGTTGCCCTCGCCAAGCGAGCCTGGGTGGGTATCCCACATCACTTTCCATTCATCGCCCACCGTGAAGGTCTCAGTCTGCTTCACGCCGCGGCCTGTCCACGAAGCGACCTTCTGCCAGGTGGGAACTGCCGGCAGGGGATGGGCCTCGCCAGGTTCCGACACGGTCCGGGCAGCAATTGACGTGGATACCCTCTGCCCGGACTCGCGCTCCATACCGAACGCCGCAAGCATGAAGATGAGGACGACAATAGTGATGGCGATGCCCCAACCTGCCCAGCGACTTTGCACCTGGCGGAAGTGATCCGCATCGCGGAACGGGCGCGCGCGCCAAGCTAGTTCACTGCCCTTCGCCCCAAGGTAGATCGCGAGCACAAATGCGCCAATGATGGTCCAACTCAGCGCGATCCACAGCACGGCCCACAGCCAGAGGCGATGTGCGGGCGCCCACAGGACCGGGATCAGAAATGCGCCCCAGTTCCAACGAGCGACGCTATCATCGAACCGTGCAGGATCATTACCGGACGGCAAACTCGCGCTCTGCATATGCGTTGCCCCCTTTCGACGCTACCTTTGCGCCTTTCCAGTTCCATTGCAGAACGTGCAAGTGGATTTTCCCGCTCCATTGCAGAAGGTACAGCGCTCCATGCTCCCGGTGACCGGATTGCGCATTGTGCCGTTAACACAGATGGGACAGTCAACAATTCCCGCGCCACCGCATATGACACACTGCGTGAGGGCGGGCGGGGTGGGCAATAAGGACGGGAAGTACAGGAAGAGGACGAACCAGATGCACATACCCGCGACTGACCATGCGATCAACTGGCGACCGAAGAGCTTCTTGTCGCGATCGGCCGAGGCCGTGTACACCAACCCTATGCCCAACCCGATCAGCCCCAGGAGCAGCCCCAGTATCGCCGCCACGGCCATGTTGCCTTCGGGATTGTCGCGCGCGGGATGCCTGGCGAATTCGTCCTCGGCTTGCGCGCGTGCGCGCACCCGCTCCCGCTCCTCGGCCTCGATCCGCGCCTTATCCTCTGGCGTCAGTTCGGTCATAATTGCCCCCTATGGTACCGCATGCATTCCTCGGACACACAGAACATGGCGGCCCGCCCGGAAGTAGGTGCTTGGGTCACTTCGCCGGCTCTGCGGGCGCAGGGCTGGCCGATGGCGGCAGCACCAACTTATCCGCCTTCACGTCTGCCGCTGTGTACTCCCAGGTGGCCCGCTCGTCCATAAATAGCGGGGAGAACGAGAAGCGACAGTCCACGGGCCAGCTCGGCGGCCGGCGGTAGATCACGAATCCCGCGGTGCGGTTGCCGAGCTCAAGGTTGGTTGCTCTGAGCGATACCTGCTCCCAGATCCGAAGATCCTCGAGGGCCTTGTCCCCACGGAACGCCTCCCAGGGCGTGATGAAGAGTTGCGTGTCGGGAAGCATTTCGGGATCATACTGGACGCCCTGCACCACCAGCTTAAGGTCATCCGGGAAAACGCCGATTTTCTGGTCTCGGGCCTGCACGGCAACCAGGGTGATGACATAACCGCGTGCCAGGCGCCGGAGCCAGTCCTCCATGTCGCGCGGCGCAATCCGGCCGAAAACGGATGCGTACCAGGGTTTGCGCTGGAACTGCTGTTGCCAGCCCTTTGCGCGGAAGGCATCGCTGACCACGAGGTGATCGAGCAGATATAGGTCGCGCTCGACAAACGTGGCACACTGCATGCAGAGGTAGGGATGCGTGATCCCACCACCGGAAGCGCATGTTACCAGTGCCATCACAAGACACAGGCCGATCGCTACTCGTGCTCTTTTCATCCGACCCTCCTCGCTCATTATGCATCGCGGTGCGCCGGATGCGCTCGCCGCCCCGATAGCTCGCAGGTCGCCAATTCGCAAGCCCTTCGCCACATCTGCTGACAGACGGCACCAAGCTGCTGTAGGGCGCTATTTCCCCATCTTGCGCAGGTTGTCCAGGCAGCGCCGCACGCACTCCAGCGGCGCGCAGTCGTAAACCTCCTGCTCGACGATGTACCACTCGGTGCCGCCGGTGGTCTCGCACAAGCGGAAGACATCGGCCCACGGCACCTCGCCCTCGCCCACTACCTTGGGCTCGCCGCTGGAGAACTCCTTGAGGTGCACGGTGGCCGCGCGGCCGGGGTAGCGCTCGAGGAAGGGCACCGGGTTGGCGCCGCCGTGCATGGCGTTGCCGGTGTCGAACTGCATCACCACGTCGGGGCGGGCGTTGCCGAAGAAGGTGTCCCAGGGGAGCTCGCCGTCCATCTCATGGAACTCGATCGTGTGGTTGTGGTAGCCGACGCGCATGCCGTGCGGCTTGACCTTGACCGCGATCTCGTTCATGATGCGGGCCGTCTCCAGCCACGCCGCGCGCGAGTTGCGCCGCTCCTCGGGCAGGCCGGGCACGATCAGGAAGCGGTTGCCGACGGTGCGGTTGAACTCGATGGTGCGCTCGAGCTGGTCGCCGAGCAGATTATCAATGCCGATGTGGGTGCCCGCGCACTTCAGGCCGAGGTCGTCGAGCATCCGGCGCAGCTCGGCGGCGCTGCGGTCGTAGTAGCCGGCGAACTCGACGCCGACATAGCCCATGTCGGCGACCGCCTTGACCGTGCCGGGGAAATCGCGGGCGCAGTCCTCGCGCACGGAGTAGAGTTGCAGCGCAATCGGTATCTTTGCCATCACAGCCTCCTCGAGGGCGGGAATTGGCGGGGGCCGGTGCGGGCCCGCGTCAGCCCTCAATTCCACCTGGGGGCGGATCCTCCTGCGCCGAGAGCATGTGGGCTCGTCCCCGGCCTGGGCCATTCGCTGTGAGCGAGCTTGATGGATTGACATGCGGCGCACCCGAGGCCCTGTTGTTACGCCCGCGGCCCTCCCGCAGGCCATCAATCGCTTGCCCCGGCGGGCGATCCGTGCTATATTTTGGCGTGCTCAGCGGCGGCGGTCGCCGACCGCGGATGTGAGCGCGCCTGATACGGGCGACAGCACTTTTCCCCCGGGGGGTATCGTGAACGATCTGGCCAAGTTTGCGGTTGACCGCGCCATCGCCGCCGGCGCGTCCTACGCGGACTGCCGCATCGCCCGGCGCCGCCGGGAATCGGTACACGTCAAGAACAGCGTGGTGGATGCGCTGGAAAGCTCGGAGCACCTCGCCGCCGGCGTGCGGGTCATGGCCAACGGCGCGTGGGGGTTCGCCGCCACCGATCGCCTGGAGCGCGCCGACCTCGAGCGCGCCGCCGAGCTGGCGGTGCGCATCGCCAAGGCCTCCGCCACCGTCCCCGGCGAGCAGGCGGTCAGCCTCGAAGAGCGCCGGCCGGTGAAGGATTCCTGGGCATCGCAGTTCGAGGTCAACCCGTTCGAGGTGCCCCTGGAGGACAAGATCAACCTGCTGCTCGACGCCGACCGCGTCCTGCGCCAGCAGGAGGGGATCAAGGTTTCCACCGGCACGGTTGCCTTCTCGGATGAGGAGAAGGACTTCGTCAGCTCCGAGGGCGACGAGATCCACCAGCACAAGGTCGAATCGGGGGGCATGATCAGCGCCACCGCGGCCGACGGCACCCGCGTGCAGGAGCGCTCGTACCCTTCGTCGCTGGACGGCTTTCACGCCGCGGGCGGCTGGGAGATCATAGAGGGCATGGACCTGAAGGGCGGCGCGGAGGTCATCGGCCCGCAGGCGGTGAACCTGCTGTCGGCCCCGCCGTGCCCGCGCGAGCGCACGTCGATCATCATCGACAGCTCCCAGATGGCGCTGCAGATTCACGAGTCGTGCGGCCACCCCACCGAGCTCGATCGCGTCTTCGGCACCGAGGCCAGCTACGCCGGCACGTCGTTTCTCACCCCCGACAAGCTGGGGAGCTTGCGCTACGGTTCGAGCCTGGTCAACATCACCGCGGACGCGACCGTCCCCGGGGCGCTCGGCACCTTCGGGTGGGACGACGAGGGCGTTCCCGCGCAGCGCACGTTCCTGGTCAAGGAGGGAGTCTTCTCCGGGTATCTCAGCTCGCGCGAGACGGCGCCGCGCGTGGGGATGTCCAGCTCCGGCACCATGCGCGCCGACGGCGCCAACCGCCTGCCGCTGATCCGCATGACCAACATCAACCTCGAGCCCGGCGACTGGGATCTGGACGAGCTGATCAAGGACACCAAGCGCGGGCTCTTCCTGCATACCACCAAGAGCTGGTCTATCGACGACAAGCGCCTCAACTTCCAGTTCGCGACCGAGATCGCCTGGGAGATCAAGGACGGGGCGCTGGGGGCGATTGTGCGCGACGCCACCTACCAGGGCATCACGCCCGAGTTCTGGGGCTCGTGCAACGCCATCGGCAACCAGGACTCGTGGCAAATGTGGGGGCTGACCAACTGCGCCAAGGGCGAGCCGGTGCAGCTCATGCACGTCGGCCACGGCTCGGCGCCCGCGCGTTTCGCCGGCGTGCGCGTCGGCGTGCTCGAGAAGTGAACCGGCGCCCCGCGTCGTCTGGGGGCACAGGCTTAAGCCTGTGCCCCATTCCGCCGAGGAGCGCACACATCATGCTTGGAAGGGACCACGCCTTACAGCTCCTGGAAGAGGCCCTCGCCCGTTCCCCGGCCGATCAGGCCGAGGTCGTCATGATGGTGGGCGACAGCGCCGTTACGCGCTTTGCCAACTCCATGATTCACCAGAACCTGGCGGAGAGCGCGGCGCGGGCGTCGGTGCGCTCGGTGTTCGGCAAGCGGGTGGGTTCCGCCGCCACCAACCGCCTCGAGCCCGAGCAGTTGCGCGCGATCACCGAGCGCTCCGCGGAGCTGGCGCGCCTGCAGACCGAGAACCGGGATTTCGTGTCCCTGCCCCGGCCCCAGCCCGTCGCCGCCGTGCGCGCCATGAGCGTGGCCACCGATGCCTCCACCCCCGAGGCGCGCGCCGCGGTGGTGGCGGAAATCGTGGCTATGGCCAAGCAGGAGAAGTGCCAGGTCTCGGGCGTGCTGTCGGTGGAATCCAACGAGCTGGCGGTCGGCAACAGCCTCGGCATCCGCGCCTACCATCCCTCCACCCTGGCGCTGCTTAACGTCATCGCCTCCGACGACACCGCCAGCGGCTACGGCCACTGGATGGGCCACGACATCTCGCAGCTCGATCACAAGGCCGTCGCCTGGACCGCCATCGAGAAGTGCATCCTCGGGCGGCGCCCGGCCGAGATCGCCCCCGGCGGCTACGAGGTCATCCTCGAGCCGGCGGCGGTGGCGGACCTGCTGCAGTTCCTCGCCTGGCTCGGGTTCGGGGCCAATGCCGTCGAGGAAGGCCGCTCCTTCATGTGCGACCGCTTCGGCTCGCGCATCACCGGCGAGCAGATCTCGATCTGGGACAACGGCCTCGATCCCGCGGGCATCCCCCTGCCGTTCGACTTCGAGGGCGTGCCCAAGCAGCGGGTGGACCTGATCGAGGGGGGCGTCGCCAACGCCGTGGTCTATGACTCGTACTACGCCAACAAGCAGGGCAAGCAGTCAACCGGCCACGCGCTGCCCGCGCCCAACACTTACGGCCCCATGCCGCTCAACATGTTCTTGGGCGCCGGCGCCGCCAGCCGCGACGATATGATCCGTTCCACGCGCCGCGGGTTGCTCGTCACCCGCTTCCACTACACCAACGTGGTTCAGCCCAAGGAGACGGTCATCACCGGCATGACTCGCGACGGCACCTTCCTCATCGAGGGGGGCAAGCTGGGGCACGCGGTGCGCAACCTGCGCTTCACGCAGAGCATCCTGGGCGCCCTCGACGGAGTGCAACTGATCGGCAAGGACGCGGCGCTGACCGACCGCAGCGTGGCGCCGGCGCTCAAGCTTGCCCGCTTCGAGTTCACGAGCTGACTTCTGTAGGGCGGGCACGCCGCTGCCCGCCGAACCTGGGACGGCGGGGGGTGGCACCCCCGCCCCACAACTGCTCCCCGTCGCAGGTGGGCTGAGCCCGTGCGCCGAACATTGCCCCCATGGCGAGCGACGCGTATCTGGCGCTGATGGGGCTGGCCCCCAAGCGCATCCCGCACTGGGAGCACATGTCGAACCCCGACTTCGTGCACCACGTCACGGGCATCGACCCCTATGACAAGCCGCGCAGCGCCTACCAGCGGCTGCGCGAGATCTTCACCATCGACTTCGGCCCCGGCGTGCCCCAGGACGACACCCCGCGCCCGCGCCTGCCCGACGGCCAGTCGTCCTTTTTCAACGACAAGGGCGAGCGCTGTGTGCGCTGGGGCGAGGGCTACACCTCGCACTGGGAATGGGGCAAGCAGTTCACCAGCATCGAGCAGGTGCTCGCCTACCAGCCGCTCGAGCATCTCGACCTGCGCAACGGCCACATCGTCGAGGACCGCGACTACTCGCTCGACGACGAAGCCTTCTACCGCCTCTACGCCGGCCCCAACCCCGCGCCCGCCCCGCCCGAGGGCGAGGTCGCCATGGCCGGCTTCTACAACACCATATTCATGTGGCCGCTGCTGACCTTCGGCTGGGAGCTGTTCCTGGAGCTGGCGGGCGGGTATCCCGCGGAAAGCAAGCGCCTGCTGGCGGATTTCGCCGTCATCAACCGCAAGGTCTTCGGCGCCTTCGCGCGCCTGCCGGTCAACGCGGTGCTGTGCCACGACGACATCTGCATGGCGCGCGGGCCCATCTGCTCGCCGCGCTGGCTGCGC
>Ga0315279_10009086_pt1 | contig 11919 bp, 9 predicted proteins | sample YL17G06_20_MG_FD_203694 | JGI IMG/M metagenome (GOLD analysis project Ga0315279, IMG submission 203694) | Sediment microbial communities from Yellowstone Lake, YNP, Wyoming, USA - YL17G06_20 | ecosystem: Environmental > Aquatic > Freshwater > Lake > Sediment | place: USA: Wyoming | collected...
AATCAGGGTCCGGAACGGGGACCGCAGACATTAGGGCCTCAGTATAAGGATGTTGGGGATTAAAGAACAGTTCATCGGTATCCGCAAGTTCAACGATTTTCCCCAAGTACATGACCGCTACACGCTTACTGAGATATTTGACTACGGGGAGAGCATGAGAAATTAAGAAGTAGGTTAGGTGGAATTCCTTCTGCAGGTCCTCTAGCAGATTAATGACCTGAGCCTGAATAGAGACGTCTAAAGCAGAAACCGGTTCATCCGCGACAATCAACGCAGGATTTAGTGCGAGGGCTCGTGCAATAACAATCCTTTGGCGTTGCCCACCAGAAAACTCATGGGGATAACGTTTCATGTGATCCTCATTTAAGCCCACCGCTCGAAGAAGCTCGCAGACTCGATCCCTCCGCTCTGTCTTACTTCCAATGTTGTGCACATGCAAAGGTTCTGCCACAATTTTCTCGACGCTGAGTCGCGGGTTGAGCGATGAATAAGGATCTTGGAAGATGATCTGCATCTCACGACGAAGGAGCTTAAGAATATGAGCTGGAGCTTTTGTTACCTCGATTTCGTTGTATCTGTCACCAAAACTGGCAATCTTCTTACTGTTGAAAATGATTTTGCCCTCGATTGGATCGTTTAACCGTAGGATCGCCCGGCCGGTTGTTGTCTTTCCGCAACCGCTTTCACCGACCAGTCCCAGAGTCTCTCCCTCCCTGATGGAGAGGCTAATACCATCGACAGCCTTAATGTATGTCACTACACGTTCGAGTAATCCTTTGCGAACGGGAAAATACTTCTTGAGGTTTCTGATTTCGAGTAAGGGGGGGGTGAATGACACCATACGGCATCCGCTATCCCTTCGCGTACAACCAACAGGAGACCCAGTGATTTGGAACTACTTCCATGAGTGATGGAGGATGTCTTCCGCAGATCTCCATTACATGGTCGCACCTGGGTTCAAAGGCGCATCCCACAGGAAGCGTCAAGAGATTGGGAACAGTCCCTTTGATGGGAACGAGGCGCTCTTTGCGCGTCGTTGTCAACAGTGGGATTGATTTCATCAAACCCCGTGTATAAGGATGTCGGGAATTGTGGAAAACAGGACGAACCGGTCCACGTTCCACAATCCTTCCGAGGTACATCACAATCACATCGTCGGCCATGCTGGCAATGACTCCAAGATCGTGGGTGATAAACATGATTGCCGCTTTAAATTCCCCACGCAATTGATTGATGAGATCCATGATTTGGGCCTGAATGGTTACATCGAGAGCGGTCGTCGGTTCATCGGCAATGAGAAGGGAAGGGTTGCAGGACAAAGCCATGGCGATCATAGCACGCTGGCGCATTCCTCCCGAAAGCTGGTGGGGATACTCCTTGACCCGATGTTCTGGAGATGGAATCCCGACAGCTTTCAGCATCTCGATGGCTTTGTTGTGCGCTTCCCTGCTCGTGAGACGCTGATGAAGGATAATCGCTTCCCTGATCTGGTCCCCGATGCTAAAGAGCGGGTTGAGAGAGGTCATGGGTTCTTGAAAGATCATAGCAATCTCATTCCCTCGGATCGACCTGATTTTTCTTCCTCTGGGGTTGAGTTTTACCAGGTCGATCATTTCGCCATCTTGATAGTATAAGATTTCACCTTCTTCAATTCGGCCTGGAGGAGTCTGGATGAGTCCTATGATGGACCTCGCCATCACGGATTTTCCGCATCCGCTCTCACCTACCACCCCCAGAGTCTTTTCCCTCTCAATTTTGAAATTCACTCCATCGACGGCACGGATCAAGCCATGGTCTGTGTGAAAGTACACTTTGAGATTTCTTATTTCAAGTAATGGCATACCAAACAAGACCCAAATGTGAACATTTTTCAGACTCTAACTTCAGACGAGGCTCCGAGATAGAAAGATTTTTCTCGCATTCCCGTTTTTGCTTCCTCACCAGAAACTCATCACCATAGGAAATATCCGTGCCATGTCTAACCCACCATCCAAGATCACCCATGCTTTGGGTCTAGTATCTCACGGAATCCGTCACCTACAAATACACAGGCTAAAACGAGGAACATGATCGCAAGACCAGGGAAGGTGCATAACCACCATGCCGTCTGAACGTAGTAGCGGCCACTGCTCAGCATGGCGCCCCATTCCGGCTGTGGCGGCTGTGCTCCTAAGCCCAAGAACGAGAGACCTGCAATGTCAACGATTGCTGCCCCGAAATTGAGCGCCATTTGGATCAGAATTGACGAAATGATATTGGGGAGGATGTGGACCAAAATGTTATGCCAAGGCCCACCCCCAACAGCCCGTGCTGCCTCCACAAATTCGAAGCCCTTCAGCTTGATCGTGGTTCCCCGGGCCAGACGCGAGAGGGGCCCAATGTAGGCAATAGCCACTGCCAGTACGGCGTTCTTGAGGCCGAGGCCGAGGATTGTCACAACAAGCATGGCGAGAAGAAAAGATGGAAATGCGAGAAGTAAATCCGTAAGCCGCATCAGAAAATTGTCGATAATACCACCACGGTAGCCAGCTAGGACCCCAAGGGATACTCCAATCACAGCGCTAATAAGCACAACCATAGACCCCGATAGGAGAGAAAGTCTTGCGCCGTGGATGACGCGGCTGAAGACATCCCGTCCTAATTGATCGGTCCCGAAGAGGTGGTCTGTTGATGGAGGCTTGAGTCGATACTGCAGAGTACCTTCCGTCATTCCGTGGGTTGCGATCCAAGGGGCAAATATACCGCACAGTATTACCATTCCCGACATGCCCACGCCAATCATAAAGAGTTTGTTTTTCTTGAAGGAACTGAATTCAATCATAACTAGCCCGGACGTCAACAAGCCCGCATACAATATCTGCGGCGAGATTGATCAAATTATAGCCAGCCGCAAATAGCAAAACGCAGGCAAGCGCAACTGGAAAGTCTCGAACGGCTATCGAATCTACAAGGAGTCTGCCCATGCCGGGTAGGCCAAACACTGTTTCTGTGAGAACAGCCCCGCCCATCAACAATCCTGTAATCACACCGGACATAATGATAACGGGGATTAATGCATTACGCAGGGCATGTTTGAAGATCACCTTGAACTCCCTAAGTCCTTTCGCTCGGGCCGTCCAAACATACTCTTCGTTCATGACTTCAAGCATAGACGATCGGGTTAAACGAGTGATGTAAGAAAGGGGAATCGTTGCAAGCACGACACAGGGTAGAAAGGCATGTTTAAGGAAGCTCTCTAGAGCTAGTAGATTTCCCGTGAGCAATGCATCGATGAGATAAGATTGAGAGATAGTTCTTAATGGTACGCCAGTACCAATGAGCCCATGGGTGGGGAACCAGTCCAACTTGACGGAGAAAGTGATTATCAGCATTAGCGCCAACCAAAATGCCGGCATTGAAACACCGAGCACCGATAGGACCGTGGTCAAGTAATCCAGAATTGTGTGCTGTTTCACTGCAGAAAGAACCCCGAGGAAAATGGCAAGCAAGATGGCAATGGATTGGCTTAAAATAATCAGTTCAAGTGTGTGTGGCAGCTTGGCCATAATCTCATCAATAACCGGCCGCTTGGAGAGAATTGATGTACCGAAATCACCCCGGAGGACGTTTCTCAACCACGTGGCGTACTGGATATAAAGTGGTTTGTCGAGGTTGTATTTCAGTCGGATTCTTTCGACAGACTCGTGGGAGGCACGTTCCCCAACCAAGGCGTGAACAGGGTCACCGGGTAGGAGGTGAAGCGATAAGAAAACAACGGTAGTCAAAGCAAACACAACGATTACCGTATAAAAGAGTCTGCGCAAAATCCATACGTAATTACCTACCATGAGTTATCCTCGAACTTCGAAGCACAAAAGCATTCTATTCCAGATGAAGAAGAGCATGGGGTGAACGTGAAATCGTCAGGGCAGGGGTTCGTGGGCCCCCCGCCCTGACATTCATGCTTCCCAGGGGGCTATTCAACCCAGACACGACCTAGAAAATCAAAAGAGTACGGTGTGGCTGGAAACTTGGCACCCTGAACCCGCTTGGTTGTTGCGTAAGGCTGTTTGATGCTGTTGATCCAAATATTCGGTACATCTTCATACGCCAACTCCTGGGCCTTGAAATAAACCTTCTTTCTTGCTCCCGTGTCTACCAGTCGTTGTCCTTCCTCAAGCAGTTTGTCCATCTCTGAGCTCTCATAGCGTGCAAAGTTGTTTACAGACGGAGGCTTAGCTCCCGCGGAATTTAAGAAACTATTGATAAACCCGTCTGGATCTAAGTCGTCGCCATACCACCCGGTGCAGACCATTTCGTAGCCCTGACCTGTTTTAGTGATCACCTTTTGTTCTGAATAGGGCACAGCCTTTATCTTCGTCTTAATACCTACTGGAATCAGGTACCCCTGCATCACTTCCGCCAGTTCTTTTCCTGCAGGATTGTATCCGCGAGGTTCCGAGTAAATCAGGATCTCTGTCTCAAACCCGTTCGGCAGTCCCGCTTCAGCCAATAGCTTTTTCGAATAGGCAGGGTCGAATTTGTGGGGTTTTACATTTGGGTTATGCGCCCACGCAAGAGCTTTGGGAATGGGGGTACTCGAGACTTCTCCCAACGGACCGTAAAGAGATTTGACCAACTCTTCTATGTTGATAGCATGTGCTACAGCTCGTCTCACTCGGACATCGTCAAAGGGTTTGACTTTCGTATTCAGAGACATGAAGCTGAGATTCAATGCAGGACCTAGGGTCACTGTCACATTCTTACTCTTTTTGAGCTGATCGTAGGTTTCAACGCCAAAATCAGTGATGAGGTCGATCTCACCTTTCTCAAGAGCTGCAGCACGAACAGCATTGTCTGGTATGAACCGAGCTATTATCTCTTCAACATAGGGCTTTCCCCTCCAGTAATCCTTGTTTGCTACCAGAGTGATGTGGTCCCCCCTCACCCATTCCTTGAACTTGAACGGACCGGTGCCAACGGGAGCAAGACCGAACTTCTCTTTTCCGGCTTTGATTGCCGTTGGGCTGACGATAGTTCCAAAGCCACTGATGGTTAGATGCGCCAGTAGTGGTGAGAAGGGTTTGTGGAGTTCCATTTTGATTCTATAATCGTCCACTTTCGAAACCCCTTTGATGATCGGTTTGAACATCCAGTCGTACCATACCCAGTCTCCGTACTGATAGTACGGGTTTTCCTTGTTGCTCTGCCGATCGTAATTAAAAATTACCGCATCCGCGTCAAGAGGTGTCCCGTCGTGAAACTTAACGTTCTTCCGCAGGGTGAACACGATGCTCAGACCATCTTTTGACACCTCCCACTTTTCTGCAAGAGCAGGACCGATGGTACCGTTTTCTTCCGTTCGAGTGAGAGTCTCAGCAATCATGCAGCTAAACCGCATTGCCTGAGTGTCGAAAGCAGCTGCAGCATCGAGTGTCTCAGGCTCTGATGCAGCACCGTAAACGATCTTTCCCCCATATTTCGGGGTTTTGTCCGCAGCCCAGCTCATGGCTCCCATTGAACCCAGCAAAACGACCAACATCACTGCAAGACCGATTTTTCTAGATTTCATTGTTTATTGCCCCCTTTCATTCGTTTATGGGAAATCTGATTTTAATGAATCGCGGGTGAAAACTACGCCGTCAAGCCTCCTCAACCTTCACCTCCTTTCCCTATAGTCAAGTTCATTAGGCGCTTGGTCTGTGGTTTCAGGTATCATGCCAGATCCCTGACTTTTTTCTCATCAAAGACCCGCTTCAAATTTACCGCCTAACTAGCCTTCACACTTCTTTGGCCCCGATCCCCATTAAGACGCCCCCTTCCTTCATGGCGGGACTCGTCACCAAAAATAGAATCCTTCCCTCGACGGGTGATGAAACAGATTGCAAGACGGTCCCGGAATAATCTCTTATTTCGCCGAGAAGCTGTTTGGGCTTCACGTACTCACCCACTCGGGATTTTGCGTAAAAGATACCTTGATGTTTGGAATTGATCCAGACAAAGTGATGGAAGATTTCAGATGTTTTGGACTGCTCAAAACTCCCTGTCAGCATACCCAAAACTTTCATAATATTCATCGTCCCCGTATAGAGCAGGGAAGTAGATGGCTCATCAAGTTGACCACACCCACCTGCTTCACATATCAATGATGGTATCATTCGATCTGCCATGCTTGCAAAAAACGTCCCATGTCCTGTCCAGCCTGTGGATTCCTCTGTAATCTCCATGATCGTCTCAATCCCGAAGTGGAGTGCCATTTTCTCAGTGACAGAATTCACCTCATTTTTCTTGGTTCCCTTCATCAAAATAAATGGATGAAGGGCTTCGATCATGTCTCCACCATGAAGGTCGACAAAATGGGTGACCTTGGGTGCAACCTTCTCCATGAGCGTGTAAGCTATGATTTCGCACATGGAGCCATTCGATTTGCCAGGGAAGACTCGATTCAGGTTTTTGCTGTCGTGAGGATTCACATAGATGCTTCTTGAAAAAAAAGCAGCAGTGTTAACAATCGGCAAGACGATCAGCGAACCTTTCAACTGGTCTGGCACGATCGCCTGTGAAAGCCTAAGCGCAGCCTCGATGCCAGGGTATTCCGCTCCGTGAACACCAGCGGTGACACAAAGTGTTGGACCCTCCTTCGTCCCGTTGATGAGGACGAGTGGAATTTCAACAGAATTCCCATGGCCATCTGCAACCTGAAGAGTTCCCTTCTTTTTCTCACCTTTATCTGCACTGATATGAGCAACTGTCAGCATTTTTTGAGCCCTCCTTGATTCAGAATCAAATGCTACAGAATGAGACCCTCTTGAGTGCGGTGAAAACTATTGTTAGACGTTCGGCTTCTCGCCCGAAGAAAAAAGATTGGACCCGTTTCCAGTATCAGTGCTCTCCTAAGACTTCTCTATCTTCTCGTCCAGGGCAATGCCTCGTTGACTCAACTGCTTCATGAAAGATTCATAGGGGACGTCAGTGGCCGGAGACAAAACCCCCTTGCCCTTGATCTCTCCACTCGCAATCATGCAGGCCACGATGCTGGCCGTGTAACCGACTCCCAAACTCATGGCCATGAGTCCGGTCTTCAGATCCCGTTCGATCAAGAGGTTAACTACTATTTTCTTCTTCTTTCCATCCTTCAGTCCAGCAAAGACGTTCACCATCACTGCCAAGTCCTTCTCGTCCCCCTTGTATTGGAGTTGAGGCTCTAAGAACTTCACCATGAACTGATGAGGCGTAATCTCGCCCGGCAGTTCCACCCTTGAAAACAATCTCTGCGATAATATCGTAGCGCCCCGCTACCACACCCGCCCACACGACATTTTCCAGATCTGCTATCTTCTTCAGTATCTGGTCCATTTCCCCATGGGAGCGGATGCTCATAGCTACTAGGGCGGTTGAGAATCCAGCGTGTCGGTCCGGATCGATTAGGCCACAAATCTTAAGCAGGCCGGCCTCTCTCAGGTTCTTAAGTCTTGACCGAACCGTTGGTGTGGTAACATGCAGACGCTTCGCCATGTCGGAAACTGACATACGACCATCTTCACGGAGGAGCCGAATGATCCTATTGTCCATGGAATCAAGAGTCTTCTTCCCCATGTTTCTCCTTCAGTTCCGTTCTATGTGTTATACAATTTGCACCTCTAATGGCGGAAAATGGAGATTTGAACCCAATCTGCGAGTCATCCCTGAGCCTCTGTCTAAGAAGGCTTGCAAGGTTTTGAACTCAAAATGCTCTCCCATCCAATATTCAAGCTCTATAAAGGGGCGAAAGACGGTCAATTCGATTAAAAGAATAAACAAATATTTTTAGATAAAATTTAGCCTCTTTCTTACAGCATTTTGAAAAAAAAATCAAGCAAAATTTTTCTATTACTGCAAATTAGAGCTTTTGTTTTTTCCAAGTTTGAATTGTCGCCTTGCTTCATCTGATCGAGCATGGTTGATCTGATACCGGGCTGTGACCTTTCTGACCGATTCGATAAATAGGATTTTACCTTTCAATTTTGTCCAAACCCACCTCCCCGCATAATTATGGGGGGCCCTATAATGCTCCTAGTTTTAAGAATTTTTCTGGGGTCTTCGCGGACAAGAATAAACTCAAACCCTTTTTCGGTAACATTCCCTTATGGGGCAACGGGAAGGTTTTGAGGGAGGTTCTTGGAGGCGAAATCCGAATGCTACCCTAATAAATCAGGCGTCGGTCAGGCGGACAGAGACCACTTTGGAAACCCCTGGAGTCTCCATCGTGATGCCATAAAGAGTCTGGGCCATTTCCATGGTCTGCTTGCTGTGGGTGATGAGGATGAACTGAGACCTTTTCGAAAATTCTTGAACCAGCTCGATGTACCGGTGAATGTTCGCATCGTCCAGAGGCGCATCCACCTCGTCCAGGAGACAGAACGGCGTGGGCTTGATCATGTAGAGCCCAAAGATGAGAGCAATGGCCACCAAGGCTTTCTCTCCGCCTGACAGGAGGTCGATATTTTGAAGTTTCTTTCCACCCGGTTGGGCGATGATATCCACCCCTGTGGTGGCGGGGTCCTGTTCGTCGAGGAGGATGAGGCTCGCCTGTCCTCCCTTGAAAAGCCTGGCAAAGACTTCTTTGAACCTCTCGTTCACCAGATGGAAGGTTTCAAGAAACCGTTTGGTGGTCGTCCGGTTGATGCGCTGGATTGCTTTTCGCAAGTCGTCGATGGCCTGCTGAAGATCGGCCTGTTGCTCGGTCAGGAAATCATGCCGCTGTTTCAATTCTTGATATTCTTGAAGGGCCAACAGATTGACTTCGCCAAACCCCTCGAGGGCTGTCTTCAGCTCCTCTAACCTTCTTGCCATCTCTTCCTTATGGAATTCTCCGGAAACCGTGCCGATCAAGCTGGAAAGCGTTGCACTGTACCGTTCCCTCATCGAATCCTGAAGGTGCTGAAGTTTGAGCTGGACTTCTGAGACCCGCATCTCTTCTTCGTGGATTTTCTGCCTCAGGTCATCGAGTTCCTGGCGCAGATACTTGGACGACGCCTCGGCCTCTTTCAATTCATTCGACAGAACCTCGACCTTTTCCTTTTGGACGGAGACGACCTCTTCCCTGTGATGGTAATCGGTCAGTCCCACCGCCAATTCTCTTTCATGCTGATCAATGCTCTCCAGAAGAGAGACTCTTTTCTTCCTGGCCTCGCGGATGCCCTCTGCTTTGCGGTGAATCTGTTCTCTCAAGGCCTGGAGGGTTCCAGAAAGGTTCCCCATCTGAGTCTCAATCCCTCTCTGTTTCTCCTCAAGGGAGGCGAGGGTGACCTTCTTCTCCGTCATCTCTCTTCCCAGCTGCTCGACTGCCTCTCCTGCCTCCCCCACTTTCGTCCTCAGGACCTGGGCCAGCTCTTCTCCTTCTCTCTTCACGATCTCTCCCGATTCTAATCGGGCTGAAATCTGCTCCCTCTCTTTTTCAAGTTCGTGTTCCTCTTCGTCGAGCTGTTTCTTTTCAAATTGAAGGACCTCCACGACCTCACGGAGCTGAGAGAGATCCTTCCCGAGATGCTCCAGATCCCTCTCTCTGTGAATCAGTTCGAGATCACGATCCTGAATCTCCTTGATCCGTCCCTCGAGTTGGCTTTCTCTTTCCCCAATCTCCTGTTGTTGCCGCTGTTCCTCCTCGACCCGCACGCGACAACGCTCCTCTTCTTCTCTGACCTTGCCTTCCAGCTCCCGAATCTCTCTTTTTCGCTCGAGGAGGCTGAGGCCTTGATCCCGGCTGCCGCCTGTAATAACCCCAGAATGCTCAAAGACATCACCCTCCAGGGTCACCAGTGTGCCAAAACCATTCTCGTTCTCAAGCCAGCGGAGGGCCTCTTCCCAATTGTCCACCACACCCACGTCTCCGATCAGAAAATCAGCAATGGGATAGAATTCCTCTCTGACCTTTACGTAATTCGTCAAGGGCCGAGGCTTCCCATCCTCTACGGCGTGGTTCCCATTCCCAGTTCCATGAACGGCCCTGGGGACAAAACTTCCCCGGCCAAGGGACTCTTGCTTCAAGAAGGTCACGGCATCTCGGCCTTCCCTCCCGCTCTCCACGATCAAATACTGAAGCCGTTGTCCTAAAACCGCTTCGAGAGGGGCTTCGTATCGCGGCTCGGGTTCCAAAATATCCGCAACCGTTCCGAGGACTCCTCCCCATCGACCTTCTTCTTCTCTCTTCTTGAGCAGGATTGATCGGACGCCTTGCTCATAGCCCTCGTAGTTCTCCTGTAACTCCTTCAGGGAGAGGTACCGCGAGCGATCTTGCCTCAAAGTCTCTTCCACGCGTTGCCGCTCTTCCTGTTTCTGACCGAGATCCTTTTTGAGGAGTTCAATCTCTTTTTCAAGCCCACTCTTCTCTTCCTGTAACACCGAACGCGTGGAGAGAAGGATTTCCTTATCTTGGGTAACCCCGGTCAGGGCACTTTCCGATTGGCCCAACCTGTCCTGGACCTTCTGAAATTCTTCGTGATTGGAGCGGGTCCGCCTCTGAAGATCGTCACGCTTCTCTTCGAGATAAGAGAGCCGATTCCTGAAAGAAGTGATTTGGGTTAATGTGTCGATCAACTTTCCCTTCTCATCCTCTAACTGATTCAGAAGGGTCTGATACATCCCCTTGGCGTCCTGGGACCGCGATTCCAAGACTTGCAATCCTTCTAAGCTGCGCTGAACTTCTTCCTCCAAGAATTTCCGGTTTTGAATCCCTTCCCTCCGACCCCGATGGGCCTCTCTCCAAGCACGGAACGAATCCCTCACCTCCTGGAGGGACTCCGTTTCTTGTTTCCGAAGACCTTCCTCTTCTCTTCGGAAGAATTCGACCTCGCTCTCCATTCTCTGGATTCTGCGGCCCAGGTCAAAGATCTCTTGCTGAAGCGAACGGAGTCTCTCCTCCTCTTCCATCGACTTCAATCGCATCTCCTCGATGGAGGCTTCTCTTCGGGTCGTCTGAGCCGAGATCTCCACTTCCCTTTCTTGAAGGGCTTTCAGATAGCCTCTGGCTGCTTCTCCCTTTTCCGAGAGCTCGTTATACTCCTGCAGGGCAAACCGGAGTTCGATCTCCTTCATCTCCTTTCGAATCGCTTTGTACTCTTCTGCCCTTTTCACCTGCCGTTCCAGGGTCACAATCTGACGCTTCACTTCGGTAATGATGTCTTGGATGCGAAGAAGATTTTGCTGAGTCGCTTCCATCTTCATCAAGGCGAGCCGCTTCCGTTCCTTGTACTTGGTGATTCCGGCAGCTTCTTCGATGAGAAACCGACGATCCTGGGGATTGGCCTTGATGAGATATTCCACGCGACCCTGCTCGATGATGGAATACCCATCCACGCCGAGACCTGAATCCAGGAAGAGATCCGTAATGTCTCGCAGCCGACAGGGCACCTTGTTGATGAGGTACTCACTCTCTCCTGAGCGGAAGAGCCTCCGTGTAACCGTGATCTCGCTGTAGCTCTCGAACTGGCTTGAGACGAGTCCATTGTCGTTGGAGAAGGTGAGGTTCACCTCCGCCATCCCCAGGGGCTTTCGGCCATCGGTCCCACTGAAGATGACATCCTCCATCAGTTTTCCGCGGAGATGCTTTGCGCTCCGTTCTCCGATCACCCAGAGGATAGAGTCCACGACGTTCGACTTCCCGCACCCATTGGGTCCCACGACTGCCGTGATGCCTCCGGGAAAAGCGAGCTGCGTTCGATCGACGAAGGATTTGAACCCGGTCATCTCAAGTGATTTGAGCTTCATAGGCTCCTTCCACCTCTAAACCAGGTTGCTGAAAAATGTCCATCTGCTGCGTCTCCCGGCCCGCTTACCATCTCGCGGGCGTGCCAAGAGTTGCTCCTTACTCGTCGCAACGGCACCCTCTACGGCCTTGAATGTAATCGATGGCCCGTTCGAGCCGTTTGACCACCTTTTCCTGACCCAGGGCATCCATCACCT
>Ga0315279_10009088_pt1 | contig 11916 bp, 8 predicted proteins | sample YL17G06_20_MG_FD_203694 | JGI IMG/M metagenome (GOLD analysis project Ga0315279, IMG submission 203694) | Sediment microbial communities from Yellowstone Lake, YNP, Wyoming, USA - YL17G06_20 | ecosystem: Environmental > Aquatic > Freshwater > Lake > Sediment | place: USA: Wyoming | collected...
ACGTCTCCCATCATGTGCGCGAGCCGGTATGTACCACGTCGCTGCGTCATTTCACCTTCGGGTATCCTGTGATCTCCGCTATTTTATAGTGCAGCGGGGTGAGCGCAGGATAGAGCTTCTTGTATACCTCATTGAACAACTTGTCATAGACTGGCGCATTCTCAGGGCGGGGGGTGAAAATCTTCTTCACCCTCACCATATTGGCTGCAGCCTCAGCGAAGTCACTGTAGACATTTTGGGCAACGGCGGCATCCATGGTTGCGCCCAATGCTGCGAGGTTGCTTGTATGCATTCTGCAAGCTGGCACGTTGAAGATGTCCGCTGTGATCTGCATGACCTCGTCGCTCTTCGAGCCTCCGCCGCCGACCCTTAACTCCCTTATCTTGCTTCCCGAACGCTTTTGAATTATCTCCCCCAACCTGCGCAATTCGTAGGCAATACCTTCAATAATCGCCCTGTAGACATGCGCCCTGGTGTGCTCGCCGGAGAACCCCACAATCGCGCCTTTGGAGAGAGGGTCATTCTCGACTGGATGCCAGTAAGGTTGAAGGGTCAAGCCCATCGAACCGGCGGGTATCTTTGCCATCTCCATGTCCAATAGCTCCTCCGGAGTTTTGAGTGCCTCTGGCGATATGCCTAGTTTCTTGGCCTCCTCCTCCACATGTTTAGCGAACTCTCTCCTGAACCAGGAGACCATCCAGTATCCCCTGCCGACAAAGCCTTCCAGTGCCCAGTGGTTCGGAATGGCTGCGCCCCAGGTGAAGAAATCCATCTTGGGATCGGTTACATACTTGCTGGAGAACATTTCTATGACAGCGGCCGTGCCGTAGCTGATTTCAGCGATATCGGGACCTACCACGCCAGCCCCCAGGAGTTCGGATTGTTTATCGCCGGCGCCTATTATTATCGGGAGCCCTTGCGGTACGCCGAAACGCCTTGCACCGCCCTCCGAAACCCTCCCTGCGATTTCAGTTGGCGAAACAAGTGGAGGAAGCTTGTCTCTCTGAACTCCGAAAACCTCATACACCACTTTCCAGGGATGCCACTGAAGTCCCTTCAGGTCGACAGGGAATAGCCCGACTATCATGGAGGAGCAGTCCTTGAATTCATTGCTCAGTGAATGAAAAATATACGACGAGATTGTAAGGAATACATGTGTTCGATTGTAGCTTTCCGGCTCGTACTTTTTCAGCCAGTTGAACTTTGACCTTCTCTGATACTCCTTCAGCTTCGTTGACATCCCCGAAACCCGGAAAGCCACTTTTAGCAGAGGGCTGCCGGGGAGCTTAAGGCCCTCGGTCTTGCGCTCATCGAGCCACGTGATGGCAGGACGAACAGGTCTCCCATCTTTATCGACGGGCACAATTGTGCTTCTGTGGCTCGTGATGGCAAGTGCGACGAGCTGGTCTTTAGGGACGCCAGACTTTTCTACAACGCTCCTCGTCACTTCCTGGGCTATCCTCAGATAGGTTTCAGCGTCCTGCTCGGCGAAATTGGGCTGAGGGGCAGAGTATGGGTTTACCGGAACTCCTGCGCCGCATACCTCGTTTCCCTTCTCATCGAAGATGAATGCTTTGATGTTCTGTGTCCCACCATCGATGACAACAAAGTATCTCATTTTCTCACCTGCTTCACCTTGCCGTTCAGTATGAACGACTTTCCGCCGTTCTTCGTCACCAACTGTTTGCTAATGTTGGATTCCCTGCTGATTATCTCCAATACCCTGGGCATGCAAAAGCCGCCCTGACATCTCCCTGAACCTGCCCTCGTCCTGCGCTTGATTGCATCGATACTATGTGCTGCAACCCCGCCATGCAAAGCTGTCACAATCTCGCCTTCGCTCACGTGCTCACAGCGGCAAACGATATGACCGTAAAGAGGGTTGCGGCGGATGAGTTCCATCCTTTCCCTCTGGTCCAATTCGCTGAAATGCCTGCTCCTTTTTCTCTTCGGTTCGAATTTCATATTGTCGGCAGGGTTCCAGTTCTCCACTATGATTTCTTTCACCCTCTCGGCAACTGCCGGCGCTGCTGCAAGTCCCGGAGATTGTATGCCTGCAACATGCACCAGTCCCTTCACCTTCTTCGAAGGCTCGATAATGAAATCTTCCTTGTATGTCGCTGCCCTGCACCCGGCGAACTGCGTGATGATAGTGCCCCTGTCTGGCTTCGTGTAGTGAGGCTTGACCCGCTCCAGCGCCGGAGCAAACCGATTGAACAATGTCTCGCGCGCCACAGCGGTAGTGGAGACGTCTTCCCTGTCGCACGCATCCTCGGCTGTTGGCCCAAACTGAAGGTTGCCATCGACCGTAGGGATGAGGCCTCCTCCTTTGGAATACGCGCTCTTTTCACCGACCATACTGAACGTAGCCAGAACAGTCTGCACCGGCTGATATGACTTGTCTAAAATAATCGTTTCACCCTTTCTCGGATGAATCGTGAAGAACCTATCTCCGGCCAACTCGGCAATTTTGTCAGAGTAAAGCCCTGCGGCGTTGACCAGGATGCGCGTTTTGACCGTGCCCCTTGTTGTTTCCACCGCCTTGATGCTTCCATCCTCGACCCGAACCCCTGTTGCGCTTGTATCTAGGAAGAAATTCACCCCATTTGCCCAGGCGTTCTCCGCATAGGCTATGATGAGCTCAAACACACCGATAACCCCCGTGTTCCACACGAGTACACCTTTCTTAATGTTTGGAGCAAGCCCCGGCTCAATCCTGTCCAGCCCTTCCCTGTCCAGTTCCTTCGGCTCCGGGTCGTTCTGAATTCTGGCTAGGTCTACCACACCGGGGAGGAACAGCTCTTCATCTGAGTTCTCAGCCACAACAAGCGTACCTATTCGCTTGAAAGCCACGTCTAGCTGGCTGGCAACCTCGTCCCACATCGCATTTCCCTTGTAGTTCATCTCCCATTTCAGCGTGCCGCGTTCTGTAAGCAGAGCTGGGTGTATCATAGCGTTGCAGTGTGCCGTCTGGTCCATTCCCAGGTCATGGTGCCTTTCAATGAGCGCTATCCTCAGGTCAAACCGCGAAAGCTCTCTGGCGATTGCCAGGCCTATCACGCCACCGCCGACGATGACAACGTCGAACTCTCGCCCCGTTAGCTCATCGGATATTTTGGGCGGGGGGACAACAGGTATCTTCCCGGGGTAATCGATCTCGTTCACCACTTGCCTGACCTGTTCCAGACCAGCGGCTATATGCCCAGCGTCCACAGCGTTCTGAAGAGAGCCAGCCCGGCCGGTCAATTCGGCTATGCTGTCTCTGACTGAGACCGCCACCTTCTCGCCGGTCTCCTGTGATATCTCGCCCTGTATTGTTCGCGCCAGTTTCTCATTTTCCATGGACCATCTGCCCAGAAATGAGTTCGGCTAAGTCTTTGACAGCCAAGTCGGACAGGACAGCCTTGCAGCTTGGGCATGCTGAAACGTAGACGTCAGCGCCGGTCTGCTTTAGCTCACTGAGGCGCATCGACTTCACCTGGTCGGCCAGCTTGCTGAATCCGAGCCTCGCCCCGGGAGGTGCCCCGCAGCAATGCGCGTGGTCCTTGGTGTAGACCGGCTCTTTTATCTTATACCCCAGTGCGGTGAGGATCCGCCTCGGGGCTTCAGTAATATTCATATCGTTGGCAAGTATGCAGGGGTCATGGTAGGTTGCCGTGCCCTTTGCCTTCTTTACCCTTATCTTCCCTTCACCAAGAAGAGAAGCCAGAAATTCACTGGTGTGAGCCAACTCAACATTCAGCTTAACTCCTGCCTCAGGGTAGCTCTCCTTCATCATCTTCAAACAATTGGGACACATCGTGACGACCTTTTCCAGCCCCCGCGCCTCGATTTCCCCCTTCAATTTCCTCGCTACCTTCTTGAATCCCTTGATGTCTCCGGCATAATAGAGAGGCGCGCCGCAGCAGATATCGGCGCCGCCGAATTGCTGCACCTTCTCCCTGCTCGCTGACAGTATCCGGTTCATAGCCTTGAGCAACCCTTCATCCTTGTATGCAGAGCATGAGATGAAATAGCCAACAGTACCACTGCCCTTTTGAATGAGTTGGCGCTCACCTTGGGGGTTACCGTATTTCTTGAATGTTTCTACACGTTTCTTCGTCTCACCCGGCAGGAGGCCCTCTCTAAAAGCTTTGCTTCGCCCTATCTGAATGAATTTCCTCAGATCGTAGTCGCTGTAGATGCAATGCCGTTTGCATGCCCCGCACATGCAACTCTGAAACATAACGTCGGAGAAGCCCCTCCTGTCTTCTACGAATCCCTTGTCCTCATATACAATGAGGCGGGCTATCTTCTGGGGGCTGATTGTCTCATTCCCTGCAGCGAGATAGGTGGGGCAGCTATACTTGCACATGTCCGCGCATAGCGCGCAGTTGGTTACCTGCTGCAGTGCTTTCTTATCTTCCATTTTCGACAAGCTTTCCTCTATTCAAAATACCGTTTGGGTCTAAAGCAGACTTGATTCTCCGCAACAACTCCAGCCCTTCTTTGCCTAGCTCCTGCTCCATGAATCTCATCCGCCACATTCCAATGCCATGATGATGGCTGATAGAGCCGTTGTTTCTCAGAGTCGCTTCCATGGCAGCTTTCCACGTGTCCTCATAATAGCGATACGGGTCAGCGGGAAAGCCCACGAAGGTGATGTACAAGCAAGCCCCTTCTCGATAGAAGTGCGAGAAATGTCCGGAAACAAGCAGCGAACCTGTCACGGCCCTCATTGAGGTTAACATGTCCTTGTACAGGTTTGCGGCATCTTTGAACAGCGACACTACCTCGATTGTGTCTACAATTCCACCCTGCTGCATTATGGTGGGACCTAGCCCGATGTCGAAACGCTTGTCAAGCCATATCTCAACCGGGTTCTCTCCCTGCGGCGACCCTCCGTGCTTCTCCGCAATGCTTAAGATTAATCTTTCTTCAGGGCGGACAAAATCAGGCTCGCCCTCCGAGATAAAGATGACAACAACCTTCTTTGTTCCGAAATACCTCCCGGCTTCGGATTCGTCGAATATCCTGACCACTGCCGGCCTCGCATCGGCCCTCAGCACCTTCCGCACCGACTCCAGTGCCATCTCGATGGAGGGGAAGGCGAATGATTGTTTGGAGGTGAATGCCGGCAAAGGGTGCACCGATACCACCGCCCTTGTCACAATCCCCAGAGTTCCCTCTCCACCCAAAAACAGGTCCTTCAAAGAAGGCCCCGTAGACCGTCTGGGGACGGGCCTGATATTGAGCAGGCTTCCGTCGGGTAACACAACCTCCATCCCGAGCACCATGTCCTCGATTTTTCCATACTTGGTCGAGAACTGGCCTACAGCGCGGGTCGAAATCCATCCACCGAGAGTGGAACAGTAGAGCGACTGGGGGATGCTTCCCATGGAGTAGCCTCTGTGATTTAGCTCAAGCTCCAAATTTGCGCCGATTATTCCAGATTCGAACTCGGCAACAAGCGATTTTTCGTCCAGAGAAATAAACCTGTTTAGTCGCTGCAGGTTGAGGATGGCGCTACCGTTTAGGGGTATCGCCCCACCGAGGACGCCGGAACCGCCGCCGAACGGGGTAATCTGCACCTTGTACTTATTGGCGCATTTGAGGATAGCCTGTATTTCCTCTCGGTTGCCCGGTGAGATGACTACGGAGGGGAGCGATGGCAGAGAGCCATACTGCGAGAGAAACACCCCGTACATCCAGTAGTCCAGGCTGTATGCGATGAGATCGCTCTCCTTAGTTGAGACGTTGTCCTTCCCTACAATGCGTTTCGCTTCAGCCCCAAAAGCGGGGGGTGCATCTGCCCTCTCCGACAGCCAGGTTTTTACACCCATGTTTCCCCTTCACCTTCCCACGCTGGAGTCTGTGTATGTTCTCCAACGATCTCGATCGATACCGTGACTAGCCGTCCAGAGACTCAAGGTTATCATCTTTCGAGAAGATTGACAACCTCATACCTTGGTCAGCAGGAGAGGCAACAGGCACGGGAGAGGACTACAAGGAACAAAAAGGCTATAATAGCAACAACAAGGGGTAGGCTTACTACACATTGATGGTGGCCAATCGAGGCTGACGCATTCGAAAGGAGGCAGGAGGTGGGCCAGAGTGTGGATTTGAGCAAGGATCTCGGATTCCTGCGTATCGGCGCTGCAGTCCCTGTCATCCGTGTAGCAGATGTTCCTTTCAATGTAGCAGGTATTATCGAAGCCATAAGAAAGGCAAGGAATGAAGGGGTGCAGGTACTGACTTTTCCGGAGATGGCTGTAACCGGCTATACCCTTGGCGACCTAGTTCAACACCAGGCATTGCTGTCGAAAGCAGAAAAAGGGCTTGGCAGCATATTGGACGAAAGCGCGGGGAGCAACATGGTGGTGATAGTTGGGATGCCTCTATCTACTGAGCAAAAGATATTCAACTGTGCCGTCGTATTGAGCAACAGCCGCATTCTCGGGGTAATACCCAAGACTCTTTTACCTACGCACAGAGAGTTTTACGAAGACCGGTGGTTCACGTCAGGCAGAGATGCCTGCTCGGATACTATCGAACTGGCCGGACAGCGAGTCCCTTTTGGCACGGACGTCCTTTTTGAACTGCAAGGAGTTGCCTCAGCCATCATCGGGGTGGAGATCTGTGAGGACCTGTGGGTTCCCCTCTCGCCTCATGAATACCAGGCACAGGCAGGCGCAACCGTGCTGTTCAACCTGTCAGCCAGCAATGAGGTGATTGGTAAAGCAGACTGGCGCAAAACGATGGTATCTTCAGAGTCGGGCAGATGCATCGCCGCTTATTGTTACGTTTCAGCGGGCATCGGAGAGTCCTCTAATGATGTAGTGTTCGGAGGCCACTCCATCATCGCCGAGAACGGCGTTATACTCCAGGAATCGAAACGGCTGGTAGCCGATTCCCATCTTTTAATGGCAGATATAGACCTCGATAGGCTGGCGCACGATCGGCGGGTTACCACAAGCTTTAACGATGTCCCCCAAATTTCAGAGACGTTCAGGATAGTTGAAACAGAAGTCCCTGACCTGTCTTCCGAAAGGTTGCTGCGAACGCTCGACCCCCATCCTTTTGTGCCAGCGGATCCGAGCAGAAGGGCAGAGCGATGCCGCGATATCTTCTCCATGCAGGTTGCTGCTCTCGCCGAGAAGCTGTCCGGGGCCAACAAGAGTCGCATAGTATTAGGAGTCTCAGGGGGGCTTGATTCCACCCTAGCTCTATTAGTCGCGGTAAAGACAATGGATTTTATGGGCTTGCCCCGAACCAACATTCATGCCTACAACCTTCCCTGTTTCGGCACTACACGAAGAACTAAGACGAATGCTACTAGATTGTGCAAAACATTAGGTGTGACTTTCGGACAAGTGAATATTATGAGAACATGCACATCGCACCTGAGAGACTTGGGGCATGATAGCCAGGAAGATGTGGTCTTTGAGAATGTACAGGCTCGATATCGTACAGAATTCTTCTTCAATAGAGCCAATGAACTCAACGGTATTGTGCTGGGAACAGGCGATCTCACAGAGGTCGCCCTCGGCTGGGCCACGTTCTCCGGGGACCACATGTCGCATTATCACGTCAACGTATCCGTGCCCAAGACGCTCGTCCGTTACCTTATTAGATGGGTTGCAGACGAAGAGTTAGCTGATTCCCGGGCACAAAAAGTATTGTACGATGTCCTCGAAACACCTATCTCTCCGGAATTACGACGGCCAAGTAACGGCGAGATCACCCAAAAGAGCGAGGAGACAATCGGGCCGGTCGAGCTTGCGGACTTCTATCTCTACCCGTTCTTTCGTTTCGGAATGCGACCGGGCAAGATTCTCTATCTGGCAAATGAGGTAAGGAAACAGGGACTTTTTGAAGGTCAGTACACTCTAAACGACCTAAAGAAATGGCTCAAGAGTTTTATTGCGAGGTTCTTCGCCAACCAGTTTAAGAGGACGTGTCTGCCCGAAGGGCCCAAGATCGGTTCAGTAAGCCTGTCTCCGCGGGGAGACTGGAGGATGCCCTCGGATGCCGATGCAAAACTCTGGCTTGAAGACCTGGAAGAAATGTACGGGAGATTATCTGGTTCTCGACCGCGAACACCCAGGGCCAAGAAGCACGTGTAGGGTGGGCTGCATTTCATTTCATCCATCCCACACTAGCTAGATGAATAGTACCTATTTTCTAAGGGATTTATTGTAACATGAATTACAACGCGGTTTATTCATAGTGGTTGGTTGATTGGGAGCACCGCAACAATGGCAGAACTCCTCTTTGTGATTGGGGTCTTTTAACTTATTCCATGCTCTGTAACAATCAGGACAGTATGGTGCATCTAAATCATAGGTTTTATTCTTTCCGCACCTTATGCAGTAGCCTTTTTGTCTAGTTCTGCTGGATGATTCTGCTTTCATTGGGGTATTTTCAACTGGTAAGTCTATTGCCGACTTTATCTCCTTCAAAACCTTATCTGCAAAACTTCTCAGCATACTATCTTTTTTTGCCCCACTAATAATGTATTCTGCTTCCTGAAGAGCATCATTGAAAATAATTGGATCTTCCTCTGAGCTAAGTAGTACTCCCATCTCTTTATTTTTCCGCTGTGAAGATTCAAGAAGGTTTAAAGAACTAATGACCATATATTTTTCATTATAAAAACACTTGGCGTGCAAATCATCATCAAAGAGGAGTTCCAAATTCCTTAACTCTTTAAGGTCACTTCTTACCTCACTAGCCAAGTCTTTACCTAAATCCTTCTCTCTACATACTACTATTGTCTTAATGCCTTGTTTGTCCTTGTGTTTCAAGCGTGGTAACAAATCATTAGGAATCCTAATATAGGGAGATATTAAGACTAGCTTGCTCTCTGCCTTGTCTACTATTTGTACTATCTCAGCATATGCGCTATCTTTGTTTAAAAACTTTGCCATCCGGTATTCACCTCGATGATTCTTCTGTGGTAATCATCTTATGTGATAATAAGCAGGGTGTCAATTTCTACTGCCACCAACTGTGAGAATAGTTACTGCTATTCTCGTTTTCAACCCCGCACTCAACTCCAGTTTTGTAATTGCATTCTGCACGCACAGGCATTCATAATCCTATCCAGGCTACCCCAACATCATTTCCCCTTATACCTGGATTGCACGTTGTGTATGTATTAAAGTATACTAATACCCACATCCACAACAGGACTTCATATCCGCATCACCAACATATACAGCTTAGGAGATGAAAATGGCAAAGCAAAAGGCAAAGGATACCGCTCTGGGAGACCTCCGCGTCCTCGACTTGGCTGGCCCCATAGGGATTTACTGCACCAAACAGCTTGCAGACCTCGGGGCCGACGTGATTAAAATCGAGCGTCCCGGGGGCGACCCCACCCGGTCTCTGGGCCCCTTCTACCACAACAAGGCCCATCCTGAGAAGAGCCTCTACTGGTTCCATTTCAATACCAATAAGAAAAGCATCACCCTCAATGTAGCAAGCTCCGAGGGAAAGAAAATCTTCAAGAAGCTGGTTAAGACGGCCGATATCATCGTGGAAAGCTTCCCTCCGGGGTATCTTGACTCCATAGGCCTGGGATATTCGGCCCTCAAGAAGCTCAACCCCAGGCTGATTATGACCTCCATCACGCCCTTCGGCCAGACCGGCCCCTACAAGGACTTCAAGGCCTCTGACCTTATCGGCCTGGCTCTGGGCGGGTTCCTTTTTATCTGCGGCTGGGAAGATGAGCCCCCCTCCAGAGTCGGCGGCTCACAGGCTTACAATATGGCTTCGATACATGCCACCACAGCTACTCTGATCGCCCTTTACCATCGGGATATTACAGGCGAAGGACAGCACATCGATGTGTCCATGCAGCAATGCGTGGCGCACAGTTTGCAGTGGGTGCCTCAGATGTACGACCTCCAGAAGCGCATTATGGTCAGGTCAGGGCGTCTCGGTGTGCCCCTGCAGGAATGTAAGGACGGCTGGACGAACTTCATTGCCCTGTTTGACTGGGACCTGCTTGTCGACTGGCTGAAGAGCGGTGGAGGATGTGCAGACCTCGATGATGATAAGTTTAAGGACATGGACTATCAGATCAGGCCTGAAGTGAGGCAACACATCAGTGAAGTTACCGATGCCTTCACCAAGTCACACGACAAGAGATGGGTCTGCGAAGAGGGCCAGAAGAGAGGCGTCATAGCTATACCCTGTAACAATGCCAAGGATGTGGTGGAGAACCCCCAACTCGTCCTGCGAAATTACTTCGTAGACGTAGAGCATCCTGAACTAAACGATACCCTGAAGTACCCTGGCGCCCCGTATAGATTCGCTGAAACACCCTGGAAGATAAGGCGCCGCCCTCCTCTAATCGGCGAGCACAACAACGAGATTTACAAGAAGGAGTTGAGATTAACGTCCAAACAGATAGCTGCGCTCAAAGGGCAGGGGGTGATATAGAATGAAGACGAAGATAAACAAGAGATTACCGATGCAGGGCATAAGAGTCACCGATTTCTCCTGGTTCGGAGCAGGTCCTTATGTTACGAGGTTATTGGCCGCCTACGGGGCGGAGGTGATACGGATAGAAAGCAACACCAGAATAGATGGGATGAGGTGGCAGGCGCCCCGGAAGCCAGGCGTTCCCGAAACATATAACATCAGCGGAATGTTCAACAACTACAACCCGGGTAAGCTGGGGATAACCTTAAATCTGAACAATCCCAGGGGCATAGAAATCGCCAGGAAATTAGTTTCCGTCAGCGATATAGTTCTGGACAACTTCATCCCGGGAGCCATGGCAAAATGGGGGCTTATCTACGAAGAATTAGTCAAAATAAAGCCCAATATCATTGTGGCTACTATGCCTATCATGGGAATAACCGGCCCTTATACTTTTTGGCGCGGCTTTGGCACCACCATCAGAACCGCCGCAGGCATCGATTACATTACAGGTAATCCCGACCGGCCTCCGATAGGGACAGGGATGGCAGCCTTCCCTGATTTCACATGCAACCCATACCATGCAGCGACAGCTATCCTGGCAGCCATCCATTATCGGAATAGGACCGGCAAAGGCCAGTTCATCGAGCTCGCTCAATTGGAGTCCACGGTCTGCTGGACCGAAACAGCCATCCTGGATTACACGGTCAACAAACATATTCAGACCAGTATGCGCAACCACCTGCCCAATGCTTCACCGCACGGGGTTTACCGCTGCCTCGGAGAAGACAGAGAGGTTGATTACTGCGCCATGCCTGAGTCCGAACCTGACCACAGGAAGAAGGATGAGCGATGGGTTGCTATCGCCGTATTTACTGAGGATGAGTGGAAAGCATTCTGCAAGGTCATAGGCAACCCGCCCTGGACTAAGGACAAGAAATTCGCCAATCTCAAAAGCAGGAAGAAAAACGAGGACGAGCTGGACAGATTGGTCGAAGAATGGACGATGAAGAAATCGCCGGAAAAGGTCATGATGCTGATGCAGAAGGCTGGCGTAGCGGCCGGGGTAGTTAATGACGGCGAGGACCTGCAGACCCGCGACCCCCAACTGAAGGCACGAGGCTTCTATGTCTATCTCGACCACCCCGAGGCAGGGCTAATCGCCCATGATGGGTTGACTTTTGCACTATCTGCGACCCCGGGCGAGATACGCAGGGCACCGCTTCTCGGCGAGCATAACGAATATGTTTATAAAGAGATTTTAGGCTTCTCTGAGGATGAGGTAAACCAGCTCATCACCGATGGCGTATTGGAATAAAGAAGATAAGCGTGAGGTAGTTTAACAACAGGGGAGTGCAGAGGGGCAAAGCCCCTCTGCCAGGGGTTTGGGGGTGTCCCCCAAACCTACAAATCCCCCAAGACTGGGGGATAAAGGGGGTTGATGTAGACTATTTCAGCAATCTCTTATTATTAGTCATAGAAAGAAGGTTTTATAAATGTCAGCAG
>Ga0315279_10009090_pt1 | contig 11915 bp, 12 predicted proteins | sample YL17G06_20_MG_FD_203694 | JGI IMG/M metagenome (GOLD analysis project Ga0315279, IMG submission 203694) | Sediment microbial communities from Yellowstone Lake, YNP, Wyoming, USA - YL17G06_20 | ecosystem: Environmental > Aquatic > Freshwater > Lake > Sediment | place: USA: Wyoming | collected...
GCCCAGCAGCTTGCTGGTGATGAACTCGTTAAAGCGGCTCACGACGATGGCGAACTGCAGCCCCTCGGCGGTGAGCTTTCCTTCGTAGGTCTTCGGCATGTTCGTTCCTTTCGCCGCCAGGCGGCTCAGTCCACATCCAACTTGTGGCCGAGCTTGTCGCGCTTGGCGCGCAGGTAAGGCGCGTTGTGCTCGGTGGCCGGCACCGTCAGCGGCACCTGCTCGACGATCGTCAGCCCATAGCCCTGCAGCCCGATGAGCTTCTTCGGGTTGTTGGTCATCAGCCGAATCTTCTTCAGCCCCAGGTCCGCCAGCACCTGCGCGCCGATGCCGTAGTCGCGCAGATCGGCGGGGAAGCCGAGCAACTCGTTAGCTTCGACGGTATCGTGCCCGCAGTCCTGCAGCTCGTAGGCCCGCAGCTTGTTCAACAGGCCGATGCCGCGCCCCTCCTGGTGCACGTACAGCAGCACGCCGCGCCCCTCCTGCTGGATGGCGCGCAGCGCCAGCTCCAATTGCGCCCCGCAGTCGCAGCGCGCGGAGTGGAAGACATCGCCGGTCACGCAGCTTGAATGCACGCGCACGAGCGTCTCGTCCTGCGCGACGTCGCCGAGCGTCAGCGCGAGGTAGGGATTCGTGTCCACCAGCGACTCGTAAGCATGAGCCGTGAAGGTGCCGAACGGGGTCGGCAGGGTGGTGGTGGCGACGCGGCGCACCAGCTTCTCGGTGCGCCGGCGGTACTGGATAAGGTCGGCGATGGTGATGAGCTTGAAGCCGTGATCGGCGCCGAAACGCTCCAGCTCCGCCAGGCGCGCCATGCTGCCGTCGGGATTCTTGACCTCGCAGATGGTCGCGGCCGGGCGCAGGCCCGCCAGCCGGGCAAGGTCAATAGCCGCCTCGGTGTGCCCCGAGCGATGCAGCACGCCGCCGGGCTCGGCCATCAGCGGCTGCACGTGGCCGGGGCGGACGAAATCTTCAGCGTGCGACTTCGGGTCGGCCAGCTTGCGGATGGTGGCGGCCTGGTCGGCGGCGGAGATGCCGGTGGTGGTGACGCCTTTGGCGTCCACGGTGACGGTGAAGGCGGTGCGGTAGCGCTCGGTGTTGTCGGCGACCATGAGCGGGATTTCGAGCTGGTGCAGGCGCTCGCGCTCGATGGGCACGCACAACATGCCGCGGGCGTGAGTCTCCAGGAAGTTGACCGCCGCGGGGGTGATGAACTCGGCGGCCATGATGAGGTCGCCCTCGTTCTCGCGGTCCTCGTCATCGACCACGATGACGAAATTGCCGCCGCGAATCTCCGCCAGCGCTTCTTCTATGGTTGCGAAAGGCATAAGCTACCTCGTTTTTCTGTAGCCGCGGATAAACGCGGATGAATGCGGATTGTTCTCGTCTATTATATCCTGAAACGGGCTATTGCGGGGCAGCAGATTGGCGGGGAGTGTGGCTGCAAAGCATGGCAACCGCCGACGCACCGTAGGGGCGGCCCGGAGTTCACCCCGAGCGAAGTCGAGGGGTGGCCGCCCATTCACAGCCGAGGCGGCTGTGCCACATCCAAGCGCGCGGCACCCCTGCCCATTGAGATCGGTCACACCCAAGCGGTCACTACCGCGAGCACGAACCTGGCGGACACCCTCGCGAACCCCGTCGCAGCCCATGCCAGCGTCGGCATCGGGTTATCCTACGGAGCGTCCATGGCTCTCCCTCGTAGTCGTCGCCGTGGACGTCTGACGATTCAGTATCCGTGTGAGCACGCGCTGGTCCAGCCGCACCGGATTGGCGATCCCACCGACCACCGCGGCCACGGCCGGCCACCATGCACCCAGCGGTAGCCCGAGCGCCTTCACCACGGCCAGCGCCCCCGCTAGGAGAAACGCCAAGCCGCCGAAGATGATCGACACCCAGATGTCTGACGACGACTCCACCGTCGCCCCCCGTTCCGGTTAGAGTCAAGCCCCGGTTAACCTGCGCAACACGGGCGAATCCGTCAAACGCGCCAACCGCTTCCAGTCGCTGCGAACGGGATGCAGCAGGACGGCAGCCGCGCCGGATCCAAGCAGGTAGAGCCACAGAAGGCGCCACGGGAAGCCGACGGTCAGGGCTAATCCTACCGCTGCGAACGCAAGCATGGCTGCGCCGAACAGTGCATGATGTAGGCAGATCACAGCGCGCTCCGCTGCCGAGAGCTCCCCGCGATGTCTCAGCAGCCAAAAGTACGCATCGCCGAAGGATGTCAGCCGGCGAAGCAGCGTTGGGCGAGAACCCTCCGATTCCAGCGCGGCGTCAGGTTGGGAGGGCCCTTCGGGGTTAAGCACTCTGAATGAAAGGCCGAAGGCGATAACACCTGAGAATGCGACTATGCTAAAAACGATGAGCCAGAACAGGAAGACAATGTCGTGTCCACGCGATTGGATGATGGCCTGTGTGGCGTTGGGCAGCCGGGCGAACTCGCGCTGGACCGGGCCGACGAGGGAGCAGTATGCTGCCCACCAGATGCCCAGTAGTACCAGCGACCAAAATCCCCCCATGTCTTTCCAGCGGCGAAAATGGGTATAGAGGGCGCCAAACGCGATGAGACAAAGGACGACGATGGTCACCACTAAGTTGACATCCATCACAGATACCCCTCCTCCCCCAGCTTTTCGAGGGGGTCAAGCGGTTGCGATCACTGGGTACACGGCACTCCACTCCCGGACTTGGTGGATCACAGTAACTTAAGGAAGTCATCGAGATCGAGCCGGGCTTGTTTGAGAATGTGGGACAGTGTCGAACGCTTGACGGGTCTGTGCGCGGGAGTCGTCACCTTGAGTGCTTCGCCAGCGACGAGCTTGTGCAAACGGATATGACTTCCACGCTGTCTGATCCCGGTCCAACCATCTCGCTCAAGGGCGCGGACGATGTCGCGATAGCTGAGGCTCGGGACTTTGCTCAAAGGGTCAGTTCCCTCACCAGGGCACCTTCCCGCGCGGGAACGTCCTCAAGGGGTTCCAGGTAGAGTTCAACCGCTTCGCGCATGTTGCGCATGGCTTCGTCAATCGTCTCGCCCTCGCTGATGCAGCCCGGGAGGGCAGGGACCAATGCCGTATAGCCGCCTTCTTCGCTGGGTTCCAGGACGACCTTGAATACCATGTCAGTGAGTCTCCAGTCGAAAAATGCATCCCCGCTGCTGATCAGATTATATCATGCTTGATCAACCGAATTGTGTCCAGCGCCGGCCTCCACGCTACAAGACCATCCCGGAAATGGGCCTGCGCTGCGCGAGTTGATCCGTTCGAGAGCACTGGGCGTCACCTGCGCGCCGACAGGCCCGCCGCACCCAGCGCGAACATCAGTCCTATCGTCGCCACGATTACGAACACGACATACCAGCGCGGAATCTCATCATACAATCCGATCTCGCGACCACAGCCACGTCGCACGCGCGTGAAGGCAAGCCCGATCACGCCAGACCAGGCGACCCAGGCGGCAGCCTTGAGAACATCCGGTGTCACAGGTACCCCTCCTCCCCCAGCTTTTCGAGGGTGAGCTGGTCCACGTCAACCGGCTCGCCTGATCCGCCAGCGCGGGCCTGGAGCAGCCGCTCGAGGTAGCGCGCGAGCAGGTCGCCCTCGAGATTGACCTCGGCGCCGGGGCGCAGAGCGCCGAGCGTCGTGTTATCCAGGGTGTGGCGAACCAGCGACACCTTGAAGGCGGCGCCCGCGGCCTCGGCGATCGTCAGGCTCACGCCGTCCACCGCCACCGACCCGCGCGGCGCCAGGTACGGCTGCACCGACTGCGGCGCGAGCACGGTCAGCAGCACCGACTCGCCCCGTTCCTCGCGCGCGGTCACGGTGCCGACGCCGTCCACGTGCCCGGCCACCAGGTGCCCGCCGACGAAGTCGTTGAGCGTGAGCGGCAGCTCCAGGTTGACGCGCGCGCCCGGCCGGAACCTGCCCAGCGTGGTCTTCGCCGCCGTCTCGGCCATGACCGAGGCGACGAACGCGTTTCCCTCGGCGCGCTCGGCGGTCAGGCACACGCCGCTGACAGCGACGCTGTCGCCGGGGCGCAGGCGCGGCGCGGTCTTCGGCGCCGTTACCGTGATGCTGAGGCCGTCCGCCACTGTGGCGACAGAGCGGATCGTTCCGATTTCGGTTATGATGCCGGTGAACATTATATGCCTATCTCAACCACGAAGAACACAGAGATCACAGAGCGGAGGAATCAGATTCTTCCTAGACTCTATCCCCAAAGAAAGGGCCTCAGAATAATGACGTCCCAGCGAAGGGGCTCTGAATAACATTCTGATCAGCTCCTGTAGGTTTTTCGGGCAGGCTCTTAAGACCGGAATTCTCAGTGTTTTCTGTGCCCTCTGCGGTTCAAGTTTTCCCTTTATGTGAGGTACCCTTCGATCATGAAGTCCTCGCCGATGCGGCGGCAGCGAATATCCCGCACCGGCCACGCCTTTTCGATTGCCGCCACGCCGGCGCCGGCGACCGCGGGACGCGCCTCTGCGCCGCCGATTATCCTCGGCGCGACGAAGATGACGAGCTTGTCAACCAGCCCCTGCTCGACAAGCGACGCCGAGAGCTCCGCGCCACCTTCGACCAGCAGGCTCGCCGCCTCGCGCCGGCCCAGCTCGTCGAGCAGCGCGCCGAGGTCCACCCGGCCGTCCCGTTCCGGCAGCACCAGCACCTCGGCGCCGATATGGCGCAGGGCCTGCGCATCTTCGTCGCGCGCCCGGTCGGTGACGGCGATGAGCGGCGGGCTCTCGCCGGAGCGCATGACGTGCGCTGTTAGCGGGGTGCGCGCGGTGCTGTCGGCGACGACGCGCAGTGGCTCGCGGCGACCGCGCACATGCCGCACGGTCAGCTGCGGGTCATCGGCCAGCACCGTCTGGACGCCCACCAGCACCGCGTCGCTGTCGCGGCGTAAGCGGTGTGCCATGGTGCGCGCGCGCTCGCCCGTTATCCACCGCGACTCGCCGGTGCGCGTGGCGATCTTACCGTCCAGGCTCATGGCGATCTTGAGCGTGACGAACGGGCGGCCGGTGGTGATGTACTTGCGGTATGCCTCGTTGAGCCGGTTCTCGCGCTCGCGCAGCAGGCCTGCTTGCACCTCGATGCCCGCCTCGCGCACAGCCCTGACGCCTCCGCCGGCCACCCGCGGGTTGGGGTCCTCGGAAGCGATGACGACCCGCGCCAGGCCGCAGGCCGCGACCCGCGGCGCGCACGGCGGCGTGCGGCCGTGATGGGTGCACGGCTCGAGGGTCAGGTACATGGTCGCGCCGCGCGCCTTCTCGCCAGCCCGGTCGAGGGCGACGATCTCGGCGTGGGCGGCGCCGGGGCCGCAGTGAAACCCCTCGCCGACGACCTGGCCGTCGGCGACGATGACGGCGCCGACCATCGGATTGGGGCTGGCCCAGCCGCGGCCGCGCGCGGCCAGGCGCAAGGCCCGGCGCATGAATCTGTGGTCGGCGTCAGCCATGCTCATCGCGCGCGTCCGATTGGTCTTGGCCGCGCTCGCGGCGTATGCGTTCGGCGAGCGTGCGTGCGAATTCGCGCCACAGGGCGTGCTCGCGCTCACGCTGATGTCGCTCGACGCGGCGCATGTCCGCCAAGGCGAGGACGATGAGGCCGATCGCAGCCAGTAGGCAGCCCGTCCACCACGCGACAAAGAACACAGGCCGCCCGGCGGGGCTGCGCAGGCCGGGAATGTAAAGGCCAAGGAATATGGCGGTCAGCAGCGCCAGCATGATAACTCCGCCGGCGATCCGCAGCGCCATCTGGCGCCCGGGGATGCCGGTGCGGTCGGCGCGCCACTGCCGCACCTCGACCAGCATGAGAATGATGACAGCTATGCCCAGCGCCGGCAACAGGATGGACAGAGCTTCCATGCGCGGGCTCCCCGCCGCGAAGATGCGGCGTCCACGATTCAGGCGCGGCTGGCCGCGCTGATGATAGCACAAGGCACGGGGCAAGACAAGGAAACGCGGAGCGGGGCGCCCCTGGCATCCTGGGCGGCGCGCAGAGGCCTGGGGCAAAGGATGCTCCCGGCCAAGATTCCTCGGCGGAGTTTAGCCTGAGCGCGGCCAAGATTCTTCGCGGAGTCTACCCCGAGCGCAGTCGAGGGGCTCACAATGACACCAGCGAAGGGCCTCGGAATGACATCTTGCGACGCCGCAATGCTACCCCATGCCGCCTGGCGCGAGCCTATGCCACCGGCAGTTCGCGCCGGCGCGCGATGAATTGCTCCTGCGTGCCGACCGACTCCAGGAACTCCAGATAGGCTGCGTGCAGGCGCTTGGCCTCGTCGGTGCGCTGGGCGAAGACGTCGTGCCGCTGCGCCGGGTCGGAGGGCAGGTGATACAGCTCCGGCTCGACGTCCCTGGCGCCGCAGATGAGCGCCCACTCGCCGTCGTTGACGGTGCTCGGTTTCAGGCCCCAGGCTTGCTTGAACCAGGTATAGGGGTCGGTCGTCAGCGGCCCGCGCTCCTTGGGTTCGTGGATAATGGCCCACGACGACACCGCGACCTCGCGCAGCGGCCTGTCGTCACCCTTGAGCAGCGGCGCCAGGGAGTGGCCGTGCATCGTCCCCGGGTCGCCGGCGCCCGCAAGCTCCAGCAGGGTCGGCATGATGTCGGCCGGCTGGATGAGGCTCGCCGACCGGCGCGCGCCCGCGCCGCCGGGCATGCGCACCATGAACGGGATGTGGCACACCTCCTCGTACAGCATCACCACCTTGCCCGTCAGGTTGTGCTCGCCGATGTAGAACCCGTGGTCGGTGGTGAAGATGACGCAGGTGTCGTCGAGCAGGCCGAGATCCTCAACTTTCTGCAGCAGCCGCCCGACCGCGCGGTCCACCATCGTCACCTCGCCGGCGTAGAGCGCGCGCATGTGCTTCAGCTCGGCCTCGGTGAGGTAGGTCGCCGGGCCGTAGATGGGATACGTCACCTCCTCGCCCTCATAGCCGGGGTCGTACATGTCGGTGTAGTACTGCGGAGGGTCCCACGGCTCGTGGGGGTCGAAGGTATCCACGTAGAGGAAGAAGGGCTGTTGCTTGTAGTTGCGCTCCAGCCAGTGCTCGGCGGTGCGCATGGTCATGGGGGCGAAGTAGTCCTCCTCGTGCTGGCGCAGGGAGGTATTGCGCAGGTACTGGGAGACGGTGCGGGTGGTCTCGCGCAGCTTCTCCGGGGAGCAAGGCATCTCGACTGCGGCGGGCGCGGTGAGGTAGCGATCGCCCTCCTGGCCGCGAATCCACTGCCAGCCGCTGAAGCCGCGGTCGAAGTAGAAGCCGTCGCGGATCATGTGCGGGGTGTCCACGATCATGTAGGTCAGGTAGCCCGCCGCGCCCAGCGCCTGCGACAGCACGGTGATGTCGCGCTGCAGGGGCGCCCAGTCGGTGTAGGTGAAGGAGTAGCGGCCGGTCATGACGTCGGTGCGATGCGGGATGGTGGGGAACGAGCCGGTGTAGGCGCGGTCGAAGACGATGCAGCGCTCGGCAAAGCGGTCGAGGTAGGGCGTGCGAATCCAGTCGTTGCCGTAGAGGCCGAGGTGATCCCGGCGCAAGGTGTCGGAGACGATGATGATGAAGTTCACGTGGTCCTCCCGTGGGGTCGTGGGGCGGATCTCTGACCCGCCCTCCGTTGAGAGCCAGAGGCCGTGCCCTGTGCAAAGGTTGTTCGGTAGCGCGAAGGAGGGTTCCTTGTGCGGGGGCGGCAAGCGGGCCGGGTGAAGGCGGAGCGGCAGGGACATCCCACCCTCTCCCGACCTCTCCCTGGCAGGGAGAGTAGTCATCGGGGCCGTGCTCACATCTTGCGAACACACCCAGGGCCGCGGCGCGCTTGACACGCCGCGGCGGGGTCAATATCATAGGGTCTGCCACGCCCGCGGCCCGCTTCCCCGTGAGGGCCGCAGGCCGCAACGGCTGAACGAGTCTTCCCATGGCCGACGCTTCGATTGGCTTTTCGCGCCCCGAGTGGGACGAGTATTTCATGCTGCTGGCAAAGCTGGCGGCGATTCGCTCGACGTGCCTATCGCGGCCGGCGGGGGCGGTGATAGTGTTGGCGCGGCAGGTGCTGGCGACGGGCTACAACGGCTCGATGCCGGGGGTGGCGCACTGCACCGACGAGGGCGTGTGCTTTCGCCGCAGCATGCGTGCGGGCGAGGACGACAAGTACGACCTCTGCCGCGCCATCCACGCCGAGGCCAATGCCATCGCCCAGGCGGCGCGCCGGGGCGTGAGTATCGAGAGCGCGACGGTCTATACCACCCTCGCCCCGTGCTTCGTGTGCACCAAGCTCATGGCCAGCGCTCGCATCGTGCGCGTGGTGTACGAGCACGAATACGACTCCCCCGACCGCGAGCGCGACGAGATCTGGCGCCGCGCCATCGAGGATGCGGGCATCGAGTGCGAGCAGCTCACCGTGACCAACGAAACCATCGAGCGCGCCTGCCGGCTCATATCCACCACCACCTCGCTGCGCCGGCTCTTGTCCGAGTCCGGCGAGCCGCTGGAGACCGACGAATGACGCCGGAGGCGCATAAGTGACGCCACAGGTTTACCCGCCTGCGGAGGGCGCATAGATGATACCGGGCAGCCAACCCGTCATCGCCGTCACCGGCCGCACCCTTCCCGAGGCATGGCAAAACGCCATGCTCGCCCTGTTCGAGGGCGGCTTCGACACCGCGACCTCCTTCGACCGCGCGGGCGATCCGCAGAGCAAGGACGCCACCGTCATCATCACGGTCGAGGAGCCGCTGGCCGAGCCGCGCATCCACAAGAAGGCCATTCCCGCCGGCCTGGAGGAGCTGGAAATCTATCGGCTCGAGGTGGTCGCGGGAGTGCACGACCACTGGGTCAACCGCTTCGGCGAGGAGTGGAACTACACTTACCACGAGCGGCTGTTCGCCTATGACGCGGGCGACGGCAAGCCGGTCAACCAGGTCGAGACCATGCTCGACCAAATCTGCGAGGCGAAGGACCTCTACCGGCGGCGCTTCCAGGTCGTGACGTGGATACCGAGCGTGGACCCGCACATCATTGACCCGCCGTGCCTGCAGCGGCTGCACGTGCGCCTGCTGCCGGCGCCGGAGGGCGCGTGGACGCTCAATCTTAACACGGACTGGCGCTCGCGCGACGGCTACAAGGCGTGGTCCATGAACGTTTTCGCCATGATAGATTTCCAGCGCCTGCTGGCGAAGGAGATCTCGGAGCGCCGCGGCATCGAGGTGCGCGTGGGGCGCTACTGCGACAAATCCGACTCGCTGCACATCTACGGCAAGGACCTGGAGGGCGTCGGCGGCTTCACGGGGTTCCTGCGGCAACTGCGGGAGAAGCCGCTGGAGGAGCTGTGCTGGACCAGCGAATTCTGTGCGCCGATGTTCGTCGAGGCGCGCCACCGCCTGGCCGCGCAGCTCGATGCCGAGCGCAAGGGCTTCGGCAAGGGCGTCATCGAGCCGGGCGCGGACGCGGCGAGCTTCTCGTATCCGGCGGAGTGGGATAGGTAGGGCCGGGCCGTTTCGGCGCGCCGCGCCGAGACGGCCGCGCATAGACCCGCTGCGGCGGCGCATAGGCCCGCCTGAGGGTGTATAATAGGCGGCGAGGGGTATCGCCATGAACGCAGACGAAGCGCGACGCTCAACAGCGGTCTGCGGTTCCCGTATCGCCGTGCGTTCTCTTCCCTTTTTCTCCTTCATGCTTTCGGTGCCACCACATCGCGCAAAGATGGCTCCACGGAGTTGCAGCGGGGGATGCGTCTCACCAAGCGGTGGCCGGCGGAGGTGCTGGCGGCGTTGCCGCAGAGCCGGGCCGCCCTTCGCGGCTGCCGGCGACAGGATGATCCCGGACCGACCTTGAGGAGGGTATCGCTATGACATGCGTACGCTGCGGAGCCGATCTCCCCGAGCAGTCCAGTTTCTGCCCCAGTTGCGGCCGGCCGGTGGCCCCCGACAAGCCGCCGGAGGAAAGCCCCGTCAATGTCCCGCAAGCGCCGCCCGCGCCGCGCGGAACCGGCTTGGTCGGCCGCCTCAGCCTCATCGAGTGGCTGCTCAAGTACCGCGCGCACGTAATCCAAGACATCCGCGAGAGGCGGCACCTCGGCCGCTATGCGGTGGACGCGCTGCTGGCAGCCATCGTGTGCTCGATATTCTACGGCTTCGTCGTCGGCGTGTCGGTGGGCGGGTGGCAGACCCTCTACGACCCGATCAAGCTGCCGTGGGTGCTCGTGTTCACCCTGCTGTTATGCTTGCCCACGCTGTACGTCTTCAGCGCCTACCTGGGCAGCGGGCTGAGCCTGGCGCAGGTCAGCGTGGTGACATTCGGCGCCACAGCGATGGTGTCCATCACCCTGCTCGCCTTCGCCCCGGTGACGTGGTTCTTCATGTTTACGGCCCCCGGCAGCCACCACTTCTGGGTGCTGCTGAACGTGGTCATTTTCGCGGTGGCGGGAGCTTTCGGCGTGAGCTTCCTGGTGCGCGCGATGAGGGAGCTTCACACCCAGCGAGCGGAGCTCCCCAAGGTGCGGCGGCTGGTGAGGTGGTGGGTGGTGCTCTACGGCGTCGTGGGCGCCCAGATGTCGTGGCTGCTGCGGCCGTACTTCACCGCCACCGAGGTCTTCATCCGGCCGCGCGGAGGAAATTTCTTCGTTGCCGTGCTGCAAACGCTCGCTGAGTGGCTCTCGGGCCGGGGATGGTAGGCATGGCACGGACGGGCGCGCCAGCACAGGTACGGGCGCTGCTGCCCCTCGGCGGAGTCGTGGGGAGCCTGTTTCACCGCCGCGCGGAGCTGTTTGCAGCGCTGCGCAGCGACGCCGCCGCTCGCGCTCTGGTCTTGCGCATGACTGCCTACGTCGTGCTGTTCGCCGGCGCGTATGGCCTAGTCATCGGCATCTACGCCGGCGGGTGGCAGGTGGTGTACGACCTGGTGAAGCTGCCGTGGGTGCTGCTGGCGACGCTCGCGCTGTCGGCGGCCTCGCTCTACCTCCTCAACGCGCTCGCCGGGGCGCGGATGTCGTGGGCGCAGACGATCGCGGTCGTGCTCACCGGGCTGCTGGCGACCGTGACCGTGCTGCTCGCCCTGCTGCCGGTGGTCGCTTTCCTCATGTTCTCGGGCGACCGCGACTACTACTTCGCGGTGTTCATCAATGTCGTCGCATTCGCCATTGCCGGCTGGTGTGGGGCGCGCTTCGCGATGGAGGCCACGGCCGCAGCGCACGAAGATGAGCGCACCCGCGGGCGCTGCCTCGCGGTGATGCGGTGGTGGATGGCGGTTTACGGGCTGGTGGGGATGCAGATGGCGTGGCTGCTACGGCCGTATTTCCGCCAGGCCGACGTCTTCATTCGCCCGTTGGGCGAAGGCGGCAGTGTATTCGAGGCCCTCGCGCGGCTGGTGTGGAAGGTGCTCGTGGCCGGCTGGTTCTAGCCGCCGCGCCCGGCCCAGTCCCTCATCTCTCACCTATCACCTTTCGCCTTCTCGAGCCCGGATTATGAATAATCCGGGCTCGGCCCCGGTCGAGCAACTCCAGCAGCAACTGCGGCGAGCGCCCCAGGCTGACCGGAGCTTGGGGGTCGAGTTCGCGCGCGCCGATCACCTCCGCTCCCGCGTCCCGCAGCTCGCGCAGGGAAGGGGACTCGCGCGCGATCCTGCGCAGCAGCGCCTCGTCGAGTATGACCAGCGCATCCAGCTCGGGCCCGGGGCGCGGCTCGCCCACCAGGCGCGCCCAGAACAGCAGGTTGTAATAGACCCCGCCAGCGACCGAGCCGTAGGACGGCGGCTGGCGGCTGATGAGGGCCGGGCGGGGGTCGGCATCGACCGCGATCTCCTCGGCCCGGCCATCCAGATCGGCATAGATGCAGCGCGCGCTGGATTCCACGACCGCGCGGCAGCACGCCTCCTCGAACACCTCGCGCCGGACGCACCCCTCCCACGTCTCGTCAGGCTTGCGCTGG
>Ga0315279_10009091_pt1 | contig 11912 bp, 11 predicted proteins | sample YL17G06_20_MG_FD_203694 | JGI IMG/M metagenome (GOLD analysis project Ga0315279, IMG submission 203694) | Sediment microbial communities from Yellowstone Lake, YNP, Wyoming, USA - YL17G06_20 | ecosystem: Environmental > Aquatic > Freshwater > Lake > Sediment | place: USA: Wyoming | collected...
AACAGGTGCTGGAGCGCGAGAACTATAAGGTAGGCAAGTTCAACTATGTAGTTACCGATACCGTGCCCAGCGATGTGGCCGTGCTGGTGGTGGCGGGGCCGCGCAAGCCCCTCTCCGCAGAGGAGACTTTGCGGTTGAGCCGCTACGTGGATCAAGGCGACAGCCTGCTCATCCTCGCTGAGCCGGGCATCCCGGACCCCTTCGGAGGCATGTTGAGCGCCTACGGCGTGGAGCTGCCCGACGATGTGATCATAGACCCGACAAGGTCGTTCTTTGGCGACATCGCTTCGCCTTTGGCGGACAGCTATGGTTTTCACCAGATCACCAAGGACCTGGGAGGGCTAACCACCTTCTTCCCCACGGCGCGTTCTGTCGTGCTGAGCGATCCTGGGCCGGAGGGGTGGGCGCGGCAGCTTCTGGTCACCACGAGCAACGATTCCTGGGCGGAGACCGGCTATCGCGAACAGCAGGTGAAGCCGGATGCCAACGAGGTTAAGGGGCCCCTGGGCCTTATGGCCGTGGTCGAGCCAAGCGAGGTTGGGGCCGGCAAGGGGAGAGTAGTGATCGTTGGCGATGCCGACTTTGTCAGCGATGACGTGCTTAACTCGGTGGCTAACGTGGGCAACGTGGACTTGTTCATGAACGCGGTGAACTGGCTGGCTACAGAGGAGGAACTGATCACCATTCGGCCCAAAGCGCCGGAACAGCGGGAAGTGATCCTGACGCCACCACAGGCGCGGGCGATCATCTACTCCAACATCCTCTTTGTGCCCCTGTTGGTGCTGGCGGCGGGTGCTCTGGTGTGGTGGAGGCGTCGCTAAAGATGAAGTTCCGCAACACCTTGATTTTGCTGCTCGTATTGGCCGCGCTGGGTGCTTATGTGCTCTTGGTGGAGAGGAAAAGGCCTTCGCCCGATGCCGAGGCCACTCCATCCCCAACACCCAGCACGCCGATCCTCTCCTACAACGTGGCTGATGTGCTCGCCTTGCGCCTATCGTCGCCTGACCAAAACCAGCGCACGGAGCTGGCCTATGAGGGGGACGGCAGATGGTACATCACAGTGCCCGTTCGCGAGGAGGCGGATCAGGAGGAGGTCAGTCGCATCATCGGGGAGCTGGCTGAGCTGCGTCCCCAGCGGGTGCTCACCGAGTCGCTTGGCAGCCTCGCTGATTATGATCTGGACCCGCCGGTGATCTTGGCCGAGATCGAGCTGAAGGATAACATTACGCGGACGCTGAAGGTGGGGGCACAGGATGCCGTCGGCTCGGGCTATTATGCCCAGGTCGCTGGCGACGAGCGCATCTACCTCATCCCTTACTACATCGGGGGCGACCTTGAGCGCGCGCTGAGCCAGCCGCCCATCAAGCCGACGCCCGAGCCTTCCCCGGCGCAGGAGGAGGGCGATACGCCCCCGTCACCTACGGCGACGCCGGGCCAATAGGTGGACGGGAAAGACCGGACAGGTCTCACAGATCTGTCCGGTCTGGGTTGAGGTGACAGATAGGCTGGAATGTGCTATGTTTGAGCGCGGAAGCAACACGAGTGTGGAGGTGGTGAGATGACCCTTGGTGCGGTGAAACTGGAGGCGATCACGCCCGAGTCGTTCGCGCCGTTTGGCACGGTGGTGGATTGGACGCCCGCCCTGGAGAAGACGGGCATTCCCTTCCACATCCTGGTGCGCTCGGAGGCTCCTACAGGCTGGCGCATGGCTATGCTCAAAGGCTCCCTGCGGGCCACTCAGGATATGGAAAACCATCCCCATACCGAGGAGCTATTCGCCCCGGTGCAGGGAGCAGGGGTCCTCCTGGTGGCCAAGAAGGGCCCCTTTGAGGAGAGCGGCGTTCACGCCTTTTTCCTGGATCGGCCGGTGAGCGTAGGGCCAGGAGTCTGGCATGGCATCTTTGCCCTCTCGGAATCGATCTCGGTGCTGATCGCCGAGAACCTGGAGGTAAACAGCGAATACGCCAAGCTGAGCCGGCCGCTGGGGGCCGTGTTGGCGTAGAGGCCCTCGCCCCAACCCTCTCCCGCGCGCGGGAGAGGGAGTTGGCCCCCTGCCAAGTACCTGGGAGGGCGCTATGCTGTGGCGGCCTTATAGGCGGCGGTGATGTCGCGCATGAAGCGCAGCATCCCCTCGGCGTCGTACTCGCTGCCGCGCAGGGAGAGTGAGCCATAGGTGTAGGCCGACTCGGGGTCCTGCTTCCCGGAGAAGATGCTGTCCAGCGCGGCGCTGGTCAGCGAGATGCCGATGGAGCAATCCTTTGTGCCCCCTGGGCCACCGCTCACCTGGCCCTTGGAGAACTTGAGGCTGAACTCCGCCTTAAGGTCCGTCACGTTGAAGCCCACGGAGGCCTCGGCCTGAGCGATCTTGGCCTTCAACGCCTCGCTGGCCTGCAGGGCGGCGATCATGCGGTTGACGACGGCGTAGAGCTCTTCTGCGGTCTTGAACTGGGGCATTGTGACCTCCTTGTCGTGTTGTTTTTGTCGAGCAGTTCAGTTGACAAGCATACCAAAGGCACCTATAATAGCCCCTGTGTAGCCCCCGTGGTGGAATTGGCATACACAGCAGGTTGAGGGCCTGTGTCCTTTAGGACGTACTGGTTCGAGTCCAGCCGGGGGCACCAGGGAAAGAGCCCGGACGAGCGGTCCCGGGCTCTTTTCGTTGACCGACATCACTTCTTCGTGACAGGCTCGAACCCGCTAATCCTTTGTCCTGGGGCAGCGGCCATCTCGCCCACCAACCTGGCTACAGCCTCTGCGCCTGCGCTCAACACTTTCTCGCCCTTGGCTATGGTGGCAAGGGAGGGATCATCGGTGATCCCGCTCACCAGCTTGTAGCGCTCGCGGCGCACGCTCTCGGGGGAAAGCATCAAGATGGTGGAGGTCTCCATCTCGCCCGAGTGGCCAATGCTCACCTTGGGCCCTTCACGCACGGCCTCGAATACTTCGGGAATGAGCTCCCACCAGCACAAGGCCCGTATCTCTCGATCCAGGCGGTACTTCATCTCTAGCGCCGCAGCACCGATGGTGTTGCCATTGCCGCCGTGGCCGCTGAGGATCAAGATGCGCTCAAAGCCGTGGGCGATGATGGATTCGCAGACATCTCTGAGGACGTTGACCACGGTCTCCACCCGAAGGGAGATGGTGCCCCGATACATCATATGGTGGGGCGAGACGCCGAAAGGAATGATCGGCGTGACCAGCACGGGCACATCAGCGAGGCACGCTGCCTGGCGGGCGACGTATTCGGCCGTCTGGCAATCAGTGTTCACCGGCAGATGATGTCCATGCTGCTCAATGGAACCGATGGGCACGATGACCACCGCGCCGCGCTTGGCCCAGTCGGGGAACTCCTCGCGGGTCCGTTCGGCCCACAGTATATCTTTGACAGCTTTCATTGCTCTCCTTAATCTAATCTAGTTCTAGCTCGTCTGCTTTACTCTCGCACTGGCCGCTGCTTGGCTCGTTCCCACAGTTCCGTCCAGGATGCGCTGCCGTCATCGGGGATGATGTCTAATGATACGCCGCGGTGGAAGAGGGGCTGGTTGCCGGCGGCAAAGTCATCCCACACACCACACTTGCCAACCAGGTTCCACCAGATGTCGTTCTTGCCCACCGGGTAGATCACGCTGGCTCCAGATGGCCAGGAGACACGGTACAGATTGCGGGGGGGAGCCGGGGAGTAACCCTGCTCGACGCGATAGCGGGCGACTGCCTCCTCATCCAACTCGACGCCCAGCCCGGGCACCTCGGGGACGCGCGCGTATCCCTGATACACCTGGATGCGCTCCTTGATCAGGTCATCAACATAGATCTCATGGCAGGTGACCGCCGGCCAATTCGCGTGGGTGAGAGTGGCGCCGAAGTGAAGCATGAAGGCCGCGGTCAAGCCGGTACCTACCATCTGCAGGAAGAACGGCTTGTTGAATTGCGCGGCGACGGCGGCCTGCTGGCGGATGCTGGCTGCCCCGCCGCCGATCACAAAGCCATCGCAAACCTCGTCGCGAATCACAGCGTCGAGCGTGGGCGACCCATAGTGCAAAGCGATCGGGCGAGTGATCTTGCTTCGCAAGATCGCGTTCCCCTCGATGTCGCTCTGGGGGAGGGGGGATTCCAGGATGTTGACGGCCGACGTCTTCTGCAGTTCGTGGATGAAGGGCACCGCCGTCCCCACATCGCGCAGGAAGCCGTTAAAGTCGGCGTCAAAACGGTAATCCGAGGGGACGATGGCGGCCAGGGTCTCGATCTGCGAGATAAAGTCACGCCAGGGGCGCGCTTTGAGCTTGGCACTCATATACCCCAGGCTCAGGGTCTCGCGAATCTCGTCCACCCAATCCTCGGTGGACATGTCGTTGGACCACCAGGAGATAGGGCACCAGTCACGGACTTTGGTACCCAGGAGCCGATAGCAGGGCACACCGAGGGCTTTCCCCACCAGATCGTAGATCGCCATCTGCAAGCCTGAGCCTAACTGGTCGTCCCAAAGGAACTCGAAAGGCGAATGGCCGATGACGCGATCAACCTGCGCCTGGGGCACTTTGCCCCAGGTGTAGTAGCACATGGTCTCGCCATAGCCCACAAGGTCCGAGTTGGTTTGGAGCCGCAGGATCTCAAAGACGGTCCAATCCCAGTTCTCGCGGGTCAGGTGCCGTGCGTGGCGTGGCTTCAGGGGGACGGATACCCAGGTGCGCTCAACCTGCTTAATGACTAGATTGTTCATGATGCTCCTCTTTGGTAGATGATCTTGCCGCCGAAGATCGTTGCTTCACATTCGAGCCTCCACTTTCCTTCTAGGGTCTCTTGCTTGGAATCAACAAAGGTGAACTGCCCCTCGTGCAGGGAAAGCACGGTTACATCCGCCGGGAGACCAGGCTCGAGCGTTCCAAGCTGATCATCGCCGAGTGCCCGCGCCGGGCTACAGGTCACACGGGCGATGCCCTCCTCCAAGGAGAGCCCCAGGTTCAGGAGCTTGGATAGGGTTGTAGGCAAATCCTTGACGGGCGCCTCAACATTGACATAATAGATGTCGGTGCTGATCGTATCGGGTGGGAAGTCTTGCGCCAGCGCCTTCCGGGCTACCTCGAAAGCGAAGCTCCCGGCCCCATGCCCCAGATCAAAGATCACACCCCGGTTACGCGCTTCTCTGACCTCTGGCCTGACCTTGCCGCGCTCATCCAGAATGCCCTGGTCGTGAGGGGTGTAGGTGTGGGTGATGATGTCCCCTTTGCGCAACAGGGCAAGGACTGACTGCAAAGTCGGCGGCTGCTGCGAGACGTGCACGGCTACTGGAAGCCCAACCGCGTCGCCAACGCGCCGAGCTGCCCGTACGGCGTCAAGTGCCCAGTCGCCGGTCATCTTAGATGTGGCAAAGACCTTGATCCCGCGAATGTGCTGGCGGTTCTCCTCGATCATGCGGATCGTATCGGGCACGTCAATATAGCGGCCATAGTTATCTACGTAGTAGGGCGTGTGGATGGCCATCGTGCCGATGGAGGCGATGTTGATGAACTCGTACAGCCGCATGTTCGTTCGGCTCAGGACGCGCTCCCTGTACCAGGGGAAGCTGAAGGCTCCGGTGCTGCCCATGTCCACAGCCGTGGTGACGCCGGATGGTGGGCAATAGACATTGGGATCAACGACCTGGGCGTGTAGCTCAAACCCCAAGTGAGTGTGCAGGTCAATCAGGCCAGGGACCACCAGCTTGCCTTTGGCGTCGAGCACCTTGGCTGCGTCGCCAACTGGAATATTCTCCTGCATGGCCGCAATCTGGTCTTTGCAGATGGCAATATCCAGCTTGCCGCGAAAACTGGTGGCAGGGATAAGAGCTTCTCCCCCTTTGATCAAGAGATCGTATCTGGACATAGCTATCATCTCCTCGGCCGTCCACTATCGCGGCCGCTGTATGTTATGAGGCATGGCCAGACCATGAACATCAAAGTCTCGCCATGCCGTGCAGCCAGAACAAGAACGCACAACACACCCAAGCCTCTGGATGATGAACCAGAGACTCGGATTGAGCGCACCCGGTTTGCTACGGTTGTGGTGAGTCAGCCGTCAGCCAGTGCTAGAAGGCCCATGAGGTGACGAGCTAGGCGATGGCGATGAGCTCTACCTCTATGATAGCGTTCTCCATGGCAATGGGAGCGCCGACGGTCGTCCGGGCCGGAGGATTCTGCGGGAAGAACTCTTTGAACACCTTGTTCCACCCGGCGAAATCACGCATTGGGTAGGTCAGATAGCAGTTGACCTTCACCACCTTGTCAAAGGACGATCCCGCCGCTTTGAGTACCTCTCCCAGGTTCTGCAGGGCCTGGCGTGACTGAGACTCGATATCTAGCCCCGCGAGCTTGCCCTGCTTGGCGCCTGCTGTGCCGGAAAGGAACAAAAAGTCCCCAGCGCGCACGGCGGGCGCGATGACCATCTTCTTGACGTCGGTGCCTTCGGGAATGATGAGCTTCTTTTCCATGGGTTCTCCTTTGCGTTTTGGTTATCGAGAAGCGCTGCCCAAGAGACGCTTACCTCGCTCCGGGCAGGTGTATCCCACTGTCGGCAGTGGCCTCAAAGAGGCCAGAATCCTTGGTGATGCGAAACGCGCCATGTTCGGCGATCTCTTCCTCCACTACTCGGGTGAAGTCAGTCGGGCTGGCACGCGGCAGGCCAAAGCCGCCGGATTGCACATAGGCAATCAGCGGCCCGGCCTCTGTCACGACCAGGGAGTCTTCATAGCGAAGCATCGTGACTTGCGGGAACCACTGGGAGAGTAGCTCGGCGCCGTTCTCGAGGCTGAACGTCGTCGCGCCCCACGACGCCTCAGCAGGGCCGAGCCTGCCTATCAAGACGTTCAACTCGCGCAGGTGTGCCTGACCCACTGTTGTGGCATGGAAGCTTCCACCGGGCCTCAACACACGGCGGATTTCGGAGAGCGCTCTCGCCTTGTCTGGCACGTGATAGAGCATGTGGTTGGAGATCACAGCATCAAAGGTCTCGCTTGCGAAGGGGATATGCTGGGAATCGAGGGCCACAAAGCGGAAGCGGCATTGCTCGCCGCCGAGATTCCGGTGAGCCTCTTGCACCATCCCTAACGAAAGGTCCGAGAGCGTGATCTCCCAGCCTCTGAGGATGCGGGAGCGGTTCTCACGCCACAGGTATCCAGCGCCACAACCCAATTCGAGGATGTGGCTGTATGCGGGCAAGTTGAGCCGCTCAAAGACCCAACGGTGCCAGCCGAGTTTGTTGGTGCTGTAGAGCTGATGAAGGCGAACCCGGGCATCCAGGTTTGAGGCGTCCTTGTACTGCTCGTCGAGCAGATACCTCTGATTGGTCTCTTTGGACACTGACTGCACTTCTCCCTCGTCTCAGGTTTGCAGCGCCTCGCGAAGCCGGCCCAGGCTCCTCAGGAGCATGAGGCCATCATGTTTCTCCACGGACAGCCAGTTCACGGATCTATCCTACGATGTCCCGATGAGACAGCTACTCAATGCGGACAGGAACTCGTCCATATCGAGCGCGTGCAGGCTGGCGGCACTCGGCCGTCCGGTCTGGATATCCCAGCCGCGCAAGGCATAGTATTGCCCTATGAGGTCGCGAAAGCGCTGAGGATCAAGAGTGATACGCTCTCCCAGATAAGGGCTTGTGCTGGCTTCCGGGTGCTCAAGGTAGGGCACAATCGTCTCATCGGTGGCCCGTGATCGTCCCCAGTTGCGGATCGCAAGGAGCCGCTCAGCGGTGAAGACGCGCGTGCCAAGGCGATAGAACGCCTCCTTGGACATCTCCAGACTGCTGGCGGGCTGGAAAAGATAGTACTCCAGGTCTTGGCCCTCAATGCCGTTCAAATGCACCAGGAAATCGTCCTCGCTAGGGTCGGTCAGCAAGGGGAAGATGTTATCGCAGATCCCCAAACTGTCTTTAAGGGCGCCACGGTCATGGTGAAAGACTGCTGGCTCGGCTTTTGCTTCGTACCCGCTGAGCGGGTCAACGGAGGCACCGGAACCGTAAAGGTGCTCACCCACCGCGCGGAGTTTCCCCAAGGCTGCCTGATCATGTGGCTTGACTTCCCGCAATAGCCCGAAAATGTTGGTTGTATAGCCGTGCCCGCCGCCCATGGGGTCGCGCGTGTCCATGGCCCATTGAAGGGCAGTGACCAGCCAGTATGGGAAATGGGGGGAGGAAAAGGAACCATGTCCATCCCAATGAGAGGCCTGGCCCCAGGCCGGGTAGAGCTCGCCAATCAGGTCCTGCCCCACGGAAAGTGCAGTGGCCGCGCGAGGCCCCCCTTCAGCGAACACATCGCCCCATCCCTTACGAAGTGCTATATTGGTCACAAAATCGACCCAAACGTGGGCATCGCCAAAGTCGAGCGTATCGCCGTCAATCTTGAGCAGCTCACCTCGGGCCTGGCAGCGGCGCAGCCAGGGGATCAGGCCGAAGATGAACTCCCAGTGGTTGAGCCCCAGGTCATTGCAGAGCTGAGCAATCTCAAAGCCCGCCTCGAAGCCGAGCTTCACCCCGGTGAAATGACCGCTGCCGAAAATGGGGGCGCAACAAAAGAGATGTCCGCTGTAACTCCGCTCGCGGTTCACCGCACCCGGTACACGCTGGTAGAAGTTTCCACATGCGCGGGGGCACTGGTAGGTGCAGGGAGGAAGCCGCTGCCCATTGGGGAGCTGCTCCTCGCCAGCCAGCGAGCTCCGGCCATAACGCCCGAATATCCTTTGGACCACCTGACGGGACCTGCGCAGCATCTCGACAGGGTTAGCGACGGGGACGCCACGATGACCTCTGACAGCAACAGCCTTGAGGTTTTTGCTCCCCATGACAGCCCCGAAGCCCCCTTGACCGGCAGCGCTTTCCGTGCCCGTGGCCACGATGGCGAAGCGGACGCGATTCTCCCCAGCCGGGCCGATGGCCGCGACGCGGGCCTCATTCCCCAGTTCTTGAGACAGGCGCTGCTGTGTTTCAATCAGGCCCAATCCCCAAAGATGGCGAGCATCCCGAAGCTCGATATGCTCATCCTCTATCCAGAGGTAAACGGGCTGCGAGGATCGGCCTACGATCACTAGCCCATCGTAACCCGCAAATTTGAGCTCGGCCCCCCAATGTCCGCCCAGGTTAGCCCGGGTGTACCATTCGTGAGGATAAGCTTGAGGGCTCAGGCCCGAGATCGTAACCCGCCCTGAGCTGGGCGCAGGTGTGCCCACGAGGGCGCCGGGCATGAACATGAGCGGGTTTGCGGCGTCAAAGGCGCCGATGCCGGGAGGGATCAAGTCCCATGCCAGGCGGGCAGCCAGTCCCCGCCCCCCAAGGTACGAGCTGGCATAGGGGAACGTCGGCAGAACGGCGATCTCCCCCGTAGTGAGGTCAACTTGCAGGATTCGTCCGACGAATGGTGGCGAAGCCATCTGTGTGCTACGAGCCTTCCTTTCATTATCCATGTCATCTACAATCCGAACAGATCGGAAGTAGGACCACGAGCTTCACGGTGTCATGATCCCTCAGATCCGCTTGCACGTCGCCAAGCCAAAGCTCCGGTGGGGCAACTCTCGACACACTCCGGGTGTCCGTTGCAGGTGTCGCAGATCAGAGCTTTCTCAGCTCCTGGGTGCATGACTAGGGCTTCGAAAGGACACGCCTCCGCACAAAGGCCACAACCCGTACAGAGGTCATCATCCACGGCCCAGCAGCCCTTCTCTCGGTCTCGCCGGATCGCTCCTTGGGGACATGCTTTCGCACAAGGGGCCTTGCCACATTGGTGGCAATAGTGGATTTGATGCTCCCCCAAGAATGGATCAAGAACGATATGTAGTCGTGCCAGGGAGGGGATGACCTGGCCTTCGTGCAGGAGCGAACAGGCTACCATGCACGCTTGGCAACCCTGGCAATGCTTTCTATCAACCCCGAGCATGCCTGGCCGTCCTGGGCTATGCTCGATCCTCTCTGACATACGGCCACTCCCCATGCTTCGTTTTAGAAGTCAAACTGCCATATAGTATCCTTACTGCTGTTGCCCTGCAAAATGGTCAACTCACTTTATGGGCTGTCCATTGGGCACTACCATACTCCCCTAAGGTCACAGTGCCACTCATGGCATCGCCCTCGACAGATCCCGTGTAGACGAAATTGACCATATTCGCCTCGAAGCCGAGGACAGCGGCGAATTTGACCTGCTTGCCTTTGACCTCTCCTTTGACCTCAGTCCAGGAATACTGCGAGCGATAGGTGCCGCTCAGGCAGTGTCCGTCCTGGGTAAGGGTTATGGAATGAGTGCTTTGCCCCCGGGTGTACTGGGTGTGGATCTCCCATATGCCGGTTACGTTGGCAGGCGCATGGGCCTCGGGTGAAGCGTGCTCTCGGCCGGGCCTGTTACTCAGGAGCTCACGCAAGCGCTTGGCGACGACGAGATCATCGCCAGCCTCCATCATGAAAGGCATGACCAGCAAACCATCAGAGAGACAATGCAGGGCAATGCGCGGCTCGCCATTGTAGAGTTCATGATGGATCTCGGCCGGCGTACAGCGAAGCGCCCCTTCATCCCAGGAGATAAACAGGCTTGGCGCGACATTGGCGACCCCGGGCTGGCGTACCTCAGTGCGCACGGAAGGGAGCGCGACTACGGCACGGCGGATGGTCTCCAAGAAGCCTTCCCACATGCGCCATTCCGCCTGATGGTCCCGCCCCAGGACCCAGGCCTCAACCGCAGCCAGCAGGCCCATGATCTCCTCTTTGCCTGCTTTCATGGGGCGGGCCACGCCGTGGTGTGGTGCGCTATTGAGGAAGGCTGCCTGTAGCAGGTCTTTACGGCCGAGCACCAGGCCGGATGCCTGAGGGCCTCTGAGATGTTTGCCACCACTATAGGCAACGGCATCAGCCCCCATCAGCAGATAGCGATTCGGCACGTCCGGGCGTTGAGCTGCTGCATCCACAATGCAAGGGAGGCTATGCTCATGGGCGATGCGGATCATCTCTTGGGCCGGGATCTGGCCGAGGTCCTCAAGGTCACCGATGAAGGCCACCATGGCCGTGCGCTCGCTGATGGCTGCACGGAGGTCGGCCACTGTGACCACCTCGATCATCTCCGCGCCCGCCAGGCGGAATGCACGGTCATAAGAGGTGCGGTGTCCTTTCTGGATGAGCACCTCGTTTCTCATACCCCTGGTGTCGGGCAATCTGGCCATCTTCTCTGGGTCGCCCCCCGCGATACAGGCAGCGCACAGCTCAGTGAGTGCGGCCGCACAGCCCGAACTGATGTACCCCCACTCGGCCCCAGTAAGCTTTGCGAGCCTCTGGCCAACCTTTTCCATGAGCTCGTCCATGTGAACGTAGTGGTTGCTGGCCTCAACCATCGCCTCTGAAACCTGCCTAAGCGCCCGTGAGCCGCTGATAATGGTATAGGTGCCGTAGCAGTTAATCAAGGGCCTTATGCCGAGGTCCTCAAAGGTCGGTGGTCGAGTGCTGGGTAACGTGCTGGTGCTCGGAGTCATAGGATTCCCCTCTTCTGTGTGTTTTGTGGGTACCGGCTGGATACCGAGCGAAGAACGACAGCCTCTCCCCGCCCCCAAAGGCGGACAACCTGTCTATCATATCACGCACTAACGCCCGCGTCAACTCAAATGATAACGTTACCGAAGGATAATAGTCCTGTCGAATAGTAATGTCACCAAATGCCGTTCTCTTTCCAGGCTGGGATGGGAGTGGTCGGGGTGGCACAGACGCCTTCAGCGATCCCTGGGACGGCGCAGGGCAGGCTGAAGATGATGCCGATCACCATTGACGCTCTCCATGCCGCACGGTATTATAGTGGGGATGTCGACCAACCGCGCCCGCCATTCAGGTCTATTCAGCAGCTCAAAGGAGGGGGGAACTCATGAGATCCAAGCATCGCTGGTTCGTTCTGGCCGTGTTCTACGGGTTCATCTTGT
>Ga0315279_10009092_pt1 | contig 11909 bp, 13 predicted proteins | sample YL17G06_20_MG_FD_203694 | JGI IMG/M metagenome (GOLD analysis project Ga0315279, IMG submission 203694) | Sediment microbial communities from Yellowstone Lake, YNP, Wyoming, USA - YL17G06_20 | ecosystem: Environmental > Aquatic > Freshwater > Lake > Sediment | place: USA: Wyoming | collected...
TTCACCAATCATACAAGCATGGGAGAAGCTGGAGCCTATAATCAAGACCACCAGAGAACGAAGGAAACGTCCTCAGATATGGGAATGGTTCGAATATCTCTACTATGAAATGAAGAAGAGAGAGCAGAGGCTTCAGAAATCAAAAGCGTAGGCAGATGGCTTGTCCTTGAGGTTTGAGGTTGGCTGTAATCCTGAATCTGAAGAATTCAAGGAATATTGGAGTAGAAATGGATACGATCAAGAGAGTAAAGGATACAATCACGATAGACTTCTTGAAGAACTTGCGGATGTCATTAAGGACATTTCGCAACTTATCGTTTGGCGAATTAACGGTGAGATCGTGGGTCATGCAGTCTGGCATGAAAGCAACACTGAAGAACACAGGAAAGGTGTTCCCAGAGACAAGGAAGATAGCGAAGTATTGAGGAATCTTCTTGGCAATAAGAAAGGCTTTGTTGAGCTTCATGAATGGTGGTTGATCGAGAAGTACAGGGGAAAGGGTTACGGGAACGAATTCCTAGATTTCTTTGTAACTTACATGAAAAGCCATGGGTATGCTGACCTCGTGTTTTATGCTGATCATCCTGCAGCACTCGCTGCATTCCGAAAACATGGATACAGAGAAGGAGGATACTTGAAAGGACTGAAGGAGTACGTTTTCCATCTCTCGTTAAAGAAAAATCCCTAAGCCATGCATTGTCTGGTTTTGCGGGTTCCGTTTCAATCTCCATGAGAAATGCACGCGCTTTTTTTGAATGAATTGGCGAGCAAAAACACAGGTTTATCTCACGTTCGCATCGGCGGGCGCTAGAGGATACTTTGGTCGCGTAGTGTGCACTAGAAGATGGTTTCACAAGACAGATAAATTGAACTCATTGATACTATCGGTAGGTTCTAGAAGGGGAAAGGAGGTGACACGTAATGATAAAAAAGAAAGCGTCACTGATGGTAGCTGCTGCGTTGGTCACTGCATTGATATTGAGCAGTCTCGCGGTTACGCGTACTGCTCGCTCCGAAGGAGAGACACTAGGAAATCCTGACATTGTTATGTTCCTGCGTATAGACGGTATACTAGGCGAATCAATAGATGTAAATCATCAGGATTGGATCGACATAGAATCCTTCAACTGGAGTGAAGCAATGGCAAGCATTGGAGGCGGAGGCGGACGCGCAGCGGGAAAGGTCAGCATGGCAGACTTCAACTTTGCCATGAGAACTAACCTTGCTTCTGCCAAACTCTTCCTTGCCTGTGCCACTGGAAAACGCATTGCATCTGCCGAGCTTGACGTTTGTACGCCCATGGGCGAGGCAGTCAGCCCCCGGAGATTTCTTGAATTCTATTTTGACGGTGTAACAATCACTTCCTACAACATCGCCGGAAGCACTCCGATGGATTGCCCGGTAGACGAATTCAGCATCGCATTCACCAAGATCACGATGACTTACTGGCAATATGACGATTTTGGAAGCGTCAAGGCGGTAATCACTGTATACTATGACTTGATCGCAGGCAGAGGCGGTATAGTAGCGCCAACAATCGGCGGCTAGCAAGCATTACAACGTGGTTAAGCGTTGAAAGTCCACTCTTTTTTTTCTATACCGATCTATCGCGCTTGAATCCATGCGCTTTAATGTTATTATGAGGCATCGTCCATAGAATTAAAGAGAAAAGGGCAAAAATGCCATTGCCCTATTCATACACATACAATATGGTTACGTAAGCATGGCTATTTTTTGCTTAGCGCAATAGTTACCTCATGGTTGTACAGTTTCTCCCCTAACTCTGCAGGTAGCATGATACCGTATTGACCCTTCCGGGGCTTAACCACATTGGCAGATAAGGTTACTATACCGCCTACCGCGTCTATGTCGGCGGCGTTGCACTCTCTCAGTTTGCTATAGATGCTCAATTCTGATAGTAGGTTAGGATACATCTTAGCCTTTTCTTGTATGCGCCAATTCCTGTAGCGGTTCTCTACGTCTTGGGGCAGTTTCGGAAATTCGCCTTCTTCCAGATATTCCAAGCGGCCTAGGTCGTGCAGGGGTTTCTTGTAGTTCTTATGATAGGTTATCTTCTGCACTTCATAGCTTCCCCTTTAGGCCACGATAAGCTCAAACAGAAATATCTTCCGTAACGGGCTGCTTATGTTGTTGATATTGTCGGCGGTGGCTAGGATGCAGGCTACTTCAGGTCTGCTAGTCGTCATGTAGTTGGCAAGTCGCCTTACTGCTCTCGGGACCCCTTGCTCGGCGGGACACGTAGCTTGCAGGTCATCGTAGCTTACGGCGTTTAAGCGGCCTTCCTTCTGTCTCACAGTCGGGTCGAACAGCGTGAAAAACTCATAAGGGTTGTACTTGGTAGTTTCAAAAACGCGGTCCCAGTTCTTGCCGTTCATGTAGTAGTTAAGCCAAAATTCAAGCGTGGTTTTTCCTAGTCCGAAGGGCATGTTTGCGCTTTTGCGTTTGCCTTGCGTGTGGCTTGTTATTAGAAGGTTGATTAGATAATCGTTGTCTATCGCGTTAAGCAGGTAGTCGGCTAGTTCTTTTTCGGTGTGGCTACTCATTCCTTTTTCTTTCCCCTAACTTGGTTTCTAGGCTGCTTAGTCCGGTGGACCGTGTTTTAGGTCCGTAGCCTGCACCTTCCGTGTAACGATAAAGTTTCAGCTTAAACATGATTGTGCTGTAGAGCTTGCGGCATTGTTGGCTCAAAAAGCCCTCTTTGCCATAGCTGAATTCTTGCCGCTTCATCCATGCTTCTATTGGTGTGCAACCGACAAACACGTTTACCATTCTCGTTTGACGTTCTTTTTCTATGATTAGTTCTTTGCCTACATCCTGCAATTCCACGTTTCCAGGCGTGTCAAGAAGCAACAGCATGTTTTCCCATGCGGTGGGGTAGTCGCCTTGATACATGGCCATCTGCACGAAAGCCAGAATTCTGTCTATTGCGGTGTCGCCTATGTTTGTTATGTCACGTCTGCCACTAGAATTATCTTCCGTCATTCAAGATCACCTCTCAGCGCGTTGATAGAACGGACAAAAAGGGGATAGGTTGCGGGTGACTTGACCAAGCCGAGAAGAGATACCTCACCCCGGCCGCTATTTGGATGACTCCGGTTGCTGATGAGCAAAAAAAGAGGGGTTTTGCTGGTGACGTCTCCACTGTCAACATAGCCATGGCAACCCGATAAGGATCTGCGGGTTCCTTATGCAGACAAAAGCCTACCTATTTTGGCCATCCTAAATTAGCGCGCACATGTGGAATGCTCAGGTGCTTTCGACTTTCTTAAGTCAAACAAGGAGTATTGCATAGGAGAGTCCATAGAGAATGATGAAGAATACTCCCGCTTTCCTATCGAGTTTTTGCCTTACGGCAAGCACGAGCAATACAACAATTGAAGCGAACAACGCATATAGGCCTGTCGTCTCGGCAAGTCTTGCAGAAACAGTCGTTGGAAAGAACAGAGGTCCTATTCCTATTGAAAGACCAGCGTCAACAATGCAGCTTCCTATGGCATCTCCTATAGCGATTCCGTACTGCTTCCTTCGGACGGCTGCCAAGTCAACAGCCAGCTCAGGCAAGGATGTTCCGATGGCAACTACAAAGAAACTGATCAAATACTCAGGTATGTGTGCTCCCGCTGAAAGCGCAACCACTGAGTTGACCACAACATAGGCTCCTATTGCGACACCCACGTAGCCTATTATTGCGATGACAATGTGACGAAACAGCTTAGTGTTGCCTTGCGGCATTGCATATTCATTTTTCATAATGTTCCTGATGATTAACATGAGAAGTGGAAAGCTAGCCACCAAGAACACGGCATTAATTCTTGAAATGTATCCCTTTTCTACCATCGATACCGAAGCAATGAGTGCTAGCAATTCACATGACCCGATTACTACTATCTCGTTTCTCTTGACCCTGAATGCTCCGCCCAATAAGGCGACAAGTCCCAAGACTAAAGTTAGTTGAACGAGAACTGATCCGAATGAGTCTCCAACGTTGATGTCTCCGTGACCCATTGCTGAGGAAGTTATCGAATTCACGATTTCTGGTAAATCTGTGCCTAAAGACACTACCACAAGTCCTATCATAAGAGGCGAGATTCCCAACGCAGAAGCCATGCTTACTGAGTGCTTGACCGCCTTTTCGCTGGAATACGCTAGTAGAGCAACGCCGCCGAGAAAAGCTGATACGAGAAGTATGATATCAATGACCACTTGGACCACCGAACGTCGTTCTATGGTTGATAAATCTAGAAACAGCACGAACGTTGCAAGCCCAAGGTATGCGGTCAGCACGCACGTTTATGCCTGTACTTGTAGTTTTCACTCTCATTATGTATCACTCAGCAATGGCAACAGCGTACGAATTAAACAAGGCTACTTCTTGTTCTTTGTGTACTTCTTTGGAAGTGCTTTCTTCTTTTTTTGCTTGTTTGGCATATCTTATCCTTCTCTGGTTTTTCGAATTTCTATTGGTGCAACGTGCCACCACTAATATAAACGATTGTTTATAAATACTTCTATTGTGCTATATAGAATAAAGAATTACAATTTACAAATAAGAATGTTGCAAGACCTATATTGATTGGGATCCCCGCAAACATTATAAACACTCACAAAACCCATATGGTACACAGAGCTGTCCACCTTGTCAGAAGACATTATCGTATCAGGTGAAGACGCTTTACGCGTTGCTGACGCCTTAAACTCGACAAGCATGCGGGTTCTGCAATTGCTATTAAAAGAACATCTGGATATCTCAACAATAGCTGACCGACTGAATCTGAGCCAGCCCTATGTCAGCGAGCAAGTTCGTAAACTGCAGGAAACTAACCTGATTAGAGTTAGCTATGAGAGTGGGAAGAGAGGAATAAGAAAGATCTGTGAATTGGCAGTGAAGAGAATCGTCATAGAGATTCAGCCTTTTTGACACAAACGGTGGTGGTATCCGTAGTTTGCTGGCGCCCGGTAAGACAGAGCAGAGATTCTCAGCGCTTGGGCGAGGTCATAGCGGTGTTTTTGTCGTTTTAATATTTGTAATTCACTATCGTTATAGGCAATACGTAAACCTTTTTAGTATTCCTGCGCTGTATACAGTGAGGAAAGATGCCGTTCAAGGGAAGGAGTAAGAAGAAGAAGCGGAGGGAACGTGCCCGCAAGAAAGAAAGAAGAAAAGCCAAGCAAGGACCACAAGAACAGATAGTCTTCGTGGATCGTGAAAAGACCGGAAGATAACTCGTGTGAGTGATATCATGTCAGTGGATAGTTGGAGTGTTTGCGTCCAAATCTACGTTTAGTATTCTGGAGGCATCCCGCCCATTCCCCCCGGACCGCCAGGAGGCATTGACGGAGTTTTCGTTTTCCCGCTAGCAATTACATCGTCAATTCGCAGGATCATTGTTGCTGCCTCGGTAGCAGATTTGAGTATTTGTGTCTTGACTGACAAGGGTTCCAGAACTCCAAGTTTCTTCATGTCTTCAACCTTGCCGCTTCGGACGTTGACGCCAGCCCAGATCTCGCCTTTTTCATGTTGAACTTTGAGTTCTGAGAGTATGTCGATGGTGTCAAGGCCTGCGTTTTCCGCGAGAGTCATGGGAACGATTTCTACCGCACCAGCGAAGCCAATAATTGCCAGCTGTTCTTTTCCAGGAAAAGTTGCGGCGTATTTTCTGAGCACCCTGGCAATTTCTTCCTCTGGAGCGCCACCTCCAGCCACGATCTTTCGCTCTTTCACAACGTCACGCACCACGCAAAGAGCATCGTGAATTGACCTTTCCGCCTCGTCCATTATTCGTTGGTTACTGCCTCGAATCAATATTGCCACGGCGTGAGGGTTCTTGCAGCCTTCGATGAAGGTCATCTTGTCTTCACTGATCTTTCTTTCTTCTACGAGCTCTGCTTGGCCTAATTCGTCCCTGGTGAGACTATCCAAGGCTGTGACCAACTTGCCGCCGGTGGCTTTGGCGAGTTTGGCCATGTCAGTTTCTTTGACTTGTTTCACGGCCAGTATTCCTTTCTTGGCCAAGAAGTGTTGAGCCATGTCATCTATTCCCTTCTGGCAGATTACCACATTGGCGCCTGCCGAAGATATCTTCTCAGCCATTGACCGAAGCATGCCGTCTTCTTCGTGTTTAAATGCCTCCATCTGGAGTGGATCCTGAATGTTTATTTTCGCGTCGAATTGAGTCTTCTTGATCTCAATCGCGGAGCTTAGAAGGACGATTTTCGCTCTCTCTATCCTTTTAGGCATGTCTACATGAGCGACTTCCTTGCTGAGAACTAGGCCTTCAATGAGTCGCGTGGATGCCACGGATTCTCCAGTTTTCTTCTCAATCATGACATCATCCAAGTCGACTCTGTATTCTTCTCCGACTTTTTGAGCTACATGCATTATTGCGTCCACAGACAATTCTGCAAGTCGTTGACGATTTTCGGCCACAAGTTTGCTGGCCATCGATGTCATGGCAACTTTCCTTAAGGATTCCCTATCCGTCAGCTCAACTGGAATGGCAATCTTTTGCAGGGTTTCGAGAGCTTTGCTGGCCGCCTTTCTATAGCCTTCAATAATCACGGTCGGGTGTAGGTTAATGTCAAGAAGCTCTTCCGCTTTTGAAAGGAGTTCTCCAGCTACAACGACGGCTGAAGTTGTTCCGTCACCCACTTCGTCGTCCTGTGTCTTGGAGACTTCAACCATCATCTTGGCTGCTGGATGCTCAACTTCCATTTCCTTAAGGATCGTGGCCCCGTCACTAGTGACCGTTACATCGCCCATACTATCCACCAACATCTTGTCCATACCTTTAGGCCCCATAGAACTTCTGACTGCCTGAGCTATTATCTTGGCTGCCATAATGTTGTTCTTCCGTGCTTCCTTGCCTCCTCTTCGCGAAGTTCCTTCCTTCAAAACAAGGACAGGCTGCCCACTCTGAGTTTGCGTCAAGTACGCCATAATTATCCCTCGCCCCTTTTAGCGGGCGCGCTATATAAGAGATACGCACAATAAGTGAGCGCTGTATAAATAACCAAATGCGTACAAGCCAACTAGTGATAGTTGATGGACAACCTATTCTTCGTTCTGGTTGAGGGTGTTTCGGCTGCAATGGCTTTTGTACTAGTATGGTTCATGGCTAAACCTTACAGGATGACTGGAGAGAACAGGTTTCTCGGTCTTCCCATAGGATTTGCATTTCTAGGAGTCTCATACATCTGTATGGGAGCTTCACTGTCACTAGGCGAGTCTTCACTTCTCGATGAAATGAGATGGCTCCAACTCTTCACTGGAGCATACGCCTTTGTTTTCATTGCCGTAACGTACCATTTGTCTTTCGAAACTCGTGAGCAAAAAACACGCTTATTGATGCAGGCTTTCGCGTCGCTAACGGTCCTTGTGTCGATTTTCCTATTCGTAGTCGTATTTTTGCCACCAGTGTTAGCCTTTCCAAGTTACAAGGCGGCTGACGAATACTTCAGAGTCTTCAACATGATGTTGGCTCTTTACGTCACTCTGCAAACTCTTAGAAGCCATGCCTTGAACCCTGAGTCAAAAACAATTCTTGCCCCACTCGGCTACGCCTTGCTCGCCTTTTCTCAGTACTCTTTCCTGATTTGGTCACTTGACTCAAGCTTTTCCGCTTTCATAGGTGCACACGCAATTCGAATTGTTGGTCTGCTCGTTTTTCTTTTCGTATCTTATGAAGCCATAATCGCCCGCAAAAACGTAGCATGTGAGGGACAAGTCTGAAATGAAACGGCTCCGAAGGGACAGACTGAAGGTTTACATGGACATTCTGTCAATAATAAGAGCTGAATCGAGAAGGGAAAAAATGGTTCTCACGCATATTCAGCAAAAATCTAATGTTCCTTTCGACCGTCTTAAGACGTACATTTCGGAACTCTTGGAGCTTGGCTTGATACAGGATGAAGCATTGCCAAGACTTACAGAAAAGGGACTGCAATACATAACTGAATATGAAAGTTCTTGATTTCATGAAACTCATGGGACTAACCTACCGATAAGACGAACCGGTTCGTCTTTGAACGTGTGAAGTTGTCATTGCCATTTCGCGCACGCAGCAAAGCGGTGCAGGTGGAAGGTCAACGTGAAAAACGACTATTTGTGAGTAATCATTAAAACGCCTGTCAGTGTTCATAATGACCATGTGAGGAAATGGCCCACTCCCGACGTTTTCGTCTTTCAAGTTTTCATCGCCATTCTCCTCACATAACAACGATAGGTCTTTGGAGAAAGGAAAAATGGGGTTTTGCGGGAGACTGTCCATAGAGATTTCGGATTAGCCTAGACTTTTCTGAACGTCAAGAATGGCCTCGTATACGGAAGCATCAACAAAACACACAAAAAAAGGGGAAATGCGGGAGAAGTCGCCACATCAGGGCATAATATCTCTTGCTATGCAGGGTTCTGTCAAGTCTTTCAAGGACGGCTTTTTCTGTCAAAAGTCGAGGGATGAGGGTTGATGAGACCGCTGAAAGTTAGAATTAAAGAATGGTGGCTAAGAGAAGCAGATAAGGACCTTGTTAAAGTCGCTGTAGGCTCTGGAATAGTTTGCGTTATTTGCACTGTAATATTATTGTGGAGACTTTTTTGTTTGAGATAGAATTTCTGATTGAGTTTTTTGTATTTTTTCTCTTTCTGTCTTGTTATCGAGGGGATTACTTTCCATGTTATCCGCCAACCATTGGCTAAATGTCAGTGATACATTGGCTCTGTCACCTTTTTCCGCTTTCATCGCGTCCATCAATTTTGTTAGCCCATCCATATACTGCTCAATAACTGACAAAAAAGCTGCATAGTCTTTTTCAAAGAAGACATTTGAAAAATCATTGTAGTTCTCAAGTTCCTTTGCCGAAAAATAGTCCCTTAAATTTATGAACCTTTTTTCGAGATAAATCAACGTTCGTTCGATAATCAGGGCAAGAACACCTAGACTTCGGGAAACTTCTTCTAACGAAGATGAATCAGAACTCTTTTTTAAGACAGCGTAGGACGTTCCATCAGACGCAACTGAACTGTAAAATTGAAGGGTTCTAATTATTGAGCTCTGTAGTGGTGTTCCAAATTTTTGCAGCAAAGGACGATATTTTGAGATGTATGTGAAATTGTGACTTATCAAGTCCATCAGCATAGGACGATTTGATATTTCTTTTAACTTCCTTTCAAGTTCTCCAGTAGGTATATCTCTATATTTAACATATCGTCCTAGCAACACACTTGAATCATACAAAGCGAAAACTGTGTTCATTCCATATTCTGATAACGCACCTAAGGTAGGATTAATGCAATTGTCAAAGTAGTCTCTTTGTATCATTTCACGCAAATGTCTCTTTCTCTGAACCTTGTTTTGATTACTTATATAGAGGGCTGCGACTGCAAGGCTTCCAGATATTGTTATGACTCCACCAAGTATAGTATTCAGCAAAACATTAACGTCAATTCCTCCTGTTGCGACAGACAATATTCCTCACTCCTCCCTTCTCATGTTTGGCAAACTTAACTTAAGATTTGCGATAATGGGCTCTGTTAACTTATCGTCTAGAGGTTTTGACTTTTAACTTTCGTCTGATGGCTTGCATTCTGAATTATCGTTAACCACTTGTTCTCTCCCTCAATCTTAATTCCACAAGCCTCTGCTGGAGTTTTGCCTTCAAGCCCTTCATGCGGTCTAATGTAATTGTGGTATAATTGATAGCCTGTGAGTATTGGTGTCTTCTTGGTCTTTAGTCCTCTCATGACTTTCTCTCTGTCTCGTACTTCTCCGTTCATTCTTTCCATTTTGTTATTGTTTCGATCTCCTTTCAAGGTTATATGAGCGATATGCTCTGTTCTGGTCGCTTTCTTCAATGTCCAAAACTCCTTCATATACGCAAGATGATACGCTGGCAATCCATCAGTTATCAACGTCATAGGCTTTTTTCCAGCAACTTTCACACCTGCTCTAAAGAGTGTTCTTGCATCATGCGAATATTTTGTTTCAGCAATCTCTTGAGCAATCCAGAAACGAGTCTCATCGTCCATAAGAGCGAAAAGATATTTCATGTCACCCTTAATCTTCACGTATAGCTCGTCCGCTCTCCAAGTGTCCGAAACGTTTGGCTTTATGGTTTCTACATAGCTCTTCATGAGGTTGACGTACTTCTTTATCCAGTTGCTGATTGTTTGGTATGATACTTCAACGCCTAAGAGTCTTAGTGACTCCATTGTGTTTCTGAGGGATTCACCCGAGAAGTACAGTTGCATGGCGGATGTTACGGCTTGTGGGTTGTGCTTCATTTTTTCAAATCCGATGTTGGAGGTGAATTTTCTGTGGCAGTCGTGGCAGAGGAATACTTGGATGTTTCCAGCTTTGTTTTTTCGTACTCCGTTCTTTACTATGTTGCTTGAGCCACAATAGATGCACTCTGTTAGATTTTGGACTGGCGTGATTGTTCTGATTTTTGCTTCTGCTCTCAGTAAGCTGGAAAACTCAACTGCGCAGATGTGTTTGCATTTGACGTGGCGGTATTTGTTGTCTAGGCATTCGCATATCCATTCATGGTCAACTTTGCTTATGGTGTACTCTCCGTTGTGAGACTGTGATTTGACTGTGTAGGTGTAGTCGTCAACGCGGTTGATTTGACCTGATAGTTTTGCGATTGTTTCACCGCGTTCTTCTCTGGTGGTTGTTAGTTGCGCTGTCATGTGATTTACCAACATATTTACCAATACACACACCAACATATAAATATATTGGTAAACGCATTGGTAAACCTAATATAGTGGTTAAGCAATAGATACACCTGACGAGAGGTAAACCAAATGGGCGAAATAACTTTCCTAAATAAGTCCGCATCAAAAAGCGAATCCCTCAGAACAACCGTACCCTTCAGCATAGTCAAACAATTCGGACTAACCGAATACGACAAACTAGAATGGATGCTCAAAGTAGAAGGCGGAGAACTTATAATTCAAGTAAAACCAATAAAGACTTCAAATCAAAGTGAGGTTCAATAATGGAAAAAGTAATTGGGCGAACCTTCAGGAACGAACGAATACCAATAGATTATTCAATCTATGAGCGATGCACATTCGTAAACTGTGAATTATACACCGAATCTGGAGTTTTCAGTTTGGTCAACAATGACTTGTCAGGATGTAAACTTAATCTAGGAGGAGCAGCTCGAAATATTGCCGTACTAATAAAAATGTTTTATCCAGACATGCCAATTTGGTTTGAGCCAGATGAAACCAAAGAACAAGTTCTCCAAAAAATGAAAAAGAAACTCCAAGATGAAGGAATAACATAACCAGACCAAATCATCATCCCTCGAAAGTTGACATGAACCCCCAAAACCTCGAAGAGTTGACAGAACCCTATGCAGGGTTCTGATATTAGCACACGTCCCAACAGTTACAGTCGACTACGAGGATTTCTCGGGTGATTCCCATTCTCAGAGCAACGTCTCTCATGCCAAAACAACCACAGCCTCATTCAATTTTACCTCGTCATCATTCTTCTGAACACAGGCACAGCTATTGCAGTCATGACTACTCCGAACACTATCAATATTGTCAGTTCGGTCGATATTGCGGGGATTCCTGCGCCCAGCACCATGACTTTCCTGAGAGCTTGAGACGCGTATGTGAGCGGAAGGACTTTGGATATGTCCTGCATGTACCATGGCATTTGCTGTATCGGAAAGAATACGCCGCTGAGAAACATCATTGGGAACATCAGCGTCATCATCAGCATCGTTGCTGTTTCTTGATCCTTTGCAAAGGACGTGATTACGATGCCAAGGCCTACGAAGCTGAATACGCCAAGCAAGAGTAGCCCAAATACCAGCAAAATGTTGCCATGAATTGTGACGCCGAACAGACCCACAGCCAATGCCAGTATTATAAC
>Ga0315279_10009093_pt1 | contig 11909 bp, 10 predicted proteins | sample YL17G06_20_MG_FD_203694 | JGI IMG/M metagenome (GOLD analysis project Ga0315279, IMG submission 203694) | Sediment microbial communities from Yellowstone Lake, YNP, Wyoming, USA - YL17G06_20 | ecosystem: Environmental > Aquatic > Freshwater > Lake > Sediment | place: USA: Wyoming | collected...
CTTCCGGTGCAATTCTGTCACGTGTTCCATCTCATCCAACAGGTGCGCTCGTTCGGCATACTCTGCTGTGGCGTAGCGCTTTTTCATCTTACGGAGATACTCGAGTCGTTCATCTAGGGTCATCTGTCCGTCGGTGGGCATGGTTCTCCGGTAACATTTTCATTTGAGTGAACTATACCACCGCCGGTAACATTATACATGAGAGAATGCGAGCGCTTGCCACGCCCAATGAAGCGTGCTATACTTTCGCGCAATTACGTCAATCGGCGCAGGGCCGCCTGATTTTGACAATGTGAGCGAACGGACTAGAATTATCACCATGCTGCGGCAATAGGATATTGCTCATATTGTGTAAAGCCCTTTTCTTATGGTATACTTGCCGCTGTGGACGACACTCGGCGTGAGCAGTTGATCGGTGAATGGGCGGCGCGATTAGAACGATGGGGGATTGCGCCCATCGCGCCAATTTTGATGCAGGTGCTCCAACCACTGGGGTTCGTCGGCAGCCAGTTGGTGTTATTCGGGCAACCGCTTCTGACCTTGTTTGCCGGCGCCCAATCACTTGAGGAATTGTCATCTTTGCTGGATGATCCAGACGCGCTCGGCCAGATTGAGCGCCGTTTGACCGACGCAAATAGCCGCGTCTCATAGGAGACAACCTCAATGCCCACAGACCTTGCTCAGATCATTGGCTGGGTCTTGATCTTGGTGTTTGGAATTTCCATCGCCGTCTTTTCTGGGAGCGCATTGGCCGGCCGTCGTCCCGCCCTGCGTCCGCTGTCCGGGTTCAAGTCGTTGCCCGGACAACTGAGCCAGGTGATTGAGGAAGGGCAGAGCTTGCCCCTCTCTCTCGGCTCTGGTGGTGTGGGCGGCAGCGATACGGCTACGACCCTGGCCGGGTTGGCTGTGCTGGAAGGCCTCGCGGAAGAATCCGCTGCCACCGATGTTCCTCCCACGGTGACGGTGGCTGACCCCACGACTCTGATGATGGCGCAAGATGTTCTCCGTCGCGCTTATACTCAACAAGGTAATGCGGCCGGACTCGATTTTCGTTCGGTGCGCTACGTGGCCGCTTCCCCTTTGCCGTATGCCGCCGGTGTGATGGATCTCTTGTCTCACGAAGAAACTGGTACGAGCGTGATGGCCGGTGCGTTTGGGCCAGAGTCCGCCTTTATCGCCGAAGAAGGTTCACGGCAAGGGTTGATCCAGGTGGCGGGTGTGGCTGATTTGACCTCACAGGCTGTGTTATATCCTTCGGTCAATCACCTGGCAATTGGTGAAGAGATGTATGCGGCCGGCGCTTATCTCAGCGCCAAACCGGCGAGCGTTGGCAGCTTGCTGGCGCAAGACCTCATCCGGTTGATTCTGGTCAGCATCATAGGTGTGGTTGGAGTCCTACAACTCATACAGCTTTTAGGAATGCTTTTAGGAGGCGCACCCCGGTGAAGCGCTTCGTCACTGCCATCATTCCATCTGCAATCACAATTCTTGCCATTCTGGCCACGCTGCCGACGTACTTGGTGCCCGCCCTGGTCGGGCTGCGCGCCATGCTCGTCGAACTGGCCGTCATTGTGGCCGCGTTTGCCATGCTCCCCGGCGTCGTTAACGTGCTGCATGTCCACGGAACCAATATCATCCGAGGCCGCGGGCGGTTCTACAGTCTAGTGTTGCTCTTCACCTTTGTGATTGTGCTGCTGTTGTCTGGCCTGGATGTGGCGCTGTCGGCCAATCGGGTCAGTGGAGAAGCGCTGGCTCAACAAGCCATGTCGGGTGTGGTGATGACGCGCGTGTACGAATATGTCTTGATCCCGATTCAGGCTTCGCTGACCGCGCTGCTGCCGTTCTTTCTGGCTTTCGCTGCCTATCGTACACTGCGGATACGCCGTACCATTGGCTCCATGTTGGGTGCAGCGGTATTTCTGGGCACGGCCATTGTGGTCTTGTTGGGGCAAGCACCTCTATTTCGTTTGTCCGGGTTGGATAGCGGGCTGATTGCTGCGCGCGAGTGGATTATGCGTGTGCCAGCGATGGCCGGCATGCGCGGGATTTTGTTGGGCGTGGCGCTGGGCATCATCGCGACGGCGCTGCGCGTGCTCATTGGGGCGGACCGCCCATCGAGTGACTGATGATACACTGTCCAAGTTGCGGAGCAGCCAATCGAGACGCAGGCCGGTTTTGCAGTGAATGTGGCGCGGCACTGCCCTCGGCGGCAGGGTTGCGCTGCCCGATGTGCGGGGTGATGAACCCGCCGGGCAATGTCTTTTGTGACTCGTGCGGCGCGCGAGTGGTGCCGATGACGGCGGCCAGCCCGGAGCCAAAACCTTCCGAGACGACCGTCGTCAAAAAAGGACTGTCTTTGCCCACGAAACCCAGTGGAGATCAGCCCGCGACTCGCCCTGCTGCCTCCGCGCGTCCTACGCCACCCACTCCCATGCCGCCACCGACGCAACCTGCGGCACCTGGCGAATCTGATGATTGGTTGAGCCGCTTGCGCGGGACACTGCCGACCGAACAACCTCAAGTCCAACCACGTGCGGACGAAAGTGTGCCGGACTGGCTGCGCGATTTGGGGAGCGAACCGGCTGCGCAAGGCGCAGAGACTATCTCACCTGTATTCGACCTGGCCGCTCGGCTGGGAGGTGAGCCCTCAGAGCCAGCCCCAACATCTGCGGAGCCTGAGGTGCCGGACTGGATTGCCCGGCTGGGAACGCCAACAGCCAAGCCGCCTGTGCCGGCAAAGCCGGAGGTGCCGGACTGGCTGGCTGGCAAGCCTTCAACACCTCAGGTGACCAAACTGCCTGCGCCGGTCACACCGTCCGCTGAAGCCGAGGTTCCAGATTGGCTCAAGCCGCCTTCTCCAACGCCCACGCCAGCCGTTGAAGCCGAGATTCCCGATTGGCTCAAGCCACCTTCTCCAGCGCCCACGCCAGCCGTTGAAGCTGAGGTTCCCGATTGGCTCAAGCCGCCGCCTCCGGCGCCGACTGAAACCGAGGCGCCGGACTGGCTGTCTCAACTTGCCCCAACACCGACGAGCACAGAACCTTTTGCGTCGACTGCGTCACCCATTGAAACCGAGACGCCGGACTGGCTTGCGCAATTACCCTCGGCGGCTGTGGCCGCCACCCCTTCAGCTCCCGCCGTGCCGCCTATTGAGTCCGAGGCGCCGGACTGGCTTTCGCAACTTGCGCCCTCTGCAATCGAGGAGCCTTCTGCGCTGGCCGAGTCGCCGGATTGGCTTGCAAGGGTGCCGCCAACAGCGGCGATGTCTCCGGTTCCGTCTGAGCCTGAAGCTGTGCCATCCATAGAGCCCGAGGCGCCCGATTGGCTCGCACAGTTGTCGCCACTGGCGGTTGCGCCGGAACCGGAGCTTTCACCTGTTACAAAACCTGCCAAACCTGGCCCGGCCTTGATTGGCGAACCAGTATCTGAACTAGAACCTCCGGAGTGGCTCGCCGATATGGGCAAGCCTGGGCCTGCGCCCGCCGCGCCAGTCCTGACCGAGATGCCGGATTGGCTGAAGGAGATAGAGCCTAAATCTTCGCCTGCTCCATCCGAGGTAGAAGCCGAAGCGCCATCACCATTTGCCGAGCCCGTGGTGTTGCCCCCCGGCGAAATGCCGGCATGGCTGCAAGAGCTCAAGGTTGAGGCCGTCACGCCAACGGCGGGAGGGGTGGCAAGAGTGCCGGGGCCTAAGGCCGCGGGCGAAGGTGGTTTGGTCGCGGCGCAGCTTCCGTCATGGTTGCAGGGGCTTGGCCCCAAAGAACCAAGTGCCGTTGCTGCCCCCAAAGTTGAAGAGGAACCCGCCGAGACAAAAGGCGCCCTGGCCGGAGTGCGCGGCACGCTGCCGGTGGCTCCCATCGCATTGCAGATGTCGGGCGCAGGCATCTCAGTGTCTCCCGAAATCCCGGCGGGTGATCTGGCGGGCGCAGGCGCGCTACAAGAACTACTCGCGCGCGGAATGACGGCTGTCGTCCGGCGTGAAGGCGAAAGCCGCGCACGCAGATTGGAGGGCAAGGTCTGGCGCGGGTTCGTCTTGCTCTTTATCGCGCTCGCCGTCATCGTTCCCTTGGCGCTCGGTTCTGATTTTAGCCTGGTCAGCGCGCCCTCACTTCCGAAAGCCGGCGACGATATGCACAAAAGCATCGAGGGGCTTGCACCCGGCGCGCAGGTGCTGGTGGCGTTCGACTATGACGCGACTCAAGCGCCGGAAATGGATGTGCTCGCTCGCGTGGTGATGCGGCATTTGGTTGCCCGCCAGGCGCATATCGAAGTCGTGAGCCTGTACCCTGCCGGCCCTGCGGTGGCACAAGCCGTGATTAATAACACGCTCCCGGTTACGTCTCTGATCAAAATGGACGTCACGAACCGGGGCTATTGGCCAGGACAGGCTACGGCAGTCGCGTCTCTGGTTGCCGAGACCAAGTCTTCGATGGTGATTGAGCTAGCCGCGACGCCGGACACGTTGCGCTGGTGGGTCGAGCAGATGGCGGGGCGCCCGCAGAAATTGTTGGCCGGGGTCAGTGCTTCAGTTGAGCCGGCGGCACAGCCATACGCGGCCAGCCCGCAGCTCAAAGGCTTGATCGCCGGCGTCCCGGGCGCGATCGCTTACCAGTTCAAACTGCGCGGCACGTTGCCCCAGAACGAGCAACAGAATCCGGCCGATCTGCTTGCCCCGCTGAACTCTATCGCCGTGGCGAACGTAGCCCTGGTATTCGTGATGATTTTTGGCGGAGTGATTCAACTCTTGTCGGGTCGCGGATCTCCTTCAGGGGATGGGCGGAGGCGCGGATGATCTTTGGCGTTCCCGAAGCCATGATTAATCTAATTGGAACGATCGTCGCCACCGTGCTGACGTTGTGCGTGTTCAGCTATCTCCTGGGGATCAGGGTGCTGTACCGATTGGCCCTGCACGTTCTGATCGGGGCAGGAGTCGCGTATGCTGTTGTCGTGGCCCTGAGCACTCTGTATACCCGTGTCTGGTTGCGATGGACGGATGCTTCTGCCCATGGCGATGTGTGGATGATGGGCTATCTTGTGTCGGGTGTGGTGTTAGGCGTGCTGCTGTGGCTCAAGCTCTGGCGTAGGACTTCCGGGTGGGGCAACATTTCCACCGGTTATCTGGTTGGCGTGGGACTGGGCGTGGCCGCCGGCGGCGCGTTGAGGGGCACGCTGGTCGCACAAAGCATAGCCACTGCGACATTTACGGGCACAGATCCTTTAGCCTTCTTCATTGGGTTGCTTGGGACGTTGACGGTGTTGATCTCGTTCACGTTCACGGCCACGTGGCGCAGAGGACCCTTGAAGGCGGTGGCGCGGTTCGTGCAGGGCCTTTCAGCGGTCGGGCGCTTTTTCTTGTACATCGCGCTGGGCGCAACCTTTGCCGGTGTGTACGTGGCGAGTGTGTCGGTGCTCATCGGGCAGGCGCAACTGGTGGGGCGCTTTCTGGATCAGTTCGTGTTGCCAATGCTAAGGCCATTATTGAGTCAGATTGGGCTTGGGTAAAACATCCATGGCTGAGACTCACATCGAATCCATTCTGGCGATAGATGTAGGGGCCGTCTTCACCAAGGCCATCCTCGTCGCGCGCATCGAGGGGGCGTATCGTTTCGTCGGTCATGGCGAAGCACCCTCCACGGTGGAGCCGCCGTGGCAGGATGTGATCGCTGGCGTAGACCACGCGCTGGAACACCTGGCCGCCGTCACGCGCCGGTCATTCCTGGACGAGCACGGTCATTTGATCACGCCGGAGCGCCCCGACGGCAAGGGCGTGGATGTGTGCGTGATCACGGCCAGCGCGGCGGGGCCACTCAAGCTGGTGCTGGTGGGCCTCTCGCCCGATGTGAGTGTGTCCAGCCTCCAGCACGCGGCGGCCAGCACCTATACCCAGGTGGCCGATATCCTGACGCGCCGTGGAGCAGGCAGCGTGGACGGCCAGCCGGTTCAGCGATTGACCGAAGAGGATCGCGTCCGGCGCATCTACCGCGCGCGTCCCGATGTAGTGTGCATCGTCGGCGGCACGGATGGCGGCGCGGAAGCGCCGGTCATGGAACTGGTGGACAGCGTGGCGCTGGCCGCGTCGCTCTTGGGTGAAGAGCACCGCCCGCATGTCTTGTTCGCCGGCAATGCCAGCCTGCGCACCCAAGTCGCACAGCTCATCGGCGCTGAGGCCGAGTTGCGAGTCGCCGACAATGTCCGGCCCAATGTGGATGTCGAAAGCCTCGGCTCGACGCAGGCCGAGTTGGAGGCGTTGTATCTGGCATCAAAAGCTGCCGCCTTGCCGGGCTTTAATCATCTGCGCGCCTGGACGACGCTGCCGGTGTTGCCGACTTCGCGTGCGATAGCTCATGTCGTCCAGTACTTTAGCCTGGAGGAGACGCGCACGGGCAAATTGGCTGTGGATGTGGGCGGCGCTTCGACGACAGTGGCCGCTGCCAGGGCCGGGCTGGTGCAACTGCATGTCCGCAGCGACCTGGGCACATCCCTCAGCGCACGCAACGTCCTGAGCCTGTGTGGCCTGGATGCCATCACGCGCTGGCTGCCGTTTGAGACGACCGCGGGCGAAATCGAAGCTGTGGTGACGGAAAAAGAGCTGCATCCCACCTCGGTGTCGCAGGAATCGCACGAGTTGCTGATCGAGCAGGCGCTAGTCCGCGAGGCCATGCGCCTTGCGTTGGCTTCTGCGCAAAGTAGCTGGCCGGTGGAATTGAGTGGTCCCTACCCGACGCTGTTGCCTTACCTGGAGCCGATCATTGGCAGCGGGAGCGCGTTGGGTCGAGCGCCGCGTCCCGGCCAAGCTGCGCTGATGATGCTTGACGCGCTGGAACCCATTGGAGTGACGACGCTGGTGCTCGATACGTGCGGCCTGCTGCCGGCATTGGGCGCGTGCGCGTTGGCTCAACCGCTCTCGACGGTGCAAGCGCTTGGCGCGGGCGCGCTCGTCACCTTGGGGACGGTTGTCACGCCCGTGGGGCGCGCGCGCAGGGGCGAGACGATTTTGAGTTTGCGCATGAAATATCAAAACGGCGGCGATTTGGAAGTGGAGGTGGACGCTGGCTCGTTGGAAGTGCTGCCTTTGCCGCCGGGTCAAAAAGCGACGCTGGAATTGAAACCGCGCCGGAACATTGATGTGGGCAGCGGGCCGGGCCGAGGCGGCAAGCGCGAAGTGAAGGGTGGATTGGTGGGGCTTGTCATTGACGCGCGGGGCCGGCCCTTGGTGGCTTCTTTGCCAGCCGATGCGGAAAAGCGGCGTGAGCGCGTCCAACAATGGTTGTGGGATATGGGGGCGTGAGACGTGATACGTAATGCGTGAGAGATCACGCATCACGTGTCACACTTGCGTATCACGTTATGGCCGATCAGACAATCTCTTTCTATCCATCCGAAACGCGAGCGATTCCGCTGACACTGATCCAGGTCGAGCGGCGGCTGCCGGCCAAAGGTGAAGTCCTGGTTCGCCTTGGCGAGCGCGTCGAGCCGACGGACGTGGTGGCGCGCGTCCATCAGACGCAGGACTTTCGCATCGTGGATGTGGCTCGCAAGTTGGGTGTGCCCAAGTCTCAGGTCAAGCGCTTCCTGCTCAAATCGGTTGGCGATACGGTGGAGGCGGGTCAGCCCATCGCGATGCGCGGCGGGCTGCCAGGCCGCAAGGTGCCTGCCCCGGCTAAAGGCGAGATCATGGCGGTGGGCAATGGGCGTGTGCTGATCGAGGTTGCGCCCGAGTTGATTGAAGTGCACGCGTATCTGAAAGGCACGGTCTCGGTGGTGACGCCGGGCGTCGGTGTGGTGATCGAGGCAACCGGCGCCATTGTGCAGGGAAGGTGGGGATGCGGTGGCGAGGCTTATGGCGTGTTGCGAGCATTGGCCGAAAAGCCCGATGAGCCGCTGCGCGCCAAATCCATTGACGTGGCGGCGCATGGCGCGATCATCGTCGGTGGAGGCTGGGTGGACGCGGCGGCGTTGGAGCAGGCGCAGCAGCTTCAGGTGCGCGGGCTGATCGTCGGTAGCATGGAGGGTGGGCTGCGCGCGCAAGCCGAAGCGCTGTCATTCCCGATTATTTTGACGGAAGGCTTTGGCCGCGTGCCGATGGCCGAGCCGCTCTTTTCACTTTTGCATGGTCAGACCGGGCGTGAGGCTTCCATCAGCGCCAAGACACGCGTGCGCTTTGGCGTGACGCGCCCGGAAATTCTCATTCCGCTGCCGGCCGAATCGCGCCTTTCGCCTCCTCCGCCGCCTGGCGCGCCGCTCTCGGTGGGCGCGCGAGTGCGAGTGGTGCGCCCGCCTTACCTGGGCGCGGTCGGCGTGATTGAGGAGATGGTTGCCAAGACACGGCGTGTGGAGAGCGGCGCGCGCGTGTATGGCGCCGAGGTGAAACTGGGCGCCGCAGCAGAGACCGTATTTGTGCCCTATGCCAATTTGGAACTTTTGAGGTAGAATAGAGCAAAACCGTGGCCGCATGTGCTGGCCCCAGAGAAGACGGCGGTGCTTTGACCAGCCCCAAGGAGGACTGATATGGAAGACAACGAACCCATGGATGAACCTGAAGAAGGTGGGGAATCCTCGAATCGGATGTTTATCATCCTGGCGGCCAGCCTGGGCGGATTGTTTGTCGTCGGGTTGATTTGCATCGTGGCTGTGTTTTTCATTCAGCGCGGTCAGGCCGGCGGCTCGCAAGCGGTGGCGAATGCTACGATAGCCGCCAGGAACGCCGCGACCATTTCCGCAGCGACGGCAGCCGCGCAACCGATCGAAGCGCCTCTGCCGACGGATACGCCGTCGCCCACCGACACGCCGGTTCCCCCGCCGACCAACACGCCGGTCGTCGTCACGCCGGCCCCGCCGACGGCAACCGAAGCGCCGTTGCCCACCGCGGCCCCGGTGACGCCGGGCAAGGCCTCGGCCACGCCGACGAAAGCCAAGCCGACGAGCACATTGTCGGCGGCATCGGCATCGGGCGGCGTTGCCGCCACTACCACGCCGGAGGGGAAAATGTCGCAAACCGGTGTGGGCGGATTCGGGTTGGTGGCGGTGGCCGCGGCGCTGGTCGCCGTGTTGTTCATCGCGCGCCGGATCCGGCTGGTGCAGCACTAGATTTTTCTGCTGCAAGTGCGGGCCAACGCGGCGCGTGGCGTCCGCGTTGGCCTGTTTTGTTGCAAGCCCTGTAACGGCTCACTCTTGCGAAGGTTGTAATTGCACTCGCCACGTGTCTCCTTGAAACCTTCGCAAGGGTGTCTGAGCAGTTACCAGGCTACAGGGTGAGGACTCGATGAGTGAAACAGTCTTTCTTCCGCACCTCGCCGATCTGGAACGCCTGATGAATTGGTTGTCCGAAGGCGAATGTTGTTCCGTGATCGCGCTCAGCAACATGGGCAAGTCTACGCTGTTGCGCCGCGCCTGCGACCCGGCGGCTCAGCAGCGTTTCCTGGGCACGCGGTCGGCAGACCTGGCATTTTTCTACGTGGACTGCAATACCATGCTGACGCTTTCCGAGCAAGGCTTTTACGAAGCGGCGCTCCGCAGCGTATTGGCTGAAGTCAAGCGATCGGGCGCAGCCGATGCTTTCGTCGAGCACCTGCGCGATCTGTATCACAAAGTCGTAGAGCCGTCGTCGCCGTTCCTGGTGCCGCTGGGCTTTAACGAAGCGATGGTCGCTTTGAGCGAAAAGCTGGGGCGGCGCGTGGTCTTTCTCTTTGACGAGTTCGACGACCCGTTTGCCCGATTGGATGGGCGCGTGTTCCTGAACCTGCGCGCGCTGCGCGACAAGTATGGCAAGGCCTTGTGTTTTGTGACGGCCACGGGCCTGGAGTTGTGTGACCAGCGCAAGGATGTCGAGGCATCCGAGTTTTGCGAGTTGTTCACCGAGCGCGTGATTTACCTGGCGGGGTTGAATCCAGACGAAGCTCGACATGTGGCGAAGAGCCTTGCTCGCGCCGAGGGCATTGAACTCGAGCGCGACGAGATCGAGTTTGTGGTCAAGCAGGCGGGCGGGCACGCGGGCCTTTTGCAGGCGGTGACCGCCGTGCTGATTCGTGTGGCGGCGGGCGTGCCAGCCAGCCTGCGCGAGCGCAGTCTGACGATGGCGCGTCAGCAACTTGATAGCGACGGTCCCGTGCGCGCCGAGTGCGCCAAGCTCTGGGAACAGCTCGCCGCGGAGGATCAGTCAGCCCTATTGCGGTTCCTGAGCGGCGGACAAACACTTCCACTCGATCCGGAGATGTTGATGCTGGTTCGGAAAGGTATCCTCACGGGCGGCGAATCGCCGGCCGTGTTCGGAGAACTTTTTGCAGGGTACGCTCGCCGCCAGCGTATCGCCCGGCAGCCGGTGCGCTCCGGCGTTTACGTGGATGTGGAAAGCGGCGACGTGTGGGTGGATGGCAAGCCGATCCCCATCCTGACCGATCACGAGTATCGCTTGTTGCTGCTGATGTATGGCCGGATCAACAAGATCGTCACGCGCGACGATGTGGCCGAGTCGGTGTGGGGCGCGGATTATATGGAAAACATTGACGACGCGCGCTGCGATAAACTGCTCAGCCGGCTGCGCGCCAAGATCGAATCCGACCCGGCGAACCCCAGGTACTTGCAGACAGTGCGTGGGCGCGGCTACAAATTGGTGAGTGGGTGATTGATGTGATGCGTCGAACGTTGGGCCTTTCCCGCCGCCAAAAGATTGTCCTCGCGGTATTGTTCGCGGGCGATATGGCTTTATTGTTGGCCGGTTTTCTGATCGTGCGCGGCGCTCCATCCGTCGGCGCGGCTGCTCCCGCGCCTTCTGGCTTGAGCCAGAAAAGTTGCCAGGCGATCGGGGCGCAGCTGTTGGCGCAGCATAATCTGGCCGGCGCCACTCGCCTCGATCCCGATGGCGCGCTGCGCTTTGAGTTGAGCGGGCAAGATGCCTCCGGTCGTCTTTTGCCGCGCGCCAGCGAAGCCGCCTGGGACGCGCTGGCCGCTGCCCTGGCCATGCCGGACGCCGGTTGTGGCCCTTATCCGACGATGCGTGTGGACGTGCCCGATCCGAATGGGCCGCCAGGCGGTCGCTTGCTGGTCCAGGTGAATTGGATTGACTTGCGCGCGTGGGGCAAAGGCGAGTTGGATGACGGAGAGCTGGCTTCGCGCGTGACGGCGACAGCTTACGTTCATCCTGAACCCGTTCAGCCTTGAGATCTCGAATTTTGATTTCGGATTGTGATTGTAGATTTGCAGATTTGTTGATTCCTGGATTGGGGGTTGCTATGATGACACGACGACAATTTATTGAACGAATGTTGGCATTGGGCTTGACCAGCACGAGCATCGTCGCACTGTTGGAGACATCCGCCTGTGCGCCGCAGTCTGCTGCGCCGCAGTCCGCTGCGCCGCAGTCCGCTGCGCCGCAGTCCGCTGCGCCGCAACTGACTGTGCCACCCGCTACAACACCAGTCCCACCGGTTGCTCTTCCCACCGAGGGCGGCAAGGTGGTGTTGCCGACGGCGACCGCTGGCGCAAAGGCGGCTGCCACTTTGGCTGTTGCTCCGACGGTGGGCGCGGCGACAACGGTCGCCCCGGGGTCAACATATCTGGCTGTTGCGCGCGGAGACGATCCGGCTCAATTGGTGCGCCGAGCCATCAAGGCGCTGGGCGGGATGGAGCGGTTCGTCAAATCGGGGCAGAGCGTCATCGTCAAGCCGAACATTTGCGTGGCGTATCACCCGCCCGAGTATGCGGTCACGACGAACCCGCAGGTCGTCGCCGAGCTGGTCAAGCTGTGCCGCGAGGCGGGCGCGTCCTCCGTGACGGTGATGGATCACCCCTTTGGCGGCACCGCCGAGCAGGCCTACAAAATCAGCCAGATTGGCGATGCGGTCAAGGCGGCCGGCGGGCAAATGATGGTGATGAGCTCGATCAAGTTCAAAGAGACCAACCTCCCGCAAGGT
>Ga0315279_10009095_pt1 | contig 11908 bp, 8 predicted proteins | sample YL17G06_20_MG_FD_203694 | JGI IMG/M metagenome (GOLD analysis project Ga0315279, IMG submission 203694) | Sediment microbial communities from Yellowstone Lake, YNP, Wyoming, USA - YL17G06_20 | ecosystem: Environmental > Aquatic > Freshwater > Lake > Sediment | place: USA: Wyoming | collected...
AATGGCCCTCAGTGCCGAGAGTTACTTCCTGCTCGAAGCGACTAATGGGGAAGAAGCATTGGAAGTAGCCAAGAAAGAACGTCCTGACCTTATCATCATGGATATCCAGCTTCCCAAAATGAGCGGTCTTGAGGTGACCAGGAAACTCAAGGGAATCCCTGAGTTCAGTCGAACGCCCATCATTGCTATCACTGCCTATGCTATGAAGGGAGACAAAGAGAAAGCTCTTGATGCCGGCTGCAATGCGTACTTGTCGAAGCCTATCAGAGCTCGTGACCTGCCCGACCTGATCGCAAAAATGCTGCTTCAACGGCAAGAAGAGGGCAAGGAATAGGGACTAGAAATCCCCTCATTTCTTGATGAATCCGCTGAGGGGGCTTTCATCTTTAGTAAAGCTTCCTGTCCAAGAATCCTAGATACTAAGCCGGACGGAATATAGTTGACCCCGGATGTCTTTGCCGCCCGGCTAGTACTCGGGGAGCAGTAAGGATTATGTAACATATTTACTGCTCCCCGTAGTATCTCCTAACTTATTGAGGTCAACACCGGCCTACGTTTGACATAATTTTTTCCGACCTAAGAAACAGAGGCTGAAATAAAAGAAAGCTTGACTAGACACAATAGTTTGCTATTAAAATGTTATAGAACTATAATATAAAAAAAGGAAAATCATGCTTTTCAGGCGCACAATAAGTCAGGATAGCAGGGTTTTTAGAAGGGTGCGCGCTTTCGCCATTATTAAATACAGCATTACGGGAGATCCCGCGCACTCAAAAACCGTAGTAAATCCCAGAAACATAAGCGCAGGCGGGGCCCTTTTTATGGTGAATAAGAAACTTTCAAAAGGGACGATAATGGACATAGAGTTATACCTACCTCCCTTAAAGGATTTCTTCAGTATAGTAGCGTCCGTAGTGGACAGTTCACGAATAGACAATTCGCGAAAATATTGGACCAGGATAAAATTTACAGCTATAGCCCAGGAGGACAGGCGCTCGATTAGCGCCTACATCGAAGACCTGGCAAATGACCCGGAAGCATCCAGATACCTTGACAAGAAGGGGTTAATGTTTAAGAGAAATTTAAAATAGGACATTTAGTCGTTAGTATAAGAAAGCTATTTCCTTGTCCCCGCCACTGCCGGCACTGGCCTGCGTACTCGCAGTCCTTACACCAGAAGCCGGTTCGAGGGAAGAAGATCTTCTGATCAATTTGGTGCGGAGAGGGCGGGATTCGAACCCGCGGTACACCTTGCGGCGCACACGCGCTTTCCAAGCGCGCTCCTTAAACCGCTCGGACACCTCTCCGCCACAAAACGCGGGAAAGCGTTGGCTACGTTACCAGAAATGAGGTCGGTGGTCAATTTCGGGCCGCCGCTCGCCCGGGATGGTATGAATATCTACGGTTTATAAGCGAAAAATATTGATGATGTCCTTCAGGACGGAGGCGGCCGTTCCGCGCGGATCGGACTTGCCGTCGGTCACCGCGATGGTACCCATCGTGTCCGTCAGGAAGGCGATGCCCTTGCTCGTGCCGGTCAACCGATAGAGGGGATGCGTGGGCTCCACGGCTACGGGCTTGACCTCGGCTATATAGCGGCCTTCGTCCCAGATCAACCGCCCCAGGAGCTTGAGAGCTTTGCCTTCGCTACGGGCTTTGGCCAGGTCGGCGGCCGTGACCGATCGAATTCCCTCGACCTTGATGTCTTTGAGGGTCAGCTCGATTCCGGCGGCGGAGTTAGCGATGAGGAGGAGCTTACAGGCTGTATCCCAGCCGTCGATGTCCATGGACGGATCGGGCTCGGCGATGCCCTTGGCTTGGGCCTCGGCCAGGGCGGCCTCGAACGGTAGGCCTTGCTCGAGTCGTCCCAAGATGTAGTTTGTCGTCCCCGTCAAGATGCCGTCGATGCGCAGGATGTCGGCGCCGGCCAGCGAGATGGTGGCCACGTCGAGCGTGGGCAGGGCGGCCGCCGTGGCCCCGCTGAATTTGAGGGCTAGGCCTTTGGCGCGCGCCTTGGCCCGCAGGTTCTTGAAATCGACGACCAGGGCGCCCTTGCTGGCGGCCGCGACGTGCCAGCCGCGGTCAAGGGCCAGGTGGAGGAAGGCCAGCTGGGGCTCGCCCGTTTTCCAATTCGAAGGCGTGCATTCGACCAGGACTCCGGCGGAGGTGCGGGAGAGCGTGTCCCCGAGGGTCAAGCCGGGTGTCCAACCGGGATGCGATTCGAGCGGCACGGTGGTGTCCGCAGCCAAAGACTCGAAGTCGTCGCAGCCTTCCGCAAGCCATCCCCCGCTCCGGCGGAGCACCGCGGTCAACTCGAGATCGAGATCATAGCGGCGGACGCAGTCCTCGCGTTTGTCCAGAAGAAGACGGACGAAGGACTTGCCGACGTTGCCGTAGCCGGTCAGGACGAGAGGGACTTTTTTCATTTCTTTTCCTCCGGAGCGGTCGGGACGGGTTTGCGCCGGCTTATCCCTCCTCCAAGAGGAAGGAGAGACAGGTACTCGCCCTCGGGGCAGGTGCGGAGAGGGCGGGATTCGAACCCGCGGTACCCTTACGGGCACACCGCTTTTCGAGAGCGGCGCCTTCAACCACTCGGCCACCTCTCCGCGCAAAATATCGGCGAATCGGGCCACTATTATAATCAAAACCCGGCGAAATTCCAGACGCGTTTTGCCGGGTCGATGCCGTAGTCCGTCCTTTTGACAATTAAACGTCAAAAGAGATTCGAATATTTTAAGGATAGGAACGGTATGGAGTTTTCGCGGATTTTTTAGGCCCGCGCGGAGATAAGCGGCTTTGATGGACCTTTAATCGCCCGCCACAGCCTCCGGAATCCCGAGAACAGCAGGATGAAAATCGCAGCCTGGAGGAGGCCAACGATAACTAAGGCCAGCAGAGGCCCGAACTCATCATTGAGAAAGACGTCGTAGGTCGTTCCGAAGGCTTCATGCCACCAAGGATTAGTTTTGGCCTCAATCCAGAGGTACGCATGGCCCAAAGGAAAATTCAGGATCTGGAAGATCGTCCGGGTCGTCCCGCGAAAACCGAACCAGTAGAATCGGGACCAGAGAAGGAACCAATTGACGATGGATAGAACGCCCCATACTAAGAAATAAATTCTACCCCATTGATGCACCGTCTTCTTCATCACGGCCTCCCCGAACTCGTCAACAATATAAATCCGGTCGTCAAGGGACGAGCCTTCGCGGCGGAAGTGGACCCCCGGGCAAAGCCCGGGGCCCCGGCCGCCGTCGAGTTCCCGCTTTCAGCGCGGGTTCTCCCTTCCTTCCCATGGTTCTAATTTAAAGCCGGTCGAGCGAGGATGCAAGCACAAGAAATTCCAAGCCGGGCCGGGGGTTGCCGTTAAAAATCAGGGGCCGCGGCCTTACTGACCGCCTTTTCAAAAGGGAAGGCCGAGAGGGCCTGCGAGATTAAAAGTGTAAAGTGCCCCTCCTGCGACCCCAAAATCGCGATCCCAAAATCAGCGGCGGGAGCGGAAAAACTCTTTGAGAAGGGCGGCGGCTTCGGCGGCCAGGACTCCCCCGGTCACGGCCATTCGATGATTGGTTTTTTCGATGGGAAAACTCAGAAGAGACCGGACCGCGCCGGCCTTGGGATCGTCCGCGCCATAGACCAAGGTCCGGATGCGGGCATTCAGCGCCGCGCCCAAGCACATGGCGCAGGGTTCGACGGTGACGTAAAGATCGCATCCGGTGAGGCGGTAATTGCCGAGCTCGCGGGCGGCCTTGCGCAAGGCCACGATCTCGGCGTGGGCCGTGGGGTCGTTTAGGCGGATCGGCTGGTTGTATCCGCGGGCGATCACGACGCCGTCGCGAACGACGACGGCGCCCACCGGTACTTCTCCTTTTTCCGCCGCCCGGCGGGCCTGGGCCAAAGCCAGGATCATGAACCGGTCTTCATTCATCGATGTCTCGCAGAGATATCAGGGTGCTTGAATATTTTAGTTTATTGGAGGAAATTACGGAAATTGATCCCGAGAATCGGCGGAGACGAATATGTTTTCAATCGGGGCCGGGGCTGCCTTTACCATTAAAAAGTGGCCGAATGTAGACGCGACCCCAAATCGTCGCGTATACTTTTCCTCCATCAGGAGAAGAAAATGACCACGCTCGAATGTGTATTCTGCGATCAGCGCCGCCCGTTCGAAGTCTACAACCCGTTCTGCCCGGCCTGCGGCGCGCCGATGCTAGTTCATTTCTCCCGCGCGAAGAGGGGCGCCCGCCCCTCGGCCCCGACGGCGGCCGAACGATTCGCCGACTTCCTCCCCCTGAAGAAATATGATCCGGCGCTTTCGCTGGGCGTCGGCGGGACGCCGCTTCTCTTGCTCGGCCGGATCGTCGAGCAATTCGGCCTGCCCGAAATCTACGCCAAGAACGAAATGACGAATCCCACGGCCAGCTTCAAGGACCGGGGCACGGTCGTGGCCGTTCAGAAAGCCCTCGAACTCGGGCTGAAAAAAATCGGCACAATCTCCACGGGCAACATGGCCGGTTCGACGGCCGCTTACGCCGCTAAAGCCGGCCTCCCCTGCCTGGTTTTCGTCAAAGAGGACACGCCACCGGACAAAATCGTTGCCGCGGCGGTTTACGGCGCGACGATCATCAAGGTCACGGGCGATTACGGCGGATTGTTCCGCAAGAGCTTCGAAATCGGGCGCCGCCTCGGCATCGCCTTCATAAATTCGGTCGATCCCTTCCGCATCGAGGGCTACAAGGTCACGAGCTACGAGATCTTCGAACAGCTTGACCACTCCGCGTTCCGGGCGAAGGCCCCCGTAATGATTTTCGTGCCGGTCAGCGCGGCCGGCCATCTAATCGGCTTGATCCGCGGCTTCCGCGACCTCCACGATCTCGGCCTGATCCCCCGCCTGCCGACGATCGTCGGCGTTCAAGCGTCGGGCTGTGCGCCGATCGCCCGCGCCTTTCGGCGGGGATCCGATCGGGTCGAGCGTTTCCCCAATCCCCGGACCATCGCCCACGCGATTTCCAATCCCACCCCTCCGGGCGGGAATCTGGCTCTCCGCCTTCTCCGCGAGGCCGGCGGGCTCATGATGGACGTCGGCGATCCCGAGATCCGGCGGGCGCAATCCCTTCTTGCCTCCCGGGAGGGGCTTTTCTGCGATCCGGCTTCGGTCACCCCACTGGCCGCGGTCCTGAAGCTCCAACGGCGGAAGCGGCTCCCCGCGCAAGCACGCGCCGTCCTCGTCGTCACCGGCTCGGGCCTTAAATCCCTTGAGGCCGTCGACGCCGCCCGGCTCGACATCCGCTCGGCCTCCCTGGAAAAGCTCGACGCCGCATTATGAATTAACTTTTTCCGCCGAATCGAGTACAATATAGGATATTCATAGCCATTCCCGATTGCGCCTAGAAGAGAGGAGGACTGCATGCCCACGAATATTCCGACGTATCAAATCAACCTGCCGAAAATCCCCAAGAATGTGATCAAAATCGGGATCATCGTCCTGATCGCCGTCGTCGTTCTCTGGGGGGCCTTCTACCAGATCGCGCCCGACGAGATGGGCGTCATCCTCCGCTTCGGCAAATTCGTCCGAACGACCGACCCCGGGCTCCATTTCAAATGGCCCCTGGGGATCGAGGCGCTGACCAAGGTTCCCGTCCAGCGCCAGCTCAAGATGGAGTTCGGCTACCGCACGACCAGCCCGGGCGTCCGGTCCGAATTTGCCGTCCCCGAAGAGGCCCAGAAAGAGTCGGTCATGCTGACCGGCGACCTCAACGTGGTCATCGTCGAATGGATCGTCCAGTACAAGATCAAGGACCCCTACAAGTACCTGTTCAAACTCCGCGACGTGGAGAAGACGTTCCGCGACATGAACGAGGCCGTCGTCCGGCGGGTCATCGGCGACAATGCCGTCGACGAGATCATCACCACCGGCCGCGCCCGCATCGCCGCCGAGGCCAAGGACGAGCTGCAGAAGCTGGCCGATCTCTATGAGGTCGGCGTCGACGTCAGCCAGCTCATCTTCCAGGACGTCAATCCCCCCGAATCGGTCAAACCCTCCTTCAACGACGTCAACGAAGCGCTCCAGGAAAAGGAGCGCAAGATCAACGAAGCCCTGGCCGAATTCAACAAAGAAATCCCTAAGGCCCAGGGCGAGGCCGAGCAGGCCATCCGCGGCGCCGAGGGCTACGCCATGGAGCGGGTCAACAACGCCCAGGGGGATGCCAGCCGCTTCACCCAGGTCTACAAGGAATACATCAAGGCGCCTTCGGTCACCCGCAAGCGCCTGTACCTGGAGACCATCAACGACGTCCTCTCCAAGATCGAGAAGAAATACATCATGGACGACAAGCAGCGCAATCTTCTGCCCCTCCTCAACCTGAACCAGGAGGTGAAAAAGTGAAAGCTCAAACCCGTAGCGTGCTGCTGATCGTCCTGGCCGTCGCCGTCCTGTTCGTCCTCCTGGACTCGATGTTCATCGTGACCGAAACGAACCAGGTCATCGTCACCCAGTTCGGCGAGCCGAGAGGCGGCGCCGTGACCAAGCCCGGCATCCACTTAAAGACACCCTTCATCCAAAAAACCAACTTCTTCGAGAAGCGCTGGCTGGAATGGGACAGCGATCCGACCCAAATCCCGACCCGGGACAAGAAGTACATCTGGGTCGAAACCTATTGCCGCTGGCGGATCAGCGACCCGCTCGTCTATTTCCAGCGTGTCGGCGACGAGCGCAACGCCCAGTCCCGCCTCGACGACATCGTCGACGGCGTGACCCGCAATATCATCGCCAAATACGATCTGATCGAAATCGTGCGCTCTTCGAACCGGGCCTTCGAAATCTCCGAGGACGCCTCCATCCTGGATATCTCGGCAGTGGCCATGAAGATCCAAACGGGCCGCGAACAACTGTCCCACATCATCCTGGTCGAAGTGGATAAGATCACGCCTCAGTTCGGCGTGGAAGTCCGGGACGTCCGCATCAAGCGGGTCAACTACGTGGACGAGGTCCAACGCAAGGTTTTCGACCGGATGATCGCCGAGCGCCAGCGCATCGCCTCCAAGTACCGATCCGAAGGCGACGGCAAGAGCGCCGAGGTCCGCGGCCAGAAGGAACGCGAGCTTAAGAAAATCCAATCCGAAGCCTACCGCAAGTCCCAGGAGATCAAGGGCAAGGCCGACGCCGAGGCGACCCGGGTATACGCTCAGGCCTACAACCTCGACCCGGAATTCTACCAGTTCATGAAGTCGCTCGATTCCTACCGGACGAGCCTGACCAAGGACACCTGGATATTCCTGAGTACGGACAGCGAATTCCTAAAGTACCTCAAGGATAGTGGAATTCGATAAAATCGACGAGCGGGAGACGCGGGTCAAAACACTGCCGTTCCTCCTACGATCGGAAGAACGGTATTCGACGCTCGTTCGCTCTCATCGCGCTTTGGCGTAGAACCGTGCCCGCTCAGTCGTCCTAGCCAAGGCGTAGGACTGCAAAGCCCGCCCTAGCCGCCGCCTAGGACTGGCAAGGCCTGTCGCACGGGTTTTGACCCCGCGTCTCCCGCTCGTCTGTAAACCCCATCGCTTACATAAAATATTGGGGGTCGCGTCTACAATTTGCTAATTTTCCGAAGTTGGCGGGATTCGATGAGAGTGATTCGGAAAAAATTAGCGAATTGTAGACGCGACCCCGTTTTTCTTTAATCCAGAAATTCCATCAACTTTCCCCGGTTCGGGAAGAGGGCCGGCGTCCCGCCCGTGTGGAAGAAGACGATCTTGTCCGAGGGCTTGAAATAGCCCTTGGCGATGAGGTCGAGCATTCCGATGAAGGCCTTGGACGTGTAAACGGGATCGAGCACGATTCCTTCGCGTGTGAAAACCCGGCGGATGACTTCCGCCACCTCCCTGTTAACGACGCCGTATCCTTCGCGGATGTATTCATCGAAAACGAGGACGTCTTCTCGCAAGGCGACCGGATCGAGCTTCAATTCGTTTTCCAGGGATTCGGTGATGTCCCAGACGATTTGGGCGAAGGGTTCTTTCTCGTCCGATACGCTGATCCCGACAACGCGCGTCCGTGGCGCCAGCGCCTTGGCCCCGACCAGCAACCCCGCCTGGGTGGCGCCGGAACCCGTCGAATGGACCACGGCGTTGGGCGTAAATCCCGCCGCCTTCGTTTGGGCCAGCATCTCGGCGAAGGCGTCGACGTAGGCCACCGCGCCCAACGGCCGGTCCATGTCGGCCGAAGGCATGGAACCGCCCACGGGGGCGATATAGGTCTTTTTCCCTTGGGCGCGAAACTCGGCCGCCGTTTCTTCCGCGGCCGCCAGAGCGAAATCCTGGGTGACGATCTTGCCCCGGGCCGCCTCTTTATAGCGGATCTCGGCGCCCAGGATGCGATCCAACAGGATGTTCCCGTCCGGTTCCGGCGGCAGATCATAGGTCTTGAACAGGATGAGCACGGGTTTGATGCCGAACCGGGCGCAGGCCGCGGCGGTCTGCATGGCCCAATTCGACTGCAGGCTGGCCCAGGTGACCAGGACGTCGGCTTTCTTGGCCAGGACGTCGGGTAGGATATACTCCAGCTTGCGCGATTTGTTGCCGCCGAAGGCGATGCCGGTCAGGTCGTCGCGCTTGATCCAGATCTCCGGGCCGCCCAGGTCGGCCGAAATCGCGGCCAGTTTGCGCATCGGCGTCGGCCGGTGAATCAGTTCGATCCGCGGGAACGAAGCGATTTTGTTGAGCATTTTTTCGCGCATCATGTCGGTCTCCTCGTGCGGAGAGTACCGTATCAGGCGCGGGCAATCAAGGACCGCTGAGGCCGCCTTCCTCGAGAGCTTCGAGCGGGCGGTTCTTCACCCCCCGCTTCTCGACGTAGAAATAGAAGATCGGCACGACGGCCAGGATGAAGAGGGTCGAGCTGACCAGCCCGCCGGCGGTGCACAAAGCCAGCGCGTTCCAGATCTGGCGCTTCCCCGCTTCAGCGGTCAGGAGGAGCATGGGCAGGATGCCGAAGACGGTCGTCCCCGTGGTCATAATGATCGGCCGAAGCCGGTCGCGCGTGCCCTCGACGACGGCGTCGAGGAGCGGCCGTCCCTGGCGCCTTTTCAAATTGATGTGATCGACGAGCAGGATGGCGTTCTTGACCACGATCCCGCCGAGCAGAATGACGCCGATGTAAGCCGAGGCGTCGAAAGCCGCCCCGGCGATGATGAAGGCGACGAAAACCCCGATCAATTCCAGCGGCACCGCCAACAGGATGAGAAAAGGCTGGACCAGGGATTCGTAGAGCGAAGCCAGGATCATGAAGATCAAGGCCAGGGAGACGATGATGGCTATGGTGATCTGGCCTTTCTCCTGCTTGGTCATAAGATAGCTCTCCTCCATCACGGCCGAAAACCCGGCCGGCAGATGGAGGCTGGCGAAAACACCTTTCCGGTAGCGTTCCTCGGCCTTGGACGGGCCGCGGAACTCCCACATGATCGTCTGCTGGAACTGCTGGTTCTCGCGGTCGATGCTCCCCGCGATCGGGCGTTCATCGAACGAGGCGACTTGCCCCAGCCGCAGATATTCGCCGCCCCGTGTCTTGATGAGGGCTTCTTTCAAGGCCCGCATATCGAGAGTTTCGGCATCAGGGAACTTGACCGAAATGCTAATTTCTTTGCCGCCCATCTGCATCCGGGCCGGGGCCCCGAATTGGCCGCGCAGGAGCGTTTGGAGATAGAAATACAGATACGAGGGGTCGACGTCATACTGGCGCAGGGCGGCCTTGTCGATCTTGAGGATATTCTCGAAGGTATCACCCCGCCACCAGCCGTAGCGGCTGGACACCGTCCGCACTTCCTTGATGCGCGGATTGCGCTTCAGCGATTTTTCCAGGTCGGCCGTGATCTCCTTGAGTTTCTTGAGATTGTAACCGTAGAACTTGATCTGCGAGCTGTAAAACGTCCCTGTTCCCATGCTCGAAGCGTAATACTGCGGGTCGAACCCGCTGACGCTGATGTCCAGGCCGGCGAATTGAGTGGCCAACTGGATCAATTCTTCCTTGAGGGCGTACGGCCGATACGAACGTTCGACGTCCGGCGGAAATCCGATACGAATGTAGGCGCTCTCGGCGGTTATATCGGTATTCATGTCCTTAGCGTAGGATTGTTCCATGACCTTGGTTTCGAACGTCCGGATGGCCGTGTCCGTCCTGGATATATCGGTCCCCGGCGGCATGCCGACATGGACATAGAGGAATTCGCGGGAATACCAGCGGAACCATTCTCCGATGGTGACCTCGGCCCTGAACCATTTATAGCTGCCGAAGAGAATTGCGGCGACAATGAGCACGACCTCGATCGGATGGCGCAGGAGAAATCGCAGGACCCGGTCGAAACGGCCCCGTGCTTTCTTGGGCGCCTTGGGCTTTCGTTCGCGCAGGAGCCGCGGCGCGAGCGCCGGAATGACCGTGAAGGAAACGACGAGTGAAGCCAGGAGGGCCGAAGTCATGACGACGGCCAGCGGCAAGTAGTAGATCTTGAGCCGGCCCTGGAAAAACGGAAAACAGCAGAAGACCGACACGGTCGTCAACGTCGAAGCCAAAACGGCGGTGAAGACTTCCTTGGGACCGCGGACGGCGGCTTCCCGGGGGGATAGCCCCTTCTCCCTTTGGCGCAAAATATTATCGAAGACGACGATGGCGTCGTCGACGAACATACCGAAGCCGAGGGCCAGGGCGCCGAGAGTAAGCATGTTGAGCGATATCCGGAACGCGTAGATGAGCAGGAAAGTGATGACCACGGAAAAAGCGATCGAGGAGAGGATGAGAAGCGACGGCTTCCAGCGCCGCAGGACCAGGAAAATCATGAGGAAAACGATGGCCGTGATGATCGCGGCCAGGCGATAAAGATCGTTGAGGTTCTTGCGGATCTCCTCGCTCTCGTCGTCGACCGTCTTGAAGTCGAGATCGCCGGGCAGTCCGCGCTTGATCTCCTCGACCTTGCGCTTGACCTCGCGGGAGACCTGCAGGGTGTTGGTGCCCTTTTCCTTGGAGATGGTCACGCCGATGGTCGGCCGGCCGTTGATGCGGCGGATGGAGTAGACGTCGCCGTAGGCCAGCCCGACCTGGGCCACGTCGCGGACCCGGACGGGATGAGCGCCGGCCGCTCCGACGACCGTTTCCCCGATTTCGTTCATGTCCCGGACGGTATCCGTGAACTTGAATAGATATTCCTGCGTCCCTTGGACGATGCGCCCCGAAGGATAGATCTTGAGCCGGTTGCCGATGGCCGTGATGACCTGATAAGGATGGATGTCGAACGTCTTGAGAGCGGCTTTGTCCAGCGTGACCCGGACTTCGGGATCGGCCCCTCCGGTGACGTCGACGCGGGCCACCCCGGAAACCGAGCCCAGGCCGAATTCGATCTTGTCCTTGACCAGCTCCCGGAGCTTCTGCAGGGAATAATTCCCCGAGACCGTATAGCTCAGGAACTGCCGGACGCGGAAATCGTCCGGAACGTAGGCCTGGACGACGGGCCTTACTCCGGAAGGGAAATCGCGGCGACGCCGCACTTGGTCGATGGCCTCGCGCAGGGCCAGGGTGGCGAATTCCATGTTCGTTTTGGAGCTGAACTCGAGCGTAATCTGCGACGAACCGATAGCCGAGGTCGACGTCATCTTCTGGACGCCCTTGACCGTCGCCGCCGCTTCCTCGAGCGGGGCCGTAATCTTGGTCTGGACGATCTCGGGCGGGACGCCCGGCCAGGAGGTCTGGATATCGACCTGCGGATAATCCTCCTTGGGCGCCAGTTCGAGCGGGGTATTGAGAAACGAGTAAACGCCCAGAACGAGGAGCGCGAGGAAGATCATGGCCGTGGCCACCGGCCGGTCGACGAAGAATTTCACGGCCGCTCCTATTCCGCTGCGGTCTCGGCGACGACGCCCGCATGGA
>Ga0315279_10009096_pt1 | contig 11908 bp, 11 predicted proteins | sample YL17G06_20_MG_FD_203694 | JGI IMG/M metagenome (GOLD analysis project Ga0315279, IMG submission 203694) | Sediment microbial communities from Yellowstone Lake, YNP, Wyoming, USA - YL17G06_20 | ecosystem: Environmental > Aquatic > Freshwater > Lake > Sediment | place: USA: Wyoming | collected...
AAACGGCGTTTGGCGCGCTCGAACGTTTGAACAAGAGCGGCGTCCTCACAGGCGTCTCGGCCACGATCACACGCCTGAATTTTGAGCACTGGATGGACGAAGAACAGCTCGACAAGATTGTTGACCAAGGCGTGCGTTTGCTTGTCCTGATTGAATATATCCCCACTTCTGAACTCGCGAGTCCTGAAAACAAACTCATGCTAACCAAGGAAGAACGCGAAAAGTTCAGAACAAGAATTCTCAGTTTCCGAGCCACGAAGCCAGTCTACATAGTCCACTCTCCGGGGGACGAGGAATACTTTGGTGGGTGCGTCTCCGCTGGCAGGGGGTTCGCCCACGTCACCCCCGGCGGGGATCTGACGCCCTGCCCGGTCTCGAACGTGGCGACCCACAATCTCACAACTTCGAGTTTGAGAGAAGGTCTTGCCAGTCCTCTGTTTGAGGAAATCCGTGAGAAGAGCGGCATCCTTGAAAACGGAGAAACGCCGTGCGCCCTTTTCGCGCATCCGAAAGAAGTGGAAGAAATAGCAAAATCTGTGGGTGCATATCGTACCAGCGGATAGCCGGTTTCAGCCCTGGCCAGTGTCTTCTGCCCAGAGCTTCGGGTTCTCCTTCACCCACTCCCGCATCATCTCAATGCACTCTTTGCAGTTCAAGTTCACAATCTTCACGCCATGTGACTCCATGACCTTCCGCGCCCCGGCTCCGCGATAATGGATGTTCTCGCCCACGACGACCTTCTTTATGCCAAACTGCACCACCGCCCCGGTGCAGAGATAGCATGGCATGAGTGTGGAGTAAAGCACGGCGCCGCGGTAGTCCTTCATCCTCCCCGCGTTTTCCAGGCAGTCGATTTCCGCGTGGAGCACCTGGCTGTTCTTCTGCACCCGCCTGTTGTGCCCCCTGCCGACTATCCTGCCGTTCTTCACGAGGACAGAACCGATGGGGATCCCTCCTTCCCTCAGCCCGCGCTTGGCCTCTTTCAATGCTTCATTCATGAATTTGTCCATTGTATCACCCCTCGCTCACTCGCCAAATATTTATAATGGACTATGCAGTGTTTTTTAAGCGGAGACCTGGGTTTGGTGGCATGAAGGAGACAGAGTTCAAGCTGGGCAGGTGCTTCTTGGTCAGGCTGAAGCACGGCGCGGACGTGAACGCCGAGATTCTCAACATCGCGAAAGATAACAAAATCCACGCGGCGACATTCACACTGATCGGGGCGCTGAAGCGGGCAAAAATTTCTTACTACAACCAGGAGAAAAAGGAGTACAAGCTCATGGAGCTACAGGGCCCTCACGAGATCGCGAGCTGCACGGGGAACATCTCTTTACACGAAGGCAAACCTTTTGTGCACGCCCATGTGGTGCTTGCCGACGAGCATGGTAACACAAAGTCTGGGCACCTGCTTGAGGGCGTTGTTTTCGCGGCAGAGCTGCACATTCAAGAGCTCACAGGTTCGAAGCTTGAGAGGGAGCACGACGAGACGACGGGGCTGGCTCTCTGGAAGAGCGGAGGGAAGTGAATGGACCTGTTGATAAAGAAGGCGAGGGTTTGGGGACGAAAGGGCCTCTGGGACATCGGCATTGAAGGATGTCGGATATCCAAGGTCGCGAAGGAAATCCGTGGGGCGGCCAAAAAGAAAATCGACGCCGAGGGGATGCTCGCATCTCCGGCATTCATCGACCCGCACATCCATCTCGACAAGTGCATGATAGGCGACGAGATCAGGCCAAATGTGACCGGAACACTTCAGGAGGCAATCGAGATCATCTGGGAGAGGAAGAGGAGGTACACAGAGGCGGACATCGTTCGCCGGGCGGGAGGCGTCATCAAGCAGGCGCTGCTCAACGGCACAACGAGGATGAGGACCCACGCCGATGTCGACACGATAGGCGGGCTCAAGCCGATCAAGGGGCTTCTGGCTGCAAAGAAGAAGTTCAAGAACATCATGGACGTTCAGGTCGTCGCGTTCCCCCAGGAGGGGATTCTGCGCGACCCAGGGACGGAGGAGCTCATGTACAAGGCGATGGAGCTGGGCGCAGATCTGGTGGGAGGCATGCCTCACCACGAGAGGCCGTACTCGAAGGCGAGGCCACACATCGACATCTGTTTTGAAGTCGCGAAGCAGTTCAACGCCGACATCGACATGCACGTGGACGAGACGGACGACCCGCGCTCCCACTCCCTCGAGTATCTTGCGAAGAAGACGATCGCGGAGAAGTACCATGGGAGGGTCACGGCGGGCCACACATGCGCGCTTGCGGCTTACCCGGACAACTACGCCAAGAAGGTCATCAGCCTTGTGAAGCAGGCAAACATAAACATGATCACGAACCCGGTCACAAACCTAGTCATCCAGGGAAGGGAAGACAAGCAGCCGATCAGGAGAGGGATCACTAGGGTGAAGGAGCTGCTCCAGGCAGGGGTGAACGTTGGTTTCGGCCAGGACTGCGTCAACGATGCGTTCTACCCGTTCGGCAAGGCGGACCTGCTGGAGGCCGCAAACATAACTGCCCACGCAGCCCAGCTGACGATGCCAAAGGAGATAGAGACTGTGTTCAAGATGATGACTTACAACGCTGCGCGGGTTCTGGGAGTTCTCGACGACTACGGCATTGAAGCGGGAAAGCGGGCGGACATCGTGATAATCGACGCCGATTCCGCCAAGGATGCCATCAGACGGCAGCCGGACAGGAGATGGGTCATAAGGAAGGGCAAAGTCGCCGCGGAATCCAAGTCCATCAGAAAACTTGTTTGAACTTCAATCACGCCGCGTATTCCGTCGGGTCTCTTACACCGGCAGCCTTGAACGCGTTCTTCCTGTTCTTGCACGACTCGCAGCGGCCGCAGTGGACTTCCCCGTTGAGGTAGCAGCTCCACGTGAGCTCTAGTGGCACACCAAGTTTTGTGGCGAGCAGTATGACCTCGAACTTTTTCATGTGGGCGAGCGGGTTCTTCACGACTATTTTGGAGTCGGTCCCGCGCGAGATTGCTTCGGAGATGGCCTCTGCAAACTCCGGGCGGCAGTCGGGGTAGAACGGGGCATCGTCCATCTGAGCACCGTAGTATATTGCTTCAGCACCGATTGCGGAGGCGTACCCCGTCGCGATTGAGATCAGTATGCCGTTCCTGAACGGGACGATGACGCTTTGTTCAAACTTTTCGGGCATCTTCATTTTCTTGTCTGTCAAAGCCGTCACGCCAGAGCCATAGATGTTTTTGAGCACGGACAAGTCCACGGTCTTGTGTTCCTTGGCCCCGAGCTTCTTGGCGACAAGCCTGGCGCTTTCCAGCTCATTGGAAGCGATTTGCCCGTAGTCAAAAGAAAGGCAGTAGATTTCGTAGCCTTCGCGCTTGGCCGCGGCCGATGCAACCGCGCTGTCAGGCCCGCCCGAAAGCAGGCACACGGCTTTTTTCATTTTTCTTCAGATGGCACTCTCCCCTATGTTTTTAAACCGTTGTGTTGGGGGATGATTGGTGTCATGCAAAAGTATGCAGACCTCCACGTTCACACGAATGCCTCTGACAGCATTTACTCGGCGGAGAATGTCCTAAGGGTCGCCAAAGCGGCCGGGCTAGCCGCCGTCGGGATATGCGACCACGATTCCATAAACGGGATACGTGCGGCAATAGATGCGGAAAAAAAGTATGACGTGGAAGTGGTTCCCGGGATAGAGCTCAGCACAGAAATCGAAGATATGGAGGTCCACATCCTCGGGTATTTCTTTGAGTGGGAGAACAAGCAGTTCCAGGCCCTGTTGAAGACAATCCAGCAGGTCAGGGTCTGGAGGGCCGAGCTGATGGTGAGCAAGCTCCAGCAGATTGGACTCAGGATGGATTTCCAGGAAGTTCTAAGGAAATCGGAGGGAGGGTCCATAGGTCGTCCTCACATAGCCAGGGTCATGCTGGAGCGTGGTTACGTGAAGACCAACGAAGAGGCGTTCGAGAAGTACTTGAAATATGGGGCCGCGGCATACGTTGACAAATACGAGATGTCCCCCGAGCAGGCTGTTTATCAGATAACCAGGCTCAAAGGTGTGCCTGTCCTGGCCCACCCGAAGTTCTCTCCGTTTGGAGAGGATGTTCTGGCGCGCCTTGTTCAGATGGGGTTAAAGGGGATTGAGGTCTATCACGCCAGACACAACGCGGAGGAGGCCAAGATGTATCTTGCTATTGCAGACAAGTATGGGCTCATCCCGACAGGCGGGAGCGACAGCCACGGGGAAGAGGACCCGATTGGGTGCTCCAAGGTCTCGTATGAGATCGTGGAGCGGCTGAAGGCGGAGCGCAGGAAACTCCTTTTCGGGGCGTAACCGCATGATCGTTGCAAAGGCTGCGATTTTTGACACCGACGGAACTCTCGTCGACACAACCGAGCGTTTCTTCCAGGTGATGAACCAGCTGTTCAAGGAAGGCGGGAGAAAGCCATTGGGCTGGGATGAATTCCGCAGAGAGTATGTCGCGGACACGCTTGACGGCGTTGTCGTTCCGCAGAAGGAGAAGGACAGGGAGGGAAAGCTCCACAAGTTCTGGATGGAGTTCCTCAAGCGGTACAGGGACGGGAACGCTTGCGGCAAGCTCATCCCAGGCGTCGATGCCGTGTTCAAGAAGCTGCACCAGAAGGGGGTCCCGGTCGCCGTCATAACGAGCTGCATAGTCCCACCAGAGAAGCTGAAGCAGGAGCTGGAGAGCTACGGGCTGGCCGGGTTTGTTAAGATAATCACCACGGCGCACGATGTCGTTAAGGACCTGGAGAGCGGGCACCACTTCTCGAAGGTTGAGATTTTCCGGCTGGCGACCAAAAGACTCGGGGTGGCGCCGAATGACTGCGTGGTCGTCGGAGACTACTGGAACGACATCAGGGACGCCAAGGCCATCGGGGCGCGCACGGTCGGTGTGCTGACGGGGGACATGAGGAAGGAAGTCATGGACAAGTATGGCCCGGACGCGGTGGTGGACAGCGTCAGGGACCTGTTCGACGTGGTAAAGTTTGGTTGAAAACATGCGCATGTTTGTGGCAGTTGAAGTTGAAGAGAGCGTCAGGGAAAAGCTCGTGGCAGCGCAGGAGCAGCTGGCGAAAACTGGCGCGGACCTGAAGCTTGTGGAGCCGGAGAACGTGCACGTGACGATGAAGTTCCTCGGTGAAGTCCCTGAGGATAAGAAGGACGCGATCGTGGATGCTCTGAAAAAAGCTGCGTCAGGGACCGGGGAGTTCCAAGCCAAAGTCAATGGGATCGGCGTCTTCCCTGGACTGAACTACATTCGGGTTGTTTGGGCTGGGGTTTCTGAGGGCAGTGAGAAGTTCATCGAGCTGCAGCGGAAGGTCGAGCGGGAGCTTCAGCAGTTGGGGTTCAAGCCAGAGAAGGACTTCGTGCCGCACCTCACGCTCGCGCGGGTGAGGACAGCCAGAGGGAGGGACGGGCTAGCGGCGTTCGTCAAGGCAAAGGGAGCAGAGGAGTTCGGGGACACGCTGGTGAAGGCGATTGAACTAAAGCAGAGCACGCTGAAGCCGAGCGGGCCGGTGTACAGCACGCTGGCGCGAGTTGAACTTGGTTAATTTCCAATTTGGGACATTGAAAGTTTTCAAAATTTATTTGCTGAACTTCTTGAGGTCTTCCGGCGAGTCAATGTCAACAACGGCCCACTCACCGGCGTTGATTACTTGGTGTTCGCCACCGTGCCCATGAATGACGTCCCGCATCATCCCCTGTTTTCCAAGAGAAAGGATTTCGCTGAACAGGCTCTTGTCGAACAGCACCGGGTGTCCTTTCTTTCCATTGTGGGCGGGGCTTACCACTTTCGCCCCGCTTCTCCAAGCCTTGATTGCCTCGTGCAGAAAATTTTTGTCCACGAAAGGCTGGTCCCCGAGCGCCAGAAAAACGGCGTCGCAGTCCTTCAGCTCCTTAAGGCCCGTTCTGAAAGACGAAGCCATCCCATCTGCATAACCTTCGTTGACAACCCACCTCGCGCCAATCTTTTTCAAAAGCGGCGTGTTCTGCTCTGGCTTGTGTCCGATGACAACGACGAGTTCGTCAGCTACTCCGCCAAATGAAGAAACCACGCGCTCGATGAGCGGCTTCCCTCCAATCTCGATGAGGAGCTTGTTCCTTCCCATCCGCCTAGACTCTCCGGCCGCGATGACTACAGCTCCGATCATCCGCTCACGAAAATCCGATTCAACTCGCGGGCTCGAACTTGAAGCCGAAGATTTCCTTTCCGCGCAGCATCCTGAGCTTTCCCCACACGGGTTTGAGCTTCATGCCCACCTTCGGGTCGTCGGTGACCAGCTGTCCCAGGACCCTGACCCCGCCGAAATCCACCACCCCAAGAGCCAACGGTGGCATCTCTATCCCCTCTGGGAGGGCGTAAAGTTTCGTGTATGTAACGAGGGAGCCCGTCTTCGGAAGCTCGAACTCCTCGAACTGGTCCGCCGTTGCCTTGCACTTTATGCATCTGTCGTGCTTCACGCTCATGAGTTGCCCGCAGACCTTGCACCTGTAAGCTACGAATTTCTCCATCTTACCATCCCCTCTCAAAGATGTGAATCACAGTGTTGTTCCCGAACCCGCCGAAGTTGCATGCCAGCGCCCGCTTTGCATCCTTTACCTGGCGCTCTCCGCACTCGCCCCTGAGCTGCCACACGAGCTCCACCACCTGAGCCATGCCCGTGGCGCCGACAGCGTGGCCTCTCGCCTTCAGGCCGCCGGACGTGTTTATCGGAATCTCTCCGGTCAGTGACGTGGCGCCCTTCTCGACGGCCAGGTGAGCCTTCCCCTTCTCGAAGAACCCGATGTCCTCGCTTTCAACTATTTCCAAAATTTCAAACGCGTCGTGCAGTTCAGCGACGTCTATATCTTTTGGGGTCATTCCCGCCCTCTTGAAAGCCTGCTTGGAGGCCAGTTGGACAGACTTCAGCACGGCCGGGTCTTCTCTCTCTTGGATCGCCTGTATGTCGGTGGCGTGGCCGAACCCAGCTATCCTCACGGGCTTGCTCGTGAACTCCTTCGCCTTTTCCATCGAGCACAAAACCACGGCAGCCGAGCCGTCGCTGATTGGGCAGACGTAATAAAGTCTGAGCGGGTCGGCGATCATCCCAGAGTTCATAGCGCCCTCGATCGTACAGGTGCGCTGTATGTGAGCGTAAGGGTTCTTGGCGGCGTTCGCGTGGTTTTTCACAGCCACCATCGCCAGGTGCCGCTCGGTAAGGCCGTAGCGCTCCATGTAGAGTCGGGTCAGCATTCCACCCATGGCTGGCAATGTTACCCCATGGATGTACTCGGCGGTCGGGTGGGTCATTGTCGCAACCAAATCAGTAACAACATCCGTGTCGGCGGTCGTCATCTTCTCCCCGCCCGCTACCAGGACAAGGTCGTATGCTCCGGACGCGACCGCAAGGTAAGCGTTTTTCAGTGCAGAGCCTCCGGCAGCAGGGCCGTTCTCCAGGCGCTCTGCCGCGGCAGGGAACAGGCTGATTCTGTCTGCCAAAGAGCTCGCGACGGCCGTCTGTTTCATGGTCTCCCCCGCAAACATGTTGGCGACGTAGACAGCATCGAAATCTTTCTTCTCAGCTTTCGCGTCCTTTATCGCTCTCATTGAGGCCTCGGCAAGAATGTCCATGAGGTCCCCCTGGCTGCGCCCGAACTTCGTCATGCCAGCGCCGATAATCGCGACGTCCCTCAAGCTTCACCGATACCCAAATGGTCACGGCTCTTTTAAAACAATTGGAGTGGCCGCCTTTTTATGAGGATGCAGCAAAGAGTCTTGGGTGTTGGAGTGGAGGTGCAAAAGTTAGCTGTGTTCATACTCACGTGCATGTTTGTTCTTACCGCGACCGCACCGCTCGCTTCTTCAGCAGAGCATGATTCTACAACAGATAACCTCTCCCCTCAGGAGAACTTGCAGCTCGAAAATATTGATAACTTTTCTGAAAACTCCGCTCCCTGCGAGAACCTGCCCGACAACAATGTCGAATGGCCAGTACTGTCTGACTTTTTGCAACATGTGAACCCACCCGTACCGTGCGACAGCCCTGCCGCGGTGGACTCGCCCATGTGGGCCCCGCTCCAGCCTTTCTCAGGCGAGGGGTGGAACTACCTCATGCCAATAACCATAACGGAGCGCTCCGGCCGAGCCCTCGAGAACTATCAGGTGCAAATCATCCTCGACACGGCCTCACTGCTCGCGGCAGATAAGCTGCGTGGCGACTTGGGGGACCTCCGCTTCTCCTGGGAGGGTTACGCGCTGCCGTATTGGATCGAGAACAGGGACAACACGGCGACCACTAGCGTCCGTGTCCGGGTGCCATGGATACCGCCGAACGGGAGCACGACGATCTACGCGTACTACGGCAACCCGAACGCAACAAGCGCTGAGAACGGGGATGCTGTGTTCGAGTTCTATGACAATTTCGACAACCTGGGACCAGATAAGTGGGACTTCGCCGCGGGAGGCACAGGGGTCTTCAGCTGCCGGGACGGGCTTGCGGTCGCGTACGGCGGCACGGTGCTGCAGACGAGCACAGCTTACATCATGCCGGACGATTTTGCGATAGAGTTCGACGGCTACGCGTCGTCGATTGGTGTTTGGTCGTACGTCGGTGTGGCCGGGAGGTTGGAGAACGGGGGCAGCTACTTCGCATATTACGTGAACGACGGGCAGAGCGTCATCCAGAACTACAGCTCAGGCACGGTGGTGCACCAGGAATACTCGTGGGGCCCGTCGTCGCTGGACGCGTGGCACAGGTTCAAGGCGACGGCCGTGGGCCCCGTGCACACATTCTACATGGACGGCGAGAACCGGGTCAGCATGGTGGACAACGACCACCCGAGCGGCAGGGCTGGCATGTGGACCTTCCGTGCCTGGCCGAGCTACTGGGACAACTTCAGGGTGAGAAAACACGTTGAGCCGGAGCCGGACGCGAGCTTCGGGGCGGAGGAGAAATCGCCGTTCTACACTCGCAGGTGGTGGGACAGCGCCTGGACGAAGCGGCGGGCGATAACCATCACAGGCCCGCAGCCAGAAAACTACGCGCTCAGACTCACACTGCCGTTCTACGACGGCTCGATCAGGTTCCTGGAAAGGGAGTCCTCAGGCGAGCTGCCCTACTGGGTGGAGAGCTGGACGGCCGACAGCATGACTGTCTGGGTCAGGAGGCTCGAGCCCGCCACAGGCATGATTTACGTTTACTACTCGAACCCCTCAGCGGGCCTGGCGCCGGACTCCGGGCGGGTGTTCGACATCTTGGATAACTTCGCTGGGGCCACCATTGACAGCAGCAGGTGGATTGAAGTCGACCCGGGCAACCACGTCTCGCAGGACGGCAGGATAGTCGTGGACGGGGGGACTGGTTCGTGGAGCACGGCGCTGTATTCTGCCGACAGCTACAGGAAGCCGCTGGTTTACGAGTTCAGGTGGACTCCGCGGAGCATGGGCTACAGCATGCTGGGCATACACGACAACGGGACCGGATGCGGCATCGGGACTTTCATCTACGGCGTGGAACCCCTGGCATGGACGAACGCGTTCGACTACTACAATTTTAAAGGAGGGAAATCAGGGCCGATTGGATCGTATTCCATCGGGGCGGGCCTGTGGTGGCGCTTCGTCGTCCTGCCGACGGGGGTGAAGGTGTATTACGGGCCGAGCCTCGACAACCTGTCACTGCTGATGGACGACATCAGCATCTTCGAGAACCGGGTGAGGGTGGGGTTCAGCAACTACGACCAGGCTTTCTATTTTGACGATGTCAGGGCATACAGGTGCGCCTATCCGGAGCCGGACGTGGTCGTCGGGCAGGAGGAGAACTTCGCGGCGGCAGACACCACCCCGCCCGTCTCGAGCGTCACCACGATTTCCCCATATTGGCACAACACTTTGCCGCTCACAATAACCGCCACGGCGAGCGACAACAGGAGCGGCGTGGCGGGCGTGGAGCTGTGGTCCAGGTACTCGTGGGACAACTCCAATTGGTTTGTGTGGACGCGCTTTGGTGTTGACAGTGATAATTCCGACGACTGGTCCTGGAGCTTCACGGCGCCGGACAGGGGCGGCTACTACGAGTTTTACTCGGTTGCAGTTGATGGCGTTGGCAACCAAGAGACAGCGCATTCACAGGCCGATGCTAGGTGCGGCGTTGACACCACGCCCCCACGTTCTAGCGTGCAGAGGTTAACGGGCGACGACTACTGGAAGACAGGCAGCATCCCCGTGGGCTTCACCCTGGGCGCGGACGTGAGCGACAGCGAGGACGGCTTCAGAGGCAGCGGGATAGAGAGCGCCAAGCTGTACTACCGCTACTCGATGGACAACGGCAGGGTTGCGGCTAGGCCGTGGAGCCAGTGGAAGCCTTTCGAAGCCTCGGAATTCAGTAACGTCGGCTGGAGGTGGGAGGTGCAGTTCTCGGCCGTGGAGGGGTACGGGTACTACGAGTTCTTTGCTGTGGCAACTGACGCGACAGGGAATGTTGAGGCGGCGCCGGGAGAGGCGGATGCCGGGGCCAGGGTGGCGAAGAACCTGGTGAGGGTGGCGGTGATCCTGGCAAAACCACAAAGTTTTTCGCCCCCACTTGGAGCAGACTTGAATAATAGTGTCCTCGTCTGGAATAGCAACGCGGTAGCGGTAAATAGCTACTACACGGAGGCATCGTACGGGGCTCTTGATATAGAAATAGACATGTTTACTAAAGGCGGCGACTGGTTTGAATTGCCCGAAGGGGCCCAAGGATACCCGCCAGGCGACAGTGGCTCAAAGAAACTTGCTGAACACGCTATTGATGCCGCTGTCTTGGCTGGAGTTCCCATTGGTTCTTATCAGATGGTGGCCGTTGCATCGCCGTACGATGTATTGGGGGGTGACAGAGAGGGGTTGGCATTTCCAGATGTCAGAGGTAAACCAGCCTTTGTAGTTTATGCCGTGCCAAATATTGACACAGTGGCCCACGAAGCAGGGCACATACTTGGTGCGTTAGTCGGAAGAGGATGGTTGCCAGACCTTTTCCCTGGCGCTCCCAACTCTCAGGGGGATGTTGACGGGTGGGATTTGATGGGCCAAGGTTGGTGGATTCACCCTAGTTCGTGGAGCAAGGAACGTCTGGGATGGCTGGAGTACGAGAGTGCCCCTGATTTTGCTTGGATTAAGGCTCTGCCCACGTTGAGCTATGAAAACGTCGTTTACCGCTACAAACAGAACGAGTGGAGTGCGTGGTGGGGTGGCGGAAAAATCTGGTATTTGTTAGAAGTGAGAACCGATAATTGGCGGTACAGCAGTTATGATCGCAGTACACCAGGCACAGGTTTAGTTCTATACAAAGTTGAGGAAACTTACGACTGGTTTGGCCAGCATACGCGCGTGGGCGTGGTGGACGGCGTTCCATTCACTAACGATCCAGATAACGTGATTTGGTACGACTGGTACGAGGATGTAAGTTTGGTGTACGAAGCCAAGGAAGGAGACAAAACGACGCGGTTCGGGATATGGGACGAAGCCGCGGATGCGGACACTTACAAAATGCGCATAGGAATAAATCAGGGGACGCGCGAGTGGAACGAAAGGCAACAAATGGGAAAGAGTTACGATACCGGAAGGCTTTACACGAGTCCGTATGATTCGCTCTATGATATTTACTCGTATCCGGCCGCCGTGGAAAACACGATTTTACCCGATTTGGACCTGCACGCTTACACATCCGATGGGCGGCACATCGGTGTCAATTATGAAACGGGCGAATACGAGATTCAAATCGAAAATGCCTCTGCATCCGGAGACATGTTCCAGATGAGTGAATGGATTTCCGTGCCCTCCGACATCAAAGTGTACTTTACAATCAGTGCCAGGGATGTGCAGGCGTTCTTGGAAAATCATCCGGACGTTCAACTTGAGAATGGGTTCTGTGCTTTTGATGTAATGC
>Ga0315279_10009097_pt1 | contig 11907 bp, 9 predicted proteins | sample YL17G06_20_MG_FD_203694 | JGI IMG/M metagenome (GOLD analysis project Ga0315279, IMG submission 203694) | Sediment microbial communities from Yellowstone Lake, YNP, Wyoming, USA - YL17G06_20 | ecosystem: Environmental > Aquatic > Freshwater > Lake > Sediment | place: USA: Wyoming | collected...
TTCGTAACAGATCAAGGTATCATAAACGCATGCGCACACGACCTGATGCGATATAGAAAACGCCTCAATGCGACAGATGTACAGGTGTATGCTGACGTGCGCTCGAAGCATGCGGCACCGCTCTTCTCAAGACCTATCGAGGAATCCGCTCGCGACGCGGCATACCGAGGAATGGCAGACGCACTCATAATCACAGGTCCATATACAGGAGCGAAACCGGACAAAGACCAACTGCACCGAATCAAGAACAGTGTTCCTGACAGGCCAGTCCTGATAGGCAGCGGACTCACAGGCAGAAACGCGATTGAACTGCTAAGAGACGCTGACGGGGCAATCGTCGGAACCAGCCTGAAGGAGAATGGAATGATCGAAAAGCCAATTGACGAAACTCGCGTCAGAGAGCTAGTCAAATCCGTACAGAAACTCCGGTGAAAACCATTCAAGCGACTTTGGACTTCTTCCACGGCTGAGAGAACGAAAACGCAGAATGACAGTGAGAGCATTGACACAGTCAGTAATCAGTACCCAAGATGGTGTTCGGATCATAATCCACACGGTACCGAATGCCAAGGAGACAGCGATCATTCTCGAACCTGATGGCAACATAATGATGCGCGTTCATGCTCCTCCTGTCAAAGGAAAGGCGAACCGGGAGATCGTGAAGTGGCTCTCTAAGAAGCTGAGAAGGCCAAGCTCACAGATTCGAATAGTTGCTGGTACCCGTTCCAATCTCAAGACGGTAGAGATCGGCGGTATGGACGGAAAGAGTTTCTTGGAAGCCCTCGGCCAGAAGGTAGAAGTCAGCTCGTGAGAGATGGAGACAAACCTTAAAGCCGCTTTTTCATGTCGTGCGCGGGTACATGCATTAGGATGCAAAGCGGTCGAGCGATATGGAAGTCAAGCTAGCCCGAAGCCCGAGCAATCCAATCATTGAACCAAGACCCCACCTTGCTTGGGAGAGCACAGCGACTTTCAACCCAGGAGCCGTGATGAATGACGGAGTCGCTCACATACTGTACAGGGCGGTCAACGAGCAAAACATCTCCTCTCTGGGATATGCAGCAACAACCGATGGCGAAACGATCGTAAACCGATCTACAGTACCTGTCCTCTCCCCGGACGGCCCTTGGGAAGAGTTCGGCTGCGAAGATCCACGCATTACAGCCTTCGACGGAACATACTTCGTTTTCTACACAGCGTTCTCGCGGAAAGGCCCGCGGATCGCCCTAGCCTCGACCACTGACTTCAGGAACTACAAACGGTATGGACTCGTAGGTCCAGACCACGACGATAAGGACTGCGCCCTATTTCCTCACCTCATCGGCGGCAAAATCGCCGTTGTCCACAGAATAGCACCAAACATCGAGTTGGACTTCTTGGATGATATCGCGCAAATGGAGAGCTCACACCCCTACTGGAAGGACTATCTGAAGCACATAGAGGCAAACACGATCATGAAGCCGCTGTGGAGATGGGAGGAAAAGAAGATAGGAACCGGTCCTCCACCGATCCCAACCGATTCTGGATGGGTTGTCATCTATCACGGCGTGGATTCCCGCAATGTCTACCACGCGGGCGCAGCCCTCCTTGACCTTGAAGATCCACGCCGCGTGGTCGCTCGAATCCCGGAACCGATTCTGCAGCCGGAGGAAGAGTTCGAGAAGGTGGGAGTTGTGCCCAATGTCGTTTTCCCTGAAGGTGCAGTCGTGATGAAGGATGAACTCAAGATCTTCTACGGTGGGGCAGACAGGGTCTGCTGCGTCGCAAGCATCCCGATGAAACTGCTGATAGAAGCCTTGGAAGCGTCAAGCTGAGATCCGTCCTATCAGAAGCTCGTCACCGCCAGTAGATAGGACAGTACGGATTCAGCTCCTTGATTGAGGTTAAGTCCCTCCTCTATGAGACCGTCGTAGCATCCGCCTGTCACGTTGTCATACACTGCTAGTCGCTTGAGATTAGAACCGTAATACCAAGAAAGAGCAAGCGAGGACCACTCTAGGTAGCGTCTCTCTCCCGTCACACGATACAGCCTGTTGCATGCCTCCACGGTGGCGCCTGCATCGACTGGCTGCTGATCGTAGAGCGCTCTATCTCCCCCTACTCGATACCAGCCCTTGCTCCCGATCGGCGCGAATACACCATCCACGGTCTGAGCGCCCATCAGAAAGTCCAGAGATTCAGACGCGATCCTCAGGTAGGTCGAGTCCCTCTCGATCTCATAATAGGCGGTGAGGCTCTCCGAGAGTCTGGCGTTGTCATAGGTGAGGATCTCTTCGAACCATCTCCAATCGAGGCGAGAGACTGCTTGATACCAACCGAGCAACTGTTTCGCGAGATTCGCAGCGCCCTCAAGTAGCTTTGCATTGCGTTCAACCTTGAGAGACTCGCAGGCTCCGAGCAGAAAATAGGCCTTGGCTCTTGGGGACGATGCCTCCAAGGCCCACTGAAGCCCCGCCTCCAAGATTCTGTGGCCCCATTCTTCTCGCTCGGAAAGCGGAGAGCTCACATAGCAGCCCGCTGCCCATGCCGCCCGACCCAGATGATCCCTGTTCGAGGGCAAGTCGACGATACTACCGTCTTTGTTCATTTCGTTGCTCCAGCATCCGTCTGAGTCCCGCATCCTATCGAGGAAAGCGACATACCTGCGCGCCAATGTCATTCGTTCCGATTCCTCCATCACGCTCAAGGCACGGCAGACAAAGACAAGCGCACGCGCCACGTCATCGGTTGTGTAGCCCCAAGTCAAGTCAGGTTTGGAGTACGGAGCAAACTGTATGACCCCTACTCGGTCGTTAAGAGCCCTAAAGTGAGCCAAATTAATTGGCGGAGATACTTTTCGCAACAGTTCCTGCCTCCGATACTTTCTGGTACGTCCTACTGTATGCTTTCGCCACCTCGCGCCAAGTCACTTTCCGAGAGAAAACTAGCGCTCTCCTTTCAAGCTTCATTCTTGTCGATGGATTATTGAGAATCTCCTGGATCTCATCAGCGATTGATTCCGGGCTATTGAAATCGCAGAAGAGACCCCTCCCATCCGCGAGAGCTATCTGTGCGAAGGTGGAAGGAGTGGAAACAACACACTTCCCGAAACCCAAAGCTTCGGTGATAGTCCCACTCGAAACTTGATCACGTCCCACATAGGGAGCCAGATAGATATCAGTCGCGAGATAGTAGAGCTCCTTCTCGGCTTCACTGATGTATCGATCGACGAATTCGACATCAGCTTCGAGGTGTAGACTGCGCGTGAGGTCCTGGAGCATTTCTCTGTACTGCTCTCCGTGATGTTTTCGCACGACCGGGTGAGTCTCACCAACTATCAGGTAGAGGATGTTAGGGTACTTGGTTGCGACGCGATGAATCGCTTGAATCCCGTACTCGACACCCTTTCCAGGATTAATTAGGCCCAGCGTCGTGACAAGTGTCCTTCCCTGAAGGCCGAGAGCCTCCTTCGCCGCCTTGCTCTGTCCGGAGCGAGGCTCCGGGCTTCCGTGCGGTATCACCCTGATCTTTTCCTTCGGCACATGATAGATCCTGAACAGTAGATCCTTGGCCGGGGGCACAATCGCAACGACTGCATCCGCTAGAGCCGCTAGCTGCCCTAGGACTTCGACGGCTCTCTCCGGCGGGTTTTGCATGATCGTATGAAAGGTGACGACCAGCGGCTTCTCCAGCTCCCTAGCGAAACGAAGAACGTACTCTCCCCAATCTCCCCCATAGATTCCATACTCATGTTCAAGATGTACCACATCCACGTCGGACCGGTTCAAGAGACGCGCCGCCTCTTGGTACGAGCGCTCGTTATTCTGCCAGGCTATGCAAACGGGCTTAGTGTCGTATTCGCGCGAGACCCCGTCTTCTTCGACCCCCACGAACACATTGTGTGCAACGGGTTTGCCACGTTCGAGTGCGAGCGCCAGATCACGCGTGAAGGTCGCTATGCCGCAGGCTCTGGGAGTAAGTGTGCTGACATGTGCAATACGGAGCTCGTGCGCCAACGATCCAAGCTCCAAAAATCTCTTTCGTGATCGGCGCGCTTCCAAACGAAATTACTTCTAGCCACGAGGCACTGCAACTAGTGCGAGACGGGATAAAGACCTATCCTGTGGAGGAGTCTGTCACGGAACGCGAGTGTCATCTATTCTTCGAGAAAATCTTCAACGAGCTGCTCGGCATCCAAGCTGATCTGCCGCTCTTCCTCGAAGCATCTACTGCGGATGCAAAGTGTTCAAGACCCTTGAAGTTCCTGTCATAGACGTGGTAGCTATCACTATCGTCCACGTAGCGACCCACTTTGACGCCGATCTTGTCAGCGATCATTTTCTGAAGGAATGTTATGGCGTACATGTTCATGAATGCGGCATTGTAGGCGTCCCTGCTTCTCCAGCTTGTGTGCATCTCGAGCCACTCATCATCAATGATCTTGAACCAGATTCTTTGAAGACACGGCGGACCGGCGACATCATAATCCTTCCAGGGCATCCATGTTGTGGCCTGGGCTCTGTTGGAGAAAGACGTTGATCTGAGCTTCTCGATGATTCGAATGATCTGATCGGTCTTCTTTCCTGCCTGCTCATACTCGAATAGGCGTTGATGGTACGTGTAGTCCCATCCGCGTCCAATCCATGAGTCCTTCGTTCCCTGGAGCACTTCATCGACGTAGTCTGCGAGACTCATCAGGCCCTCGCAACCCACATGTATCCTGGGTTCCTTCAACGGCTCGTTGATGATTATCTTCATGGACGCTTCAATGATCTCGTCGACACCGCTCTTGCTCGTATAGGACTCCTTGCGTGACTTTATCCCGTGCTCACGAAGCAGGAGGAGGCTCTTCTCCCAAGATTCCGGCAGAATGTTGCCCTCTGCAGTGAGTTGTGGAATTGCTTTCATGTTGGGAAGCTCCGACTAGGCTGTAGTCTATTGCGCTTCCGTAATGAAAGCTTCTCCGCTCAAGAAGAGCTTCAGTGGCATAGGTTTGCATTGAAAGCCACAGCTTCTTTCCAGCATACTCCCCGCCTCCGCATGCTTCATGTAGCCCACGAGAGAAGAGGCAAATCAATTCACACAAGGTCGAATGCATGGATGACCGACCAGATCCCGATGGCTCCAGGCCAGTTCTATGCGAAACGGTGGGTACTCTACTCCGCGTTGGGAGTGCCAGAAGTCAAACTTGAGGCCTGGTGTCTTTCAATCGGCGGCCTTGTCGAAAACGAGCTGAGTCTCTCTTTCGAGGAATTGCAGCGTATGCCGCAGGTGAAGTTGACTAGAGACGTTCATTGCGTGACCGCGTGGTCGATCAAGGATGTCGTTTGGGAAGGTGTGGCTTTCAGAAAGCTGGCAGAGCTCGCCAGGGTCAAGCCTGAAGCCGAATGGGTGATGTTTCATTGTGCAGACGGCTATACAACACCTGTGCCTCTCGAAGACGTCATGACAGAAGATTCTCTGATTGCCTTCAAGATGAACGGTAGTCCCATCCCGATTGAGCAAGGCTTTCCTGTTCGGCCTTTCATCCCTCACCTTTACGCCTGGAAGAGCGCGAAGTGGCTTACGAAGATCGACTTCATCGAACGGTATCGAGACGGATACTGGGAAACTCGCGGCTATCACGAAAGGGGCGTCGTCTCACAAGAGGAACGCTTCAAAGGCGGCAAACGAGCGCGAAGACCATAGACAATAGCACGACATCTTTCTTGCTAGACTCTCCTAGACCTCCGCTGTATTCTGTGCCCGAGCACAGCTATCTTCGGATCCTTATGACAACGAGCGCGAGCAGCATCAGTGTCACGATCAGGAGAAGCACAAGTAGGCTTCTATTTCTCTCCCAGATCACAAACTTCGCGTTGAGTCGAGTAAATGGGTCACGCGATCTTAGCATTCGAAAGAGAACGACCGCTTCTTCTCTCTTGAATACGCCGTTGTCGACACGGATCTCGCCTGTGACGCTCTTCTCGAATCTGTGACGTCCAACCCAGAACGGGCTCGAGTACTTGCTCGTCAGCCAAAGGTCAAACTCTTCCCGGGTGGAAGACAGTGGCGACACCTATCTGATCAACACGGTGATGTAGTACAGTTTCACGACCCCGCCAGCTGAGACCAGTACTCCGAAGTTGTGGCTTCCGTCTGCTGCGATCCAATAGTAGACTTCCGTGACATCGTATTTCTGACAGTAGTTCGCGATGAAGTCATTGACCGCTCCGCTTACAGTGGTCCACTGCGCCTCATCGATGTACGTGGAATTGGCCACTTGAATCTCTACGTTCGCACTGATCTTGGTTGGGCTGACAAGGGAGTACCCTTTGTCGGTGAATAGGGACTCCAGTTTCTTCTCGCGTTCGGCGTCTCCCAAGGAGGTTGGGACAATCTCTCCGGAAATAGCATAGTACGCCTGAGACGAATCTGCTCCAACTGCAACCTTTGCACCAGTTGTTGCGTCGACTACTGTAACGAACGCCATCTTTGTTATGACAGCATTCTGAACTTCCGTGTTGATGTAGACTGGGATGAAGTAGTAGAGGCGATCGCCTATCAGGTACAACAGGATGTTTCCAAATCTATAGTTCGGCAAGAGGGTTAGCTGCTGGCGCACATAATCGTCTGTCTCAAGCGCCTGCAAGGCGGCAGACGGTCCAATCAGCTGGGTCGTTGAGTTTGATATCCTGTAGAGATTCAGCTTCCCAATCTGTTCGCTGCCGGAGGCTATGAATAACCCGGCGAGGTTCCTACCCGGAGACGCTTGATATTCCACAAGCTGTATTCCTACGAAATCGGCGCGATCCCCAAAAGTCATGAGGATATAGAGCACTTCTGTTGCCTCAGGCCGCTCGTAAAAGTCGGATCCAGATCTCCACACGAACGGATCACTCACGTGGAACTTGAAGTCCACATCGAGTTGACCAGGGTTGTCGTGCTTTCCGAGCAGGTCTTCAGGGTACCGAAGCTGTGATATGACCCAGTCCGGAGGCGCCTGCCAAGATGAATAGTAATTCCTGTAGAAATCCATCAGGAAACCGTCTGGTTTCGCAACCACGTAGGGATATATCCGTCCATCTTCGATGTCAACAAGCACAATTCCGAAAAATCGTAGGTAATTGCTCGCGGAAAACCCGGAATGGATCGGGTAGTTCGAGTAGACTTGGACCAGATAATAGATCCGGTTCCCATCCGTGACGAGATAGCTCGTGCGGTCGGCAGTCAGCCCGCCAATGAGGACGTCTTCGATTCTTTGATGAACGTCTCGGTTGTGAAGCACCATCATGTCATCCTGTGGAGGAGTGAATGCGAAACCAACTTGGCCTTCCTTGACGAGGAACCACAGCATCCTCTGCCACCCCGAGAGCGTGTAGTCAGGGTCTCCGGTGAATGAGGCATTTCCGATCTCTTCGAAACTTCTGACGTGAACATACACGTCGTCGGAAAACTCTTCCCCGTAGTAGATCAAAGGTTCGGTCTTCACTCCGAATGCCTCTTGGGCCGTGACATACTCGCCGGTGTGACTGTCGATCACGACTATTCTGGAGGCATGAGTATAGATCAAGTGGTGACTGATCCAATCCTCAGATGGATAGTTGACTGTTGTAGGGGCAGCCCAGTATTCGTGATCGTTGAGGTAGATTATGTGTGACTCGCTCAGCCTCATCCAGTTGACGCCTATCTGGTTCTTCATCTTCGTATACGATGCGTCGTGATCCCATTGCCTCACGAGTGAGACGATCTTGGTCGTGTTCCCGGCGGGGAGGGCAGAGAGAGGCTCAGTCACGACGCTCTCCAAGCCCGCAGCCCATCGTGTGACTTGGATCTCCTTCATGGTCATTGGTTTCCATTCGTAGTCAGTCCAGTTGTTGTTCCAGTTCAGTGAGTAGCCCACCACGAAGCCCAGGTTCACGATCAGTATCACGAGCAGGAATATGCCCATCAGATAGACTAACCATCGCTTCCGTCGAGTCATGCCTATTGTTCGACGGATGACTCCGAATTGGAATGAGGATGCGATCACAAGGAAACTGACGAAGACGACTACCGCGATTATGTAGTTGTTGGGGGTCGCAATGTTCATCACCCAATATGGCGCGCCTACGATTATCACCAGAACTACAAAAGCGAGAATCAGAAAAAGGTCTCTAGTCCAAGCGTTCGTTCTCATGCGAGCAAAATCACGGACTAGCATCAGAATGAGTCTCAGAACAGCTACGAAAGCGATTGAACCCACAATGTCAAAGATCAGACGGTACTGAACTTCCATAGTCGGCATCAACGCTACGAGTTCAGTTCCTGAAACCGCAGTCAGAGGAAGCTGGAAGATCCTGAACACCTGTCCCCAATCTCCCAACCCGCTCTGCAGCATTGTGATGACGACTGTCAGGTTGCCGAACCCGGGCATCCCATTCGCAGTTGCGATTAGCCCGAAAGCGATAGCCCACTTCACAACCTGCCAGAGGAACCAGGTGACTCTGCCTGGGCCGAGCGAGACGACCTCTTCTTCCCCTCTGACACGCGCAAACGCTCCTCCTAGTGACGACATAGCCTCGAAAAGGTGACTCCTTCGAGGAATCGGATTAACGAAGAGAAGCGCCAGAACAGCCGCCACGATGAATGTGTTGTTGTGGTAGAAGTTTATCGCGAACCAATCGAGGCCAGCCTTGGACGCATACATTGACTGCAGAACTATCCAATCCAAGTATACTGACAAACCATAGCCGATTATTCCGACGAAGACCAACGCGACAACAATCCAACCGAACAGACCCACGAGACGAGGAGGGGGCCCAGTTCGCTCACTATACTCCATCTTGATCGCGAGTGAGACTAGTTGAAGACGCATATATCAACTAGGACCTTGCGCGTTCGACGAGAGAAGTGGGCCGCTGAACATGTTGAAAATAGATTATGTGTCTCTACATCCCTGAAGCGTGCTGGGTGGTCGCTAGGATTCGTTGCACGAGAGGGGTTAAGTAGGAAGCTTTCAGCCTTTGAGAGACGCTGTGCTATCTCATGGCAAGGTCCCGCGGCAGTCTCTCGTTTCCACTCATCAACAGAGTGGGGGATCGCATGGCAGCGTCACTGCTCAAAGCAATTGTACCATTGGCTGACTCACCAGAGGATCAAACAGGACTTGTGCCGGGCTCCATATCGCACAGGATCTTTGGTCAACTTGCACGCCTATGCGGGTTCGATCCTGCCCAAGTGGAGAATGTCCTCCACGACGGAGCGGGACGGCGAGCGCTATGGAATCTTCTCAAGAGCATTTCTGAGTATGGGGTTGGAACGCCTCAAACAATGAGAGCACCACTGAGCGTTGTCTGGAGCCTCTCGTACGGATGCAACCTCAGATGTATGCACTGCTACCAGAATGCGAGTCGCCCTTCACCTGATGAATTGACCCTCGATCAGCAGTTGGACATTGTCGATCAGATGGCACGTGAGGGAGTGTCGATGATCGTCCTCTCTGGCGGGGAGCCCCTCACGAACCCGAATCTTGATGCACTCATTGAACGAATCAGAAGACACGATATCGCGATCTCGATCGACTCGAACGGGGTCCTGATGGACAAGGGCGTTGTCGAATCCCTCAAACGAGCCGGTGTCGCTTCTGTCGAGCTCAGCCTCGATTCCGTCGACCCAATCGCTCACGACCGATTTCGAGGCCTTGATGGTGCCTTCAACAAGACGCTCGACGCTGTCGAGCTCTGCTCAGAAGCGGGAATATTCACAACAGTCGCCACCACATGCACGAACCTGAACTACAATGGAAGACGTGAGTTGATCTCGCTTGCGAGAAGGCATGGAGCAGACAGAGTTGTTTTCTTCGATCTCATTCCAGCAGGAAGAGGACGAGAGCTTGAGGATCTCAGGCTTTCGCGTTCTCAGCTCCTCGATCTCATGGCTCTCGTAGAGCAGGAGTCTTCGAGAGATGGAATCGAGATCTTCACTGAACTTCCCCAATACGTCGTCTACTCTTCAGTCGGAAACAGAGACTCCGACTCGAACAATGCTGAGAGAGCTCTGTCGATAGAGAGGTTGACTGTCAGCACATTGTTCGACTGCGCTGGACGACATAATGTGTACAGGAGATTCGCACCCTACCTTGGCGGCTGCCCTGCAGGAAGAGTATACTGCAACATTCAGCCGAATGGCGACGTTACGCCATGCATGTTCATGCCTGAGTATCCTGTCGCCGGAAGCCTGAAGAGCCAATCGTTCCGAGAGATTTGGAACAGCCCAACGTTCCAGGCGCTCAGAGATCGCACCTGTCTCAAGGGAAGATGCCGTGAATGCGAGTTTACAATCGTCTGCGGTGGCTGCAGAGCAAAGGCAGCGGCTTACCACGGGGACTATCTGGCGTCAGATCCAACGTGTCCGATACAGAATGGGACTGCTTAGTCGACTTGCGTGAATAGAGATCACACAGTAACTTCCTGTAGTCTTATATATCGAACGACTCGCAGACGACCTTCCGGGGAAACCCCTTGAGTTCTCAAAAAGAAAAGAAATCAAACACAATGTACATCGCGCTCGGCATAATCGTCATCCTCATCGTTGCTATCGTGGCAGGAGTCTACCTTTATCAACCCACAACACCAGCTGGACCAACAACAACCGAAGGCCCAACGAAAATCAAGATTGCTTTCATCACCACCGCACCAGCAGAAGAAGCATGGTCCGGAGTCGTACACAAAGCGATGAAGCATGCGGTTGAAGTCTACGGCGAAGACAAGATAGAGTACAAGTGGACCGAGAATGTCCAATACGCGGACGTCCCACGAATCATGCGTGAATATGGCACAAACAACTTCAATGTCGTGGTCGTTGACGCATTTGGTTGCGATGACACAGCGCGTGCAGCTGCAAAGGACTATCCGAACACCTACTTCGTGATCGGAACTGACAATCACGTCTTCGGAGATAACGTCGCCGTCTTCGACGACTGGATTCATGAACCAGCCTACATTGCTGGCATGATGGCCGGCAAGCTGACCAAGACAAACATCGTCGGAGTCGTCGGTGGATTCGCAATTCCAGAAGTCAATCGACTGATCAATGCCTTCAAAGCTGGAGCGAAAGCCTCCAATCCTAACGTGAAAGTGAAGATTGCTTTTATTGGCGAGTGGTTCAACCCACCGAAGGCCAAAGAAGCAGCCATCAGCCAGATCGATGCTGGAGCCGATGTCATCTACGGTGAGAGACAGGGTGTCATAGAAGCCTGCAGAGAACGTGGAATCCCAGTATTCGGCAACCTACAGGACCAATGGGAGCTAGCTCCAGATGTGGTCTTGACAGGCCCCGTCTGGGACATGTGGCCCACAGTCAACCATGTCCTCAACATGGTCATGGAGAAGAAGTGGGTTGCTGAGGACCTCAGGTTCTACTCCATGATGCAGAAGGGCGGCGCTTATCTCGCGCCATGGCATGACTGGGAGACACGACTAAAACCTGACATCGTACAGCTAATGAAAGATACTGGTGCAGTAACACTCGCTGAGGATACAGTCAAACAGATCATGTCTGGTGTGCTTGCCGTTCCTACAGACGAAGCAATACCAGTCTCAGACTAGAGTACAACTACGCTTCGGATACGACCCAAATCCTATCTTTTTTTTCTGTTTCAATCCTGATTACATAGTAATGTGATTGAAGTGGCGGCGGACGGGCAGACCCAACCGAACGTCATTGAAATGAAGGGTATCGTTAAGACTTTTCCAGGCGTTGTCGCAAACGATCACGTTGACTTCTCGCTGGAGAAGGGCGAGATACATGCACTGCTAGGCGAGAATGGCGCTGGAAAAAGTACCCTGATGAACGTGCTCTACGGGCTCTATAGACCAGACGCAGGCGAGATCAGAGTCAACGAAACTGCAGTCACATTCGATTCACCCAGAGACGCCATCGCCCTCAAGATCGGCATGATCCACCAGC
>Ga0315279_10009098_pt1 | contig 11907 bp, 10 predicted proteins | sample YL17G06_20_MG_FD_203694 | JGI IMG/M metagenome (GOLD analysis project Ga0315279, IMG submission 203694) | Sediment microbial communities from Yellowstone Lake, YNP, Wyoming, USA - YL17G06_20 | ecosystem: Environmental > Aquatic > Freshwater > Lake > Sediment | place: USA: Wyoming | collected...
TCAAAGCGGGTCTCATCCGAGAGCCCGAGGTCGAACAAAACTAACATGGGAAGAGGGGTGATTTTTCAATGACCGAAAGAGGTGATTATTGGATGACCGTTGACAGGTTGGACAGCAGTCTGACTTCCAGGCTGTGCTCGAGCATGACTTTATCGGCGCCAATGCACGGGCGCGGCGAATCGACGAAAGACGCGCGAAAGAGAATCCGTCGGAGGCGGCTAAGAGGCCAGCGGTTCGACTGGCCACAGCCATCCTAATGTATTCCTTCGGAGGGTTACGGCGTGAAGTGGGGAAGGAAGGAGAGCTTTTGCCTCCAGGAATTAGCGAGGCGGAGCTACTCTCCGTTTGTGTCGGCCCGGATTTAGATAGTACGACTGCGCTTGCTTGTCTTAAGGAGCTTAAGGAGCAGTGCCTCTACCTCCACTTTGACGGCGTGCGCTACTGCTTCAAGAAGGATCCGAATGTAACTTTGTTGATCGAGCAGGAGGCGGATGCGGTTGCGCGAGATGAGGGCCGGGTGCGCTCGCGGATTAAAGAAATGCTTGAGGGGCGGCTCGCAGGGCATAGGGCTGCGATCATCTGGCCTGAGAAGCCCGCAGATATCCCGGACAAAGACCCTTGTTTTTTGGTGGCCTACTTTCCGCTTGAATTTGGGGGGAAGCCCAGAGCGGAGCAGGAGGTGCTTGCTAGGGAGCTTCTTGAGAAGTACGGCGACAAGCCGCGAAAATACCGAAACGGAGTGGGGCTTGCTGTTCCGGCGGCAGATCAGATCGAGATTCTGCGGCGTTCGGTCCGTTATTTGTTGGCGATTGAGCAAGTTAAAGCCAAGGCAAAGCAACTCAATCTTACGGACGAGCAGAAGAGCCAGCTCCGAGAGCGAGAAGCCACTGAGAAAGCTGCTGCCGAGGCTGTCTTGCTCAGGCTTTATCTGGAAGTGTGGTTTCCTAGAGTCGAGGGGACTGGAATCGGCATTGAGGTTGTGTCGGTGGGAGGAAGGCCGCTGCAGACTACGCTCAATGAGAAGAAGGAAGCCGCTATCCACGAACGCGTGATGGAACTTATCACTGTAGTCCAAAGGCGCGTCCATGGCACATTGACACCAGGGAAGGTCATCGAGCTATTCAAGCTCGGTGAAGGAATGCTGCCTAGTCTGGGGATCAAAACAGCGGACGTCGTAGAAGGATTTTATTCATTTCTCGGTTTCACCCGGCTGGTGAAGGACGAGGTTGTAAGCAGGGCTATTGTTAAAGGAGTTCAGGACGGAGCTTTTGGCTATGTTGCGGGAGGGGCACCATTGCTAGGACCTGACGGTAAATACCAGGTTTCCTTGTCCAAGGTACGATTCAATATTGATGTAGCGGAGGATGAGATTGATCTTGAAACGGGCTTTCTCATGATGCCCCAGGCGATCCCTGTGGCTGTTCAGCCTCCTGCGCCCGGGCCCCCAGCGCCAGGACCTGGCCCAGGGCCTCTTCCTGCAGGGCCCCCGCCAACGCCAAAACCTCCTACAGAGCAGAAAGTAGTCGAACTTACATTCTCAGCCGATAGGAACCAGCTTTTTACGGCCTGGAACGCCGCGGCTAACCTTGCAGATATGGCAGGCAAAGTAACCGTGACACTTCATGCTGAGTCTGAACAAGGGTTTGATAAGAGCAAGCTGCAAAACGGCGTGCTGGAACCATTGAAGGAGGCCGATCTTATCGAGTAAAAGCAGTTTAATATGAGAAATAATTAGAGTTTTCTTTTAGGGAGAACGCTAAATGTTAAGTTTCTTAAATCAAAATAGCGGAGTTTTCCTAGTCATATTTTCTTTTTTTGTTACTGTAGCAACGATCATGTATGCAGTCTTGACAGGCAAGCTTGTATCTGAAACTAAGAAAATGAGAGAGTCACAAACAGAGCCAAATGTTTTCATGAGTATTCAATCGAAAGAGGAATATATTGGTTTGGCTGATTTAATTATCCAGAATATAGGCTTAGGTGCCGCTTATAATCTTAAATTTGAAGTAGAACCCGATTTTGAACTGAGTAAAGGATATAGGCTTTCTGAAATACCCATTATTAAACAAGGAATTAGGTCCATGCCTCTTAATAGAAAGATAAGCTGTTTTTTAACAAGTTTAGTTGGAAGGGCGGATGAGCTAGAGAAGATTAAAATTAGGGCAGTAATAAAATACGAAAATATTTTAAAAAAACCTTTTCAGCAGGAATACATTTTGGATTTTGCTGAGTTGTATGGGATCAGACGAGTAGGCGTACCAGCTCTTCAGGAAATCGCCAAGAATATTGAGAAGATACAGGAAGATATTCATGATTTGATGACAGCCTCTTATCCAAGAATTAGCGTAATAACCTACACAAAAAAGGACATGGAGGAAGAACATCTGAAAATATTGGAAGAAGAAAGAGAGGCAGAAAAAAGAAATGAGTGAAATAATAATTTAAAAACCTTTACGCCAACTTTTAAAAAGATATGAAAAGAGAAGCTAAGAGAATATTGGGAATTAATCCTGGTACACGATACCTTAGGCTTGCGGTCTTCCATGACACAGAGCTTTTGGATTGGAGAGTTAAGACCTTTAGGGGGAAATGGTCGAAGAAAAAAGAAAAAAGAATCCTCGAAATCATTACAGAGCAAATCGAGCTTTACGACATAAACGGGTTGGCGATTAAGAAACTCTATCCTTCAAGGGGATCGAAGAATCTGAAACTATTAGTTTCGAGGATCAAAGCCCTGGCGAAGAGAAATCGAATCATGGTTCAGAGCTTTTCGATCAACCAGCTTGAGCGATATTATTTATCGGACGAGAAACCCAATAGAAGAAACCTGGCCGAGAAGATAGTCTCGGAATATCCGGTTCTTGTCCATGAGTTGGAGAAGGAGAAATCACATGAGAATTCCTACCATCTGCGGATGTTTGAAGCCGTGGCGCTGGGAATGATGGTTAAAAATCACCAATACTCGGCTCTATGACGAATAGTGTGGTGGATCCTGGCCATGTTTGATCTATAACTGGCGGAAATATGGGGATTTGTGCGAATTCCGCGATCTTTTTTTCTCTGAGGAGTTTTTAAGGAATATTTCTCTCATATAGAGCCTGATTGATGTCTAAAATTTACATATGGCAGAATGAAAATATTTCATTCGAATTGGAATGATCATCGTAGAAAACAGGATAATGTCACCACACTTTTCGTCGAAGAGCCCCAATACTCTTGACATTTTCTCTTGGTTTAATAAGCTTAAAGTAGGTAACCTAGGGAGGTATGATTTATTCTGCATAGCAAAAGGTCGAAACTAAACAATTAGATATAAGGAATGAAAATATGAAAAAAAATCGAATTATAACAGGGATCGTCGTAGTTATAGCTTTAATCATTATTCTCGTAATCTCGCATCCCAATAAAGAACCCAATAAGATCATATTAGCCGAAAGCTCACTCGCCGTCCCTTCTTCTCTAACTTTTATCGCCAGGGAAAAAGGGTTTTGGAAAGAGGAAAATCTTGATATACAAGTAGCATCATTTGCATCTGGACGCCTTGCTTTTGATGCAGTACTAGCCGGAAAAGCTGATATTGCTACTGTGGCAGAAACTCCTCTGGTATTAGCGGGTTTTAGGAAACAAGATTTCAGAATAATTAGCACGATTATGGAGTCAGACAAAGAGATGAAAGTGATTGCACGTAAAGATGCTGGGATAGCAAATCCGAGCGATCTTAAAGGCAAGAAAGTAGCGACTTTTCTCGGTAGTAATGCTGAGTATTTTATGGAATCTTTCTTATCTGCTAATGGAATTAGCCGCTCCGAGGTCAAAATAATAAATCTTCAGCCTCCCGATATGGTAATTGCTTTAGCGAAGAAAGACATTGATGCAGCGTTTATATGGCAGCCTCATATTTCGAATGCCCAGAATCAGCTTGGTGAGCAAGCTATAATCTTTCCGAATAATGGGATTTATAAGGAAGCTTTTAACATCGTATCAACGAAAGAATTTGCTCAGAAAAATCAGAAAGTTCTTAAAAGTGTTATAAAAGGGCTCTTGAAAGCTGAAAAGTTCGTCCAAGAAAATAGGGAAGAATCTATCAGAATAGTAGCAAGGCAAGTAAATATTGCGCCCGATGAATTAAGCAAGTTTTGGAATGAATATGAATTTAAAGTGGGATTATCAGATTCTTTGATAGACCTTATGAACATAGAAGGAGAATGGGCAATAAAAGCTAAAATCGCACCCGAAGGCAGCACACTCCCAGATTATGCCTCTTACATTTTAGTCGAACCTCTACGAGCTTTGAATCCGGAAAGGGTAATGTTTAAAGTTCTTTGATTACTTTTATTTGATTTTTATGGAGGTGGCTTGGTTATGAAAGGTAAATCTAATTTTGTTCTCAATCTTTTAGTATTCTTTCTTTTTATTCCATCAATATTGAATGCACAAATCGATAGTTCTAATACTCAACAAAATCCACCTCAAGAGAAACCCAGTAGCTTAAAACAAAATGCTTACTTTCATATAAGAGGTATTGCCGACGAAAGCAATAACGGCGATAACACATTTCAGATTAAACGCGCGAGGTTAGAATTTAAGGGAAGTATTAATACCAAAATCAAATATCATTTACAGTTCGAGGCTATGCAGAGCCCAGTCATAAAGGATGCCAGGGTATCTTTTCTATATATTCCTTATATCGAAGTAAAATTAGGGCAATATAAAGTTCCATTTAGTATGGAGGAGCTTACTCCCGCTTATGATTTTGATTTAATAGAAAACCCAAAAGTCGTTAGTATCCTAGCTCCTTTCCGTGATGTAGGTTTCAGCATACGAAGCGATTTAAGGTGGTTGAATGCCGAAGTTGGCATATTCAACGGTAACGGGGAACAGCTTAAAGACAATAACAAAAAAAAGGATTTTAATTGGCGGCTAGTATTGGCACCTTCCAAAATATATTCCATAGGAATTTCTTGTTATAATGGGATGAACACCATAACAAACGGTTCACAAAAAGTTGATGTAAGAAAAGATAGATTGGGTGCGGAGTTCAAGTTTGAAATAGATAAAGCTTTCATCAAATCTGAGTATATTTATGGTAAAGACAGAAATGCTAAAAGTGAAGGATGGTATATCCGACTTGCCTATAGAGTTATTCCAAATTTGCAAGCAATATGTCAATACGAACAATGGGATCCAAATAAAGATATTGCTGACAATAAAGAAAATATATTAACTTTAGGGACAAACCTATTCGTAGACGGAAACAATGCAAAGATTCAGTTGAATTACCTTTTTGTGAATGAAGAAGGAATGCCAATTAAAAATAATAGATTGAACATACAACTCCAGATTATGTTCTAAAATAAATTAGATAGAAATCCTATCAGGAGGTTTTAATGCCCTTCTCAGAAGTAAATAAAAGTGAGGCAACGAAGGCGAAAGAATTATTAGATATTCTTTATATAGGACAATATGATAAATATAAATCCCTGTTCCTAGAACAAAAGATTACAAGCATTGATAGCATTGATGTTACTATGCTCGAAGACATTGGGCTAGTTGAAAAGGTTGATTGCGGTTTTAAAGGCACTGTAAGAATATTTTCTTACCGAAATAAATTCATAATCACCGATTTTCCTTCGCTTCTTGAAATAGACAGAGTATTCCCTACAGACGAAGAAGGGCCGGGATATCTAATAGATAATCTCAATATCAAAAATGGAGATGTTGTCTTAGATTTAGGCACGGGCTCGGGAATATTTGCAATATTTTGTGCGGATAAAGCAAAAAAGGTCATAGCCACCGATATAAATCCAAAAGCGCTGGATTATGCACGTTTCAATGCCGTTCTTAATAATGTTGAAAATAAAATAGAATTTCTATGTGGAGATTTATTCGAGTCTATAGAAAAGGAGAGGTTTGATTTCATCGTTTCTAATCCTCCTCCTGTTCCCGTTCCACCAAATATGCCCTTCTATATTCACTCAGATGGCGGTCCTAACGGAATTGATGTTTTTAAAAGAATGTTAGAACGAATACTTAATTACGCAACGCCGGACAAGAGAATGCAATTTATTATGTTGTCATTAGAAAAACAGCCGAATCCGCTAATAATTGATATTCTAAAATTATGCCTTGAAAAAGCCAAGGTAAAAATTAGTTTGTTCCCCCTTTATCCGCAACGCAGCCCTATTGAGCCAGATTTTCTTGCGCTATTCGAAAAAGCCGAGAATTTTCCTAAATGGAAAACTAATCTCAAGAGAGAGGGATTTATATGGCTTGATTGTTTCTTTATAGACATTAGGTCCGATAGTAAATTTCAAATTATTATTAATTCTCGTTTACAGAATCAGTCAAGTTATAATTGGAGGAAAAGGATGGCAAAATATGTTTTGCCGGTTTATACTGACAAGATAGTTTAGGGATTCTCTTTGAATCATTATTATAATTATATTAAGAACGAAATTAGATATTTTCTTAAATTACATAATAAAGAAAAGCTTAAACATTTAAAAAAACGTTTTAAAGACAATTTTATCCATTTTCGGAAATTCTTATTAAAAAATGAGTCTATACATTTACGTAAATATTATGAAGACAAAATGATATGTTTTTATTACTTCGTTCAGGAATATTTTAGATATTTCTATGGAACATTTATTGCAGGGTTTTATATTTTTATGCACTGTGTTGCGAGAAGTGAAATAAAAAAATTAATGTTTAGCCCGGACTTCCTCGTACAAGAATCTATGAATCTATATATGCTTAATGCAGTGTTTTATTCGGTCGCTGCCTTGCTTCTAACCGGAGTAATACTCATTGCACCAATTTTATCATTATCACTTCATCAGTTTCAAGACTCAATTTATCTCCTTTGTAAAGATGCTAAAGAAGACATAAAAAAATTAAACTACTATAGATATTTACTTTACTATTTACGCGATATATACAAAAAAGCAAATAAATATTATTTTCCCATATGGTTCTCGTCAATTGTGTTCCTATTTCTAGAATTATCAGTCGCAGTATGTTATATATTGAATAAGCAAGTACTATTTTTTGAAGGTATATTTTTTATAATAATTGGCATTTTTATTTGCGCTGCTTTCAGTTTGCATGAGTATGGAATCTTTAATAAAATCCGACCAGGAGAGAGAAAGATAAATCTTTTTTTAAGCCAAATATCTAACACAAACTCATCATTCGAAGAAGAGAGAACAAATAGTATCAAAGAAATGATCAAGGAAATTCATAAAAGTCAAAAATACAGAAATAAAGTGAGAAAAAAGGAAATTATTAAAAGAAAAAGTAGTCAATGGAGCGTATTTAATGGAAAACGGAGTATGAGTACAATAAAAATAATATTCTTAATTATTATTTTAATTTTTGTGGAATTGGTGTATTTACATTTATTTTATGGCAGTCTTGAAAAAGCTGATATACAAGAAAAAGTAGCCCCTATTTTGATACGCATTTATACTGGACTAAATTAAATAATGGTGTAAATATTCTTTTAAACAAGAGAGAATAAATAAGCTATTGGGTAAAAAATATTGTCTGTTTTTAATGAAGAACATATAAGTAATAAAAAATAAAATATTGTTATGAAAAAAAGTACGATTATTTTATCGACCATAATTTTCTTTTTGGTTTGGGAAATTGTATCTAGATCAGGACTAATTAATCCAGCGCTTTTCCCTCCTCCTGGAGTTATCGTAAAAGCGGCTATTACTATGTTTAAAACAGGAGAATTAGTATGGGATATATTTGCGAGCATACAACGGGTAGTATTGGGTTTCTTTTTAGCTTCGATTTTCGGTATTTCATTTGGTTTGCTTACGGGTCGAATAAAATTTATTGAAAAAACGATTGGCCCAATAATACAGCTTTTACGACCGATACCATCTATCGCGTTAGTCCCTCTAGCTATTGTCTGGTTTGGTTTAGGAGAAATATCAAAATATTTTCTAGTATTTTGGGGAGCCTTTTTTCCTATATGGGTAAATACTCATTTAGGTGCTAAAGCAGTAGACAGAAAAATTCTTTGGGCGGCTAAAAGTCTTGGAGCTAAGGGCACCAAAATTCTCTATGAAATAGTTCTTCCTGCCTCTATTCCGTATATAATTGCAGGAATGAGAATTGGGATTGGTATTGCTTTCATATGTTTAGTTGCCGCAGAAATGGCTGGCGCTTTCAGAGGAGTAGGTTATCGCATCTATGCTTCACACCTAATATTTAGGGTAGATAAAATGATGGTTGGGATTTTATTCCTCGGTATTTTAGGATCGAGTGCGGATAGGCTATTTGCCTTTATAGTAAATAGGGTGTTTCCATGGTATCAAAAAACGTTAAAAACTCAATAAGAATAATTCTTGCGAATTCAAATATTGTCATATAAGGGCAATATAGAAAATAATAAGAATATGGACGAAGAAAAAATCCAATTCGGCTATATGAAGATTGCTGATGCACTTCCACTTTTTGTGGCTATTGAAAAGGGATATTTTAAGGAAAATTTCTTAAAAATTGAATTAGTAGAATTTACTACCGGAAATGCAATTATTTCCGCGATGAAACGGGGAATCATAATTGGGGGAGCTTGTATTGGTTTTGCTCCAATATTCTTTGCTAATAAAAAAAATACTTCTTTTACTATGATTGCAGATGGAGGAAAAATAGAAGCTTCCCCGCGCCCTTATTTTGGAATAGTAACAATAAAACATTCTGGAATCCGTAAAATCGAAGATCTTAATAGAAAAAAGATTGCAATCAATGGATATAATACAAATTCAGATGTTTTTTTCCAGGTCGCAAGCAAAAAAGCCGGTATTGAAAGTAATATTGTTACCCTTCCTTTCCCCTATATTTTAAACGCACTTAGAGACGGCCACATTGATGCAGGAATAATAAGTGAACCTTATATGACTATAGCATCGGAAAGTATAGGAATAAACGTAATACCAGATTTCGAAGAATACATTCGTTCTTTACAAAGAACTGCGGTTTGTATTTCTAATGATTATATTTCAAAAAATCCATATGCGGTAAAGAAATTTGTTCTCGCTTACAATAAGGCTATTGAATTTATTAATAATAATTCTGAACAAGCTAGAGAGCTATTTAGCAAATGGATGAATCTTCCTATTGCAGTTGCTAGGAAAATGACGATGTTAAAATGGGATGTCGACTTTAATAATACTGAAATAATTGATAAATACAATAAAGTGTTAGCCGAATTCAATATTAAGGAAAGAGGAAATATTTTCGTTAAAGAGTTAGAAGTGACTTTTGGGAATCGAAAAAAGGTTACTGCAATAAAAGATTTAAATTTTGAAGCTAAGGCGGGTGAGCTTATTTGTCTTTTAGGAACAACCGGGTGCGGAAAATCCACGATACTAAATGCTATCGCCGGCTTCGTATCGCCAACGAATGGCCAAATCTTTCTAGATGAGAAGCCAATTTGTGAGGCTGGGCTTGAGAGGGGAATAGTTTTTCAACGACCAGCGTTATTTCCCTGGAGGACAGTGAAGCGTAATGTTGAGTTTGGTTTAGAAATGAAAGGAATTAGCAAAGCAGATAGGAGTAAGATCGCGGCGGCTTATATTAACATCGTTGGCTTAGATGGTTTTGAAAAGAATTATCCTTCAGAACTCTCAGGAGGGATGGAACAAAGAGTTGATATAGCCAGAGTCCTTGCTAATGATCCGCTTGTTATATTAATGGATGAGCCATTTGGTTCGCTTGACGCACAAACCCGTTCAATAATGCAGGAACTGTTATTAAATATTTCGGAGGAATTTGGGAAGACAATTATTTTTGTAACTCATGATGTTGATGAGGCAATCTTCTTAGCAGACCGAATTGTCGTACTAACCGCACTCCCAGGGAAGGTAAAAGAAGAGATTCGAGTCTCGTTACCACGGCCGCGATCTTATGAAGTAGTGATATCGAATGAATATATAAATATAAAAAAAAGGGTATTAGGATTAATTCGAGAAGAAACCTTAAAAATAGTTAAATCTATTCCGAATATAAGTGCTATTGATCTAAATTAGGGAAAAACCTTTTTACAATTCCATTTTTCTTATATCCCTCCGACTAAATTATAGAAAGGAGGGATTCTACGTTCGGAAAAATCACACTCAAGGACGAGAAGATCATCGACCGCTGGTCTATGATCGCGAAGAGAAGCCAGGAATCGCTTCTCAAAGATGAGCAGGAGAAGGAGATATTGGTCGGGAGCGAGCTAGCTAGTGTACAGTGAAGTTCGCAATTTCACTTAGGAGGTGAGCCATCGTAAACTCTCTTCGATCGCTACATCGAATGAGAGGAGGATTTTTACTACGATGGCCCAAACACATTATAAGGCTCTCTTGGGGAAAGTTCTATTGGGATTCATCTCCGAGACGGATCCCGTACTCGCCATGCTGGAGTGGGTCGCACGGCAAATGATGTTGATCGAGGCCGAATCCAAGGTCGGCGCGGAAAAGGGGAAACACTCGAAAGAGAGAAGGACGTACTTTTCCGGGGCCCGGGTCCGGCGAATGGACACGCGGCTGGGAACGATCTATCTGTACATACCGAAGCTGCGGAAAGGCGGATACGTCCCCTTCTTCGTCACAGAGAGGAAGAGATCCGAACTCGTCCTGGCGACGCTTGTCCAGGAGGCGTTCATCAACGGGGTCTCGACCCGGAGGATCGAACGGCTGGCCCAGGCGCTCGGGATCGAGAATATCTCGGCCTCCCAGGTCTCGGAGATCAACAAGGGGCTCGAGGACCAGGTCCAAGCCTTCCGGACACGACCCTTGGAGGAGGAATATCCCTTCCTCTGGATCGACGCGCACTATGACAAGGTCCGGATCGAAGATCGAGTCGTCACGCTGGCCCTGATGATCGCTCATGGGGTGTCGAGCTCTGGTTCGAGGGAGATCCTCGCCATCGAGCCGATGTTCGATGAATCGGAGGACTCTTGGCGGGAGTTTTTCCGCAAGCTGAAAAAGCGCGGGCTGAGGCGGGTTTGCCTGTGCGTTTCGGACGCCCATGCCGGCATCCAAGTTGCGGTCAAGAAGGAGCTCTTAGGCGTTTCTTGGCAACGCTGCAAGGTCCACTTCATGCGCAACATCCTGGCCAAGGTCCCCCATAAGGAGAAACGCCGCTTCGCGGCTCATCTGAAACAGATCTGGCTCCAGCCGGATCGAAAAAGCGCGCGCCGGGCCGCTGATCAGCTGTCCCAGGAATATGGAGACCGTTTGCCCGAAGCGATCCGCTGTCTTGAGGAAGGGCTTGAGGACTCCCTCCAGTTCTACAGTTTCCCGGAGATAGACGCCAAGAAGATCTCGTCGACGAACATGTCTGAACGCACGGTCCGTGAGGTCCGGCGCCGAAGCCGGGTGATCGGGGTCTTCCCAACGATCGATTCCTGGGTTCGTCTTGAGACATGCTATCTCATGGAATATTCTGAGGACTGGCGAAGCGACCGAAGCTATATCAAACGGGACAAGGTTCAGGAAGCCGTGGAACGCAACCGCGCCTTCCTGGTGGCGCAGGCGGCAAGCTGATGAGAGTTACGATGGACCGAAGTTGCGAACTAAACTTGACACGGCCTGCGAACTAAACTTGATACGGCCAGGTCTCTTTAAATATTAAGTTAGTTTTGGAAGGTTTTTCCAAAAAGAGAAGGAATTATTTCCTTTTTGAATTCAAAGAAGAATTTCTTTTTCTTTTGATTCCATGTATTCTTTCTCGGCAAAGTGTGCTTCGGTTCCAGGAAAGACCTTAGGCCGATTATATCTCTTCCAAATTGCCGATCGTCCATAAACTTTAAATTTAATTTCTGATGAATTGCTATTGACTATTAATTCTCTAAAGCTCATTAATTCATTTTTTACAGAATCAATTTCCTGAAATATCTCTTTA